>Ga0265780_10006926_pt1 | contig 13998 bp, 12 predicted proteins | sample P1T30metagenome_FD_192432 | JGI IMG/M metagenome (GOLD analysis project Ga0265780, IMG submission 192432) | Plant litter microbial communities from East Loma Ridge, Irvine, California - P1 T30 | ecosystem: Environmental > Terrestrial > Plant litter > Unclassified | place: USA: California... | reverse complement strand
GGGGCGCGCGGCACGCCCGGCACGGCGGCGCCGGCAAACAGGGCGTTGCGCAGCTTGAGCCGGCCGTCGGCGCCGAACGGCCTGGTATTCATCAGTCAATTCTGCACGTTCGACCTGGGCAAAGCGTGGCGCTGGCGGGCCATCCCGGCGCCGCCGGGATCGCCGAGTAAGTGCACACTCTCATGCCGTGCGCGCGGTGGCCGTTGCGGCATGCCGACGCCGGTTGCGCGCTTTTAGGGTAAACTTCCACGCCCGCGCAAGCCTGCCTCCTATTTGCAGAGTATCGATGAATCACGGAAAACGAAAACTGAGTGTGGCTCCCATGCTCGACTGGACGGACCGCCATTGCCGCGTGTTCCACCGCCAGATCACCCGCCACGCCTGGCTGTACACCGAGATGGTGACCACCGGCGCCCTGGTCTACGGCGACGCCGAGCGCCACCTGCGCTTCGACGGCATCGAACACCCGGTCGCCCTGCAGCTGGGCGGCAGCGATCCGGCCGACCTGGCCAAGAGCGCCAAGCTGGGCGAGCAATGGGGCTACGACGAGATCAACCTGAACTGCGGCTGTCCGTCCGAGCGCGTGCAGAAGGGCGCGTTCGGCGCCTGCCTGATGCGCGAACCGCAGCTGGTGGCCGACTGCGTGAAGGCGATGCGCGACGCGGTATCGATCGACGTCACCGTGAAGCACCGCATCGGCATCGACTACGACGAGGACTACGGCTTCGTGCGCGATTTCGTCGGCACCATCGCCGATGCCGGCTGCCGCACCTTCATCGTCCACGCCCGCAACGCCGTGCTGAAAGGCCTGTCGCCCAAGGAAAACCGCGACATCCCGCCACTGCGCTATGCCGTGGCCTACCAGCTCAAGCGCGAATTCCCCGACCTGGAAGTCGTCATCAACGGCGGCATCAAGACCAACGACGAGATCGAGACCCACCTGCAGCATGTGGACGGCGTGATGATCGGCCGCGAGGCTTATCACAACCCTTACATGATGGCCTCCTGGGATGCGCGCTTCTATGGCGACGACGCCCCGGTAAAGTCGCGCGAGCAGGTGCTGGAAGCGATGATCCCGTATATCCGCGCCGAGCTGGAACGCTACGGCCAGTTCGGCCTGCGCATGAACGGCATTACCCGCCACGTGCTCGGCCTGATGGCCGGTCTGCCCGGCGCCCGCGCTTTCCGCCAGGTCTTGTCCGACTCGCGCAAGCTGGCCGGCGGCGATCCCGAACTGCTGCTCGAGGCCGCCGGCCGCATGCGCCAGGCCGCCTGACCCACCCCTCCCGTTTTCTTCCAATTCCCGTCTCTTCGGCACGGCAGCGCATCCATTTGCGCTGCCGTGTTCCGCAATTGCCACAGTCACTATTGCAACTGTGAAATCATTTATTGCATTACTCTTGCTCGATAGCAAGAATTTGCCGATAATTGGAATCCTTCTCCTGGCCTGACTCCTTGTTGCGTTGTGCTATGGACATCATCTTGTTGTACTGACGAAACATTCCTGAGAGCACCCATATTTTCTGTCTGCAAAGACGCGAATTTGATTTATCCTCACGGAAATACAAAAAATTCCACTGGGAAGTTGGACTTTTCGTAACAACGGCAGCCATTCAGGCGAATCCGAACAATTGAAACAGGGAAGATGGGAATGAATCTAGCAAACATGAAGGTCGGCGTGCGTCTGGGCCTGGGCTTTGCCCTCGTGCTGGTGCTGCTGGTCATGGTCACGGTCATCGGCATCATGCGCATGGCGCAGATTCAAAACCGTCTCGACCATGTCGTGAGCGTCAGCAACGTGGTCACCCGCCTGGTCGTCGACATGCGCAACAATGTCAGCGAACGCGTGACGTCACTGCGCACCCTGACCCTGATGACCGATGCGGCCGACATGGAACCGGAACTGAACCGCTTCAAGGAACAGACCGCCAAGTACGACGCCCTGCAGGCGAAACTGGCCGCCAAGTTTTCTGAACAAGCTTCGGCGCAAGAAAAGGCGCTGCTGAAACAGATCACCGAAGCCGAAGCCGTCGCCATGCCGGCGATCGCCAAGGCGTCCGAGCTCTACCTGGCCAATAACGCGGTCGACGCGACCCGCGTGATGGTCAAGGAAATCCGTCCGGCGCAGAAGAAATGGCTGGAAGCGCTCGACCAGCTCGGCGCCATGGAAGACAAGACCAACGCCCAGACCCAGGCCGACGCCGAAGCCGCGTTCTCGAATGCCCGTAACTTCATGCTGGTGCTGCTGGCCATCGCCGTCGCCATCGGCATCGCCGCCGCCACCGTGATCACCCGCGGCCTGCTCAAGCAGCTGGGCGGCGAGCCGGGCTACACCGCCAAGATCGCCGGCAGCATCGCCCATGGCGACCTGTCGATCGCGATCGACACCAAGTCGACCGACCGCGGCAGCCTGCTGACCGAAATGAAACAGATGCGCAACAGCCTGGTGGACATCGTCAGCCAGGTGCGTCGCGGCACCCACACCATCACCACGGCATCGCGTGAAATCGCCGCCGGCAACACCGACCTGTCCTCGCGTACCGAACTGCAGGCCAGCTCGCTGGAAAAGACCGCCTCGGCGATGGAAGAACTGACCTCGACCGTGAAGCAGAACGCCGACAATGCCCGCGAAGCCAACCAGCTCGCCGCGACCGCCTCGGACGTGGCGCGCAAGGGCGGCGAAGTGGTGTCGCAAGTGGTTGGCACCATGGGCGAGATTAACAGCTCGGCCAGCAAGATCGCCGACATCATCGGCGTGATCGACGGCATCGCCTTCCAGACCAATATCCTGGCGCTGAACGCCGCCGTGGAAGCGGCGCGTGCCGGCGAGCAGGGCCGCGGCTTCGCCGTGGTGGCCTCGGAAGTGCGCAACCTGGCCCAGCGCTCGGCTGCCGCCGCCAAGGAAATCAAGACCCTGATCGGCGACTCGGTCGACAAGATCAGCCGCGGCTCGAAGCTGGTCGGCCAGGCCGGCGTGACCATGGACGAAGTGGTCGACAGCGTCAAGCGCGTGACCGACATCATGAGCGACATCGCCGCCGCCAGCGCCGAGCAGAGCGCCGGCATCGAGCAGGTGAACCTGTCGATCATCGAGATGGACGGCATGACCCAGCAGAACGCCGCACTGGTCGAGCAGGCTGCCGCCGCCTTCCAGAGCCTGCAGGACCAGGCTGCCGAGCTGCAGCGCGTGGTCAGCATCTTCAAACTGGCTTCGGGCGAAGAGCCCGCGGCCGAAACGCCGGCCGTGCCGGTATCGACCGCGCTTGCTACCCGCGCCGTGGTCGCCCGTCCTGCCCGTCCTCAGCTGAAGAAGCCTGCCGCTGCCCGCGCCAAGGCCGAGCCGAAGACCGCGACTGCGCCGGCTGCATCGTCGCAGACTTCGAAGAAAGTCGCCGCGGCTGCCGCCAGCGACGATTGGGAAGAATTCTGAACCAGGACGGTTCGCTAGATCGGCCGGCGTCCGCGCCGGCATTTAAAAAAAACTTTATTTTTCAGGGGAAATAAAAATGTTCAACAAGAAATCTGCCGCTAGTCTGTTCGCTGTACTGAGCATCGCCGCCGTTGCCGCACCGGCCTTCGCCGCCGAAGTGCCCGCTTCCTTCGACCCGTCGAAGTGCAAGGTCGATTATCCGAAGGCGTCGCTGATGAACGAAGAGCAGGGCGTCACCTCGATGTCCTTCCAGGTCAACCCGGACGGTTCGGTCGCAGATTCCAAGCTGGAAAAGTCGAGCGGCTTCAAGGGCCTGGACAAGGCAGCCATCAAAGGCCTGTCGGCCTGCAAGTTCAAGCCGGGCACCAAGGACGGCGCACCGGCCCAGACCTGGACCAAGGTCGACTACGCCTGGAAGCTGGACTGATTTCATTCATCCCGCTTTGCAAGAACCGGCCCGTGTGGCCGGTTTTTTCTTTTGGGGCGCCTCATGCCGGACGCACCAGCCCGCGCTGGTAGATGTAGTCGGCCACGCGCCGGCCGCAGCTGATGCCGGCCGTCTTGTCGAACTGCCAGTGCACGCCCAGGTAGATCCTGCTTTGCCCCGCTTCTTCCTCGGCCTGCGACAGCGAGGCGTAGCTGCGCGGCAGGTAGGGCCTGACGGTGCCGTCGTTGTCGCGCGTAATGCCGTTGTATTCGTCCGAGACGAAAGTGAAGGGCACCTTGTCGCCATACATCCGGCGCAGGGTCTGGAACAGGGCGCTGCCCACGCCCGCGTGGCCGGAGGGGTAAGAGGGGAAGGCCGGCGTGAAGTCGGGGCCGACCAGGTTGCTCGCCTGCGCACCCAGCGGCGTCCAGGCGGGATCCCCGGCGGTGGCCGGATTGCCGTCGCCGGCCCCGGTCGGGCCGCTGCCCGGGCTGGCTTCGCGCACGCCATGCACGGGGCGCCAGAACAGGTAGTAATACTTCGATTCCCAGAGCGTGATGGTGGCGTCGGCCTGGGCTGCGTTGACCAGGGCCAGGGCGCGCGCCAGCTCGAGTGGATCGCTGATGCGCAACAAATGGATCTGCAGGACCATCTGGTTGTACATGCGCAGCGGCGTGCCGAGCCAGGCGGCGTCGTCGTAGCCCCAGTAGGTGCCGATGACGGTTTGCTCCGCGGTGCGCTGCGTGGGGGTGCCGGTGCCATTGCCGCCCAGGCGCTTGACCTCGTTGAAGGCGCTGGCGTAGGCGGCGCTGCCCAGGGCGGGAGGCGGGGGCGCACGGAAGGCATGGACCGAAGGCAGGACGAAGGGCTTGACCAGTTTCCAGTAAGCGCCCAGCGCCACCCGGTTGCCGCTGATGGGATCGGGGCGCCAGATGCCCGGCGCGGTGCTCTCGGGGTAGTTGTGGCCGACGACAGGATCGGGAATTTCCGAGCCATCATTGGTGCGCAGCCCCAGGATCGCCCGCGCAGCGCGGCGGCCGATGTCGATTCCGTTGAGCTTGGCCCGGTCGTCCGGCAGCCTGGCCAGGTCCTGTTGCAGCAGCGCGTCGAGGCGCGAACGCTGGCGCTGGTACAGCTCCACCAGCGCGTCGTGCCCGGCCTGTGCGATGGCGGCGTCGAAGGAGCTGTCCGCCAGGGCCGGCAGCGAAGCGCTGTAGCCGGGGTAGCGCTGGACGATGGCGTTCAGGGCGTCGTGGATGGCGATGTGGAAGATCGCCATGACGCGACTGGTGCGCGTGCGTCCGCGCTGCTCGGCATAGGGAGAGGGACCGGCGGGCGGCGGTGTGTGGTCGATGGCGATCGTGCTCAAGGCGAGGTCGGTCCAGTAGGCCAGGCGCGCGCGCGCATCGGGACCCGGTGGCGGCCCGTAGCGCAGCGCCAGCCCGGTGGTCCCGGGCTGGGACGGATAGGGGGCCGCGCCTGGCGGCGCAAAAGCGCCGGCAAAGGCTGGAAACGCGGGGCAGAGCAGAGTGCTGAGCAAGAGCTGACGGCGGGTGGTCATGGAGGTCTCCGGGCTGGGCGGGGGTGAGCGCTCGCGCTGCGCAGGCACGCGCAAAGGCGGGCTCTGTCATGCACGATAGATAAGTCCGCGTCGCGCAACAACCGGAACCGGAAGGGGTATTGATGAGCAGCAGACGCCATGCCGGCAGGCATGGATTTATGGCGATCGCGCCCCCGTCTACAGAAGGAAACTTGGCTGGAGGAGCAGAAACTTTGAAACTGTAACGCTGCCGCGGCCTTTTGTTTCGATTGTAAGAACTTGCATCAAAACCACTGTGCGCGGTATCGCTTGGCTATAGTGAAGCCATATCGAACAACAAGGAGAAGTACCATGAAACGCATTCTCTGTGCCGCCGCCGCCGCCCTGATCAGTACCGCCGCCTTCGTCCCGGCGCAGGCAATCGCCCGTGACCAGGTCGTCGTCATCCGTACCGCTCCGCCGCCGCCGCGCCATGAAGTCGTGCCTGCCGCCCGCCGCGGCTACGCCTGGGCGCCGGGCTACTGGAACTGGAATGGCCATCGCCATACCTGGGTGAAAGGCCATTGGGAACGCGAACGTCGCGGCTACGCCTACCGTCGTCCGGAATGGCGTGAAGACGGCCGTGGCGGCTGGACCCTGGATCGCGGCGGCTGGCGCCGTGGCGACCGTGACGGCGACGGCGTGCCGAACCGTTACGACGACCGTCCGAACAATCCGCATCGTTCGTGATTCGCAGGTAGTCTGAAGTCAGTGAAAAGCCCGGTTCCAGGACCGGGCTTTTTGTCGTCCGGAGCAGGTCCGGAAATGCAAAAAGCCCGGTTTCGCAACCGGGCTTTCGCTTGAATTCTTGGGGTGGCTGATGGGACTCGAACCCACGACAACAGGAATCACAATCCTGGACTCTACCAACTGAGCTACAGCCACCACTGTCTTGCTTTTGTGTCTCGTTGTTGCCGAGACAGAACGAGATTATATAGGCTGATGCTGGATCTGGCAAATCTATTTCGCCCAATAGTGCCGAGCCGGCCGGGGCATGCTTCAGGCGGCGCCGAAGCCGGCTTCCTGTACCGGCGGCGTCATGCCCAGCAGCACCTCGAACGCCGCCGCCAGCGCGGTGGCGCTGGCGCTGGTGAAGGCTTCCAGTTGCGCGGGCTGGAGCGCATCCTCGGCGCGCAGCACCTTACCGGCCTGCAGCAGGCGCACCAGCTGGCGCGCGACCGCGTCGCCGGTGTCGACCAGGGTGACGTCGCCATGGCCGGCCTGCTTTGCTACCTGCTCGATCGATGCCTGCACCAGCGGATAGTGGGTGCAGCCCAGCACCAGGGTGTCGGCGCCCGCGTCCAGCAGCGGGGGCACGTACAGCTGCAGCAGCTCGGTGACGCCGGCCGCATCGCCGGCCTCGATCCGTTCGACCAGGCCGCGGCAGGGCTGCAGCAGGAACCGGGCGTGCGTGGCTTCGGTGATCTGGTCGCGCAATTGCAGGAACTTGGCGCCGGACAGGGTGCGTTCGGTCGCCAGCACGCCGACCGTGCCGCTGCGCGTGCTGGCCGCGGCGGGCTTCAGGCCGGGTTCGACGCCGACGATGGGCATGTCCGGGAAGCTTTCGCGCAGCAGCTTGACGGCGGATATCGTCGCCGTGTTGCAGGCCACCACCAGCGCCTTCACGCCGCGCGCGACCAGGAAGCGGGCGACGGCCAGCGAGCGTTCGGCCACCACGTGTTCGGGCTTGTCGCCGTAGGGGGCGAAGCCGGTGTCGGCCACGTAGAGCAGGTGTTCGTGCGGGAGCTGGGCGCGGATGTGGCGCAGGATCGAGAGTCCGCCGACGCCGGAATCGAAGATGCCGATGGGGGCGCCGGTGGGGAAGGGAGGGGTAGTCATGGGCTGATGTTATCGCGGGGTGGATACATCGTGGCGATTCCGGGAAATTGGGCCCCTGCCTGCGCAGGGGCGACGTGCAAATGATGCGGCTACGCTTGGACGTCATCCCTGCGCAGGCAGGCATCCAATGTCGTCATGCAGCCAGTTCGCAGGGCGACGTGCGCATGATGCGGCTACGCTTGAACGTCGTCCCTGCGCAGGCAGGGACCCAAGTTTCTGCAAGCAGCCAAATCAGGCCGCGTTGACCGGGATGCCCTTGAGCGACTCGATCTTCGCCGCCCATTCCTTCGGACCGGTGGTGTGCACCGAGGTGCCGGTCGAATCGACGGCCACGGTGACCGGCATGTCCTTGACCTCGAACTCGTAGATCGCTTCCATGCCCAGGTCGGCAAAGCCCAGCACCTTGGCCGACTTGATCGCCTTCGAGACCAGGTAGGCCGAACCGCCCACCGCCATCAGGTAGGCCGACTTGTGCTTCTTGATCGACTCGATGGCGGCCGGGCCGCGCTCGGCCTTGCCGATCATCGAGATCAGGCCGGTCTGTTCGAGCATCATGTCGGTGAACTTGTCCATGCGCGTCGCGGTGGTGGGGCCAGCCGGGCCGACCACTTCGTCGCCGACCGGATCGACCGGGCCGACGTAATAGATCACGCGGTTGGTGAAGTCCACCGGCAGCTTCTCGCCCTTGGCCAGCATGTCCTGGATGCGCTTGTGCGCGGCGTCGCGGCCGGTCAGCATCTTGCCGTTCAGGAGCAGGGTCTGGCCCGGCTGCCACGACGCCACTTCTTCCTTCGTCAGCGTGTCGAGGTTGACGCTCTTGCTCTTCTGCGTGTCCGGGGTCCACTGCACGTCCGGCCAGGTCGACAGCGCCGGCGGTTCGATGTACGACGGACCGGAGCCGTCCAGCACGAAGTGGGCGTGGCGGGTGGCGGCGCAGTTCGGGATCATCGCCACCGGCTTGCTTGCCGCGTGGGTCGGGTACATGCTGATCTTCACGTCCAGCACGGTGGTCAGGCCGCCCAGGCCCTGGGCGCCGATGCCCAGCGCGTTGATCTTGTCGCACAGCTCGATGCGCAGCTCTTCCAGCTTGTTCTGCGGGCCGCGCTGCTTGAGCTCGTACATGTCGATGTCTTCCATCAGCGACTCTTTCGCCATCAGCATCGCTTTTTCGGCGCTGCCGCCGATGCCGATGCCGAGCATGCCCGGCGGGCACCAGCCGGCGCCCATCAGCGGCACGGTCTTGAGCACCCAGTCGACCAGCGAGTCGGACGGATTCAGCATCACGAACTTGGTCTTGTTCTCGGAGCCGCCGCCTTTGGCCGCGACCTTCACGTCGACGGTGTCGCCCTCGACCAGTTCCATGTGGACCACGGCCGGGGTGTTGTCCTTGGTGTTCTTGCGCTCGAAGTGCGGGTCGGCGACGATCGAGGCGCGCAGCTTGTTGTCCGCGAAGTTATACGCGCGGCGCACGCCTTCGTTGACGGCGTCGGTGACGGAACCCGTAAAACCTTCGAAGCGCACGCCCATGCCGATTTTCAGGAACACGTTGACGATGCCGGTGTCCTGGCAGATCGGGCGCTTGCCTTCGGCGCACATGCGCGAGTTGGTCAGGATCTGGGCGATCGCATCCTTGGCCGCCGGGCTCTGCTCGGCCTCGTAGGCGCGTGCCAGGTGCTGGATGTAGTCGGCCGGGTGGTAGTAGCTGATGTACTGGAGTGCTGCGGCGACCGATTCGATCAGGTCGTCTTGTTTGATGACAGTCATGAGATCTCGCTAGGGGGACTTAAGTAAATCTGGTTATCAGTGATGTTTGCTGCTGGTGTCCGACATGATGCGGTCGGTGTAGGCGATGGCCATCGCCGACAGCAGGAAGGCGATGTGGATGCAGGTTTGCGCGACCAGCGTCTTCACCTCGTACGCGTTGGCGTTGATGAAGGTCTTCAGCAAATGGATCGAGGAGATGCCGATGATCGCCATCGCCAGCTTGGTCTTCAGTACCGAGGCGTTCACATGCGACAGCCACTCGGGCTGGTCCGGATGGTCTTCCAGGTGCATGCGCGACACGAAGGTCTCGTAGCCGCCGACGATCACCATGATCAGGAGGTTCGAAATCATGACCACGTCGATCAGGCCCAGTACCACCAGCATGATGGTGGTTTCATTGAGCTTGGTCGGCGCCGGCGCGTTCGGCACCGTCACCGCGGCGATGATGTGCTGCAGCGCTTCCTGGCTGCCCATCGCGGCCAGCACCAGGTCCTTCAGTTCGACCCAGAAATGGAACACGTAGACGCACTGCGCCAGGATCAGTCCCAGGTACAGCGGCAACTGCAGCCAGCGGCTGGCGAACATGAAATTGGCGAGGGCGGAGCGCTTCTTGGCGCCGGAAGGGCTTTGCGATTCGTACATCTAGGAAGATACTCCAAGGCGGCGGCGGGAAAGACAACGCGACATTCTACACCTGCCACGGCTGAGTGGAACCGTCATCGGCGTTTCCGAAACATTGATACAATCATCCAGGGATGCCGGAGCGCGGCCGTGAGCGCTCGACGCCATCTGTAGGTACAGATAGGTGTAAGCGCTCAGTAAGCGAGACCGCATAAGGTATGTGGCAAAACTACCAGGACCTCGCTCGTGGCCGAATCTGGCCACAGCTGACCACAGATAAGGTATTTATCGAGGTCCGCACTACTAAGGAGACTAGTATGGCCGATAACGAGACCCCGCAGGGCTTGCAGGAACACCGCGTGTTCAATCCATCCGCCGAATTCGCCGCCCAGGCGAACATCTCCGGCATGGATGCCTACCGCGCACTGTGCGACGAAGCCGAGCGCGACTACGAAGGCTTCTGGGCCCGCCTGGCGCGCGAGAACCTCGCCTGGAACACGCCCTTTACCCAGACCCTGGACGAATCGGACGCGCCGTTCTACAAATGGTTCGCGGACGGCAAGCTGAACGCTTCGTACAATTGCCTCGATCGCAACATCGAGAACGGCAACGGCGACAAGGCCGCGATCATCTTCGAAGCCGACGACGGCACCGTCACCCGCGCCAGCTACCGCGAGCTGCACGAGCGCGTCAGCAAGTTCGCCAACGGCCTCAAGTCGCGCGGCATCAAGAAGGGCGACCGCGTCATCATCTACATGTCGATGTCGATCGAAGGCGTGGCCGCGATGCAGGCCTGCGCCCGCATCGGCGCGACCCACTCGGTGGTGTTCGGCGGCTTCTCCGCCAAGTCGCTGCAGGAACGCATCGTCGACGCCGGCGCCGTGGCCGTCATCACGGCCGATGAACAACTGCGTGGCGGCAAATCGCTGCCCCTGAAAGCCATCGTCGACGAAGCGCTGGCCATGGGCGGCTGCGACACCATCAAGGACGTCATCGTCTACAAGCGCACCGGCGGCAACATCGCCTTCCAGGAAGGCCGCGACATCTGGCTGCACGAGCTGGTCGAGGGCCAGTCGGCCGACTGCGAGCCGGAATGGGTCGATGCGGAACATCCGCTGTTCATCCTCTACACCTCGGGTTCGACCGGCACGCCGAAGGGCGTCCAGCATGCCACCGGCGGCTATTTGCTGTGGGCGGCGCTGACCATGAAGTGGACCTTCGACATCAAGCCGAGCGATGTCTACTGGTGCACCGCCGACATCGGCTGGGTCACGGGCCACACCTATATCTGCTACGGCCCGACCGCCGTTGGCGCCACGCAAGTGATCTTCGAAGGCGTGCCGACCTATCCGCACGCCGGCCGCTTCTGGGAAACCGTCGCCAAGCACAAGGTCAGCATTTTCTACACTGCACCGACCGCGATCCGCTCCCTGATCAAGGCTTCGAATTCCGACGAAAAAGTGCATCCGAAGAGCTTCGACCTGTCGAGCCTGCGCCTGCTGGGCACGGTCGGCGAGCCGATCAATCCGGAAGCCTGGATGTGGTACTACAACAATGTCGGCGGCGCCCGCTGCCCGATCGTGGACACCTTCTGGCAGACCGAGACCGGCGGCCACATGATCACCCCGCTGCCGGGCGCGACCCCGATGGTGCCGGGCTCCTGCACGCTGCCGCTGCCGGGCATCATGGCCGCCATCGTGGACGAATCGGGCGCCGACGTGGCGAACGGGCAGGGCGGCATCCTGGTCGTGAAACGTCCTTGGCCGTCGATGATCCGCACGATCTGGAACAATCCGGACCGTTTCCGCACTGCCTACTACCCGGATGAGCTGGGCGGCAAGTACTACCTGGCCGGCGACGGCGCGATCCGCAACAAGGACACCGGCTACTTCACCATCACCGGCCGCATCGACGACGTGCTGAACGTCTCGGGCCACCGCATGGGCACGATGGAAATCGAATCGGCCCTGGTGGCGCACCCGCTGGTGGCGGAAGCCGCCGTGGTCGGCAAGCCCGACGAGACCACCGGCGAGGCGATCTGCGCCTTCGTCGTGCTCAAGCAGGCCCGTCCGAGTGGCGAAGAGGCCAAGAAACTGGCTGCCGAGCTGCGCACCTGGGTCGGCAAGGAAATCGGCCCGATCGCCAAGCCGAAGGAGATCCGCTTCGGCGACAACCTGCCGAAGACCCGCTCGGGCAAGATCATGCGCCGCCTGCTGCGCGTGCTGGCCAAGGGCGAAACCATCAGCCAGGATGTCTCGACGCTGGAAAATCCGGCAATCCTCGATCAACTCAAGGAATCCGCTTGATCGCTCGGGGAATGTAGGGTTTAATCACCAGACAGATTGCAGAGTTAATGTCGCACCGGGAAACCGGCGCGGCATTTTTTTTATGCGCCGTCGGTATCGCTACCGCCGCCGAAGGCTTTCATAAGGGCATCGGGGTCGATAGTTTTCTTCGTCGTATCGACGGCGGTACGGCTGCGCTTGCCTGAAAACTCTTCTTCGATGTTGTCGCGGTAATAACTCCACGGCGAGCCGGAGCTCGACAGCTTGCGCCAGGTTTCGGTACCGACCGCACCGTAATCGATGGCGGTGCCATCGTCGAACTCCACCCGCAACACGCGCTCGCGCATGTCATAGCCGATGGCGCGCAGCTTGCCGGCGTTGATTTTTTTCATTTCCATCGTGGTGGCTCCTGTTGGGCGATGAGGATAAGGTAGCACTTGTCGCTCATGACGTCGTTCCTGCGAAGGCAGGAACCCAAGTGTAGTAAACGTGCCCGCAGTCGCCTCGTTGACTGAGCCGTCGACATCGAAGCACCATCATTTACGCGCAAGCGAGAATGATGGTGCAGTATTGTGTCAACTCAAAGTTGCTCCGCCTGCTCCCGCGCGTAGCCTGCACCAGAACCGTTCGGCGCCAGTTCCCAATAGGTTTTATACGCCGCTTTGGCCTTGCCCGCATCGCCCGCCCGCGCATGCCTGTCTAGCCGCGCATTCATGCTAGGACGAAGACAGCACGAAGGTATTCCCGTCCGGATCGCGAAACTTGGCGAACGACCCCCAGGGCTGGCTGGTCGGCGGCTCGATGAACTCGACGCCGCGCTGGCTCAGCTGGCGCCAGGTCGCTTCCACGTTATCGCAGGCAAACGCACCGTTGAAGAAGCTGCCGATGCGGTCTTCCTGCCCATCCGGCGTGAACAGCACGACGCGCGTGCCCGAGCGGGCGACGCGCAGCTCGATCCAGCGCTTGCCCGGCCCCATCGGCTGGTCGGTGGAAATCTCGAAACCGAGCTTTTCGGTATAGAAGGCGAGGGCGCGGTCCTGGTCGGAGACGGGGATGCCGACGAATTTCAGTTGGGTGATCATGGCGAGTCGTTTGGCGAAGTTGTAACACCAGGGATTATCGTGTCAGTATGCGCGATCGGATGCTTTTAAAAACCATGGTATTCATGACTACCCGTTCGTCCACGCTCGACGCCTACGTCTTCGAGGTCCTGATGCCCGACCTCGTCGGCCACGACCGCCGTCCAGCCGCCTTCGTGGTTTATCTCTACCTGCTGCACAGCGCCCAGGCGCTCGGCCGCGACCAGGTGCCGGCCAGCCTGCAGACCATCGCGACGAAGACGGGCTTGTCGAAGTCGGCGGTGCAGCTGGCGCTGCGGCACCTGAAGCGGCGCGGGCTCATCGGTGCAGAAGAGGTCGGCACCCAGGTCAATCCGGTGCGGCAGGTGCTGCGGCCGTGGCGCCGGCCGTCTGCTTTGCGGCCTGCCGCGTGACGATTGCGTCGATACTCTTGTACAGCCGGGAATAGTTGCTATAATAGGCGGCTTCGCAGAGATGCGAAAACCCATCAGGAGAGATGGATGAGTGGTTTAAGTCGCACGCCTGGAAAGCGTGTATAGGTTCATAGCCTATCCGGGGTTCGAATCCCCGTCTCTCCGCCAGAATTTAAGTGCATGAATTTATTAAAGAAATCCTCCCCATGCGGAGGATTTTTTTTGCCCTGTTTACTATGAGGCAGGCTCGTACTATTCAAATCCTTACCGCAGGGGTTTGACGTGCAGCCGCCCAAGTTCAGGAACAACTGGTCAAAAGTGGCAAACCGCTCTCGCGGTGGTCTCGTTCGCGCGTGTTGCTTCCATCAAGCCGGCAAGCGCTGATTTGGCAGAAGACCGCGCACCTAGCAAATCGCGCCGTGCATGCTTTTTCCAGTTCCTAGATCAATGCCGAACTGGCAGGCATACGCAGATGCCCGATCATCCTTGTCATAAGTGCAATCCAGATCGCCTTTTTTCCTTGCACGCATTCCAGAAGAACTGCCGCAGGCATCTTTTAGG
>Ga0265780_10006925_pt1 | contig 13999 bp, 12 predicted proteins | sample P1T30metagenome_FD_192432 | JGI IMG/M metagenome (GOLD analysis project Ga0265780, IMG submission 192432) | Plant litter microbial communities from East Loma Ridge, Irvine, California - P1 T30 | ecosystem: Environmental > Terrestrial > Plant litter > Unclassified | place: USA: California... | reverse complement strand
TGAACTCGACCCCCGTATTGCTGAACCCACCCCTCGACTCCGCCCGGGTAGGGCAACGGTTCGTCCACAATCCAGCCGCTTTTGATGCCGACGGCGACAGCCTGGCGTTCCGGCTAAGTGTTCCGAAGGAAGGATTGGCCGAAGACTGCCCCCGGTCGCGAAATATCCCATCCTACCTGGATCCAACCCAGTTTAGTCGTACCAGCGAAGCCGGGGGAGCGCCCACCTTCTCGATCAATTCCCGAACGGGAGAGCTCTCCTGGGATGCCCCCGGCGAGGAGGGCCAATTTAACTTCGCCTTCATTGTCGAAGAGTGGCGTAATGGCGTGCTGATCGGGGAAGTTACCCGCGATATGCAGATCATTGTCGTCGATCAGCCCAACAAGCAGCCTATCCTGGCTCCTATTCCGGCCCTCTGCGTGGAAGCCGGTACGCTGATCCGTCAGGCTGTTACGGCCACCGATCCCGATGGGAACCGGGTCATCATCAACGGCTTTGGCGGTGTATTTAACGTCGGTCAGGACGGCCAGCCGCTCAGTGCCGGCGAGCTCATCCAGCCCGAATACGCCCGGCTGGCCAACGGGGGGGTAGCAATCAACCAGCCAGGAACGGCAACGTTTACCTGGCAAACGAACTGTAATCATATCCGAACGTCGCCCTACGACGTCGTCTTCAAGGTCAATGACGTACCGGCGAGCCGGGGCATTACCTCTCTGGTTGCCTTCCAGACCTTCAGCATCCGAATTATTGGCCCTTCTATCAAAGGGCTGCAGGCCCGGGCAACCGCTTCCGCCGGTAACCGGGCGGTGCAACTGAACTGGACGCCCTACACCTGTGCCCCTCGCTACGGCAGCGATACCACCCGGCTGGTGGTGTACCGGAAAGAAGGTTGTGAAGCTATCACTGTTGGTCCATGTGTAACCGGGCCACCGGCGGGTTATCAGCGCGTAGGGACAACATCGGCCACGGCAACAACCTTTACCGATACGACCGCCCTGCGCCGGGGTGGATCCTACTCCTACATCCTGGTAGCCGAGTACCCCGACCGCAACGGTGGCTACAACGGCGGTGTCAGTGTCCCCTCATCTTTGGCCTGTATCGAACTACCGCTGCTGGCGCCGGTGCTGACCCAGGTGACCGTCGACAGCACAGGCCCAGACGGCACCCGCCGGGGGCAGATCACCGTCAAATGGACGCGCCCCATCGGCCTGAATCCCGCTGATCTGGCAGGGCCTTACCAGTACCGCCTGCAACGGGCAACGGGGCTGGCTGGCGAGAACTGGACGACGGTTACCACCATCAATACAACGCTTCAGGCAGGCGCACCCGATACGCTTTATGTTGACCGGGGCGCATCGACAACGGCCTTGAACACGGTAACCGATGCGTATCGGTACCGCATTCAGTTCTTTTACACTGGCACCAATGGACAACTGACCCAACTGGCCGACGTAGCTGATCCAGCTTCGAGCGTTCGACTGGCCGCGACGCCCACCCAGGGTCGGGTAACCCTGAGCTGGCAGGCCAACACGCCCTGGGTCAACGGGCCAAACCGGGTCCACGATGTGTTTCGCAGTCGGACGGGTCCTGCCGGACCGTTCAATCAGATCGCCGAAGTAACAGTGACGGGAACGCAGGCGTTTACTTACGTCGATAGCGGCACTGACTTAGTCGTCCGTGATGGCAACACCAGCCGTGTCTTATCGGCCGACAGCAGCTATTGTTACCGGGTGATGACGCGCGGTCAGTACGCTGATACACAGCTGGCCCGACTGGGAGTCCTGATGAATTACAGCCAGGTAATCTGCGCCACGCCGACTGATACTACGCGCCCCTGCCCACCCCGGCTGGGCCTGGACAGTCTCAACTGTGCCAGCCTGACCAACGAAAGCTTCTGCGATCAGACGGCCTTTACCAACCGCCTGCGCTGGCAGCCCACAACCGGCCCGACCTGCGATCCCAACATTGCCAGCTACCGGATCTACTACGCCCGCTATGAACAGGATTCACTCCGGGCGCTGACCAGCGTGCCGGCGCCAACGCTGACCTTCGATCACACCAATCTGACGACGGTAGCGGGTTGCTACTACGTAACGGCGGTGAGCCAGCGGGGTCTGGAAAGTGCGCCCTCGAACCGGGTGTGTAACGATGCGTGTCCAGCGCTGGTGCTGCCCAACGTATTTACGCCCAACGGAGATGGCAAGAACGACGTCTTTTCGCCGATGCGCTGCCCGCGTTTTGTCGAGCAGATCCATTTCATTGTCTATAACCGCTGGGGCACGAAAGTGTACGAAGGTAGTGGTCCGACGCTGGCCTGGAACGGCAAAACGCAGGAAGGGGTCGATCTGCCGGGTGGTCAGTACTACTACCAGGTCAGCATCCGTTACGCGGTCCTGAACCGCGACGCCCCCGCCCAGATCATCAAAGGCTGGGTCCAGATCATCCGCGACGCGATGAGTATGAGGTAAAAGAAGGAGGAAGGGAATTCCCCAAGACCACCTTATATCTTATTTCCAGTTCAATTTTCAGGAAACATAAAAAAGGGAGACAGGAACGTAACGTTTCTGTCTCCCTTTTTTGCTGGTAAGAGTGGAAAAAGGGTAGAATCTGGAAATCCCTTTCTTCCCTTTCCTCTTTATTTCATATTATGATATACCATCTGGACGTCGTCGTCCTCTTCGATGCGTTCGATGAGTTTTTCGACATCGGCAACTTCGTCATCGGTTAGCTCTTTGTAGTCGTTTGGAATCCGTTCGAATTCGGCCTGCTTGATCTCGTAGCCTTTTTCTTCGAGGAATTTCTGGATGGCGCCGAACGACGTGAACTCGCCGTAGATGACGAACTGCTCCGTTTCTTCGTCGTATTCGATTTCGTCACCACCAATGTCAATCAGTTCCAGCTCCAGTTCTTCCTGGTCTATACCTTCCCCCGGAATCCGGAACACCGATTTCCGGTCGAACATGAAGTCGAGCATGCCCTGCGTACCCAGGCTGCCGCCCAGTTTGTTCAGGTAGCTCCGTACGTTGGCCACCGTCCGGTTGTGGTTGTCGGTAGCGGTCTCGATCACAAGTGCAATGCCGTGGGGAGCGTAGGCTTCGTACACAATCTCTTTGTAGTCCTCCTGCTCCTTCGACGATGCTTTTTTGATGGCCCGTTCAACGTTTTCTTTCGGCATGTTGGCCGCTTTGGCGTTCTGGATGATCGCCCGCAGCCGCCCGTTGGAATCGGGGTCGGGACCACCGCTTTTCACGGCCATCACGATGTCTTTACCAATTCGGGTGAAGGTCTTTGCCATCTGCCCCCACCGTTTCATTTTCCGGGCTTTCCGGTATTCAAACGCGCGTCCCATTGTCTTATGTAACGATAAATGTATTGTACCAAATAACCAGCCAGACAAGCCATGGCCCGTCGGAAGTTACTCGGCGTTAACGAGTTGATTACTAATTTTCGCAAAATCCAGTACGTCCTGACCGCGCATCAGATCCTCGAACGTATCGCGCTGCCGGATCAGATACGGCTTGCCGCCGTACACCAGCACCTCCGCCGGACGGAAACGGGCGTTGTAGTTCGACGCCATGCTGAACCCATAGGCACCCCCGTTCTCGAATGACAGAACGTCGTTGGGCCGAACTTCGGGCAGCGGCCGGTCGGTCGCGAACGTATCCGTCTCGCAGATGTAGCCCACAACGGTATAAATCTGCTCGGGACCGGTTGGGTTCGATACGTTTTTGATGTCGTGGTAAGAGTCGTACATCATCGGCCGAATCAGGTGGTTCAGGCCCGAATCGACCGCTACAAACGTCCGCGCGGGGTTTTCCTTCACGATATTGGTTTTCACCAGCAGATGCCCGCATTCGCTCACCAGGAATTTGCCCGGCTCGAACCAGAGTTCAAGCTCCCGGCCGTAGCGCTGGCAGAACTCCTGAAACGCAGTCGATACGTTGGCGCCCAGGTCCACGATGTCCGTTACGTGGTCACCGGCTTTGTATGCCACCTTAAACCCACTGCCGAAGTCGATAAACTTCAGATCCGCATAATCGCTGGCCAGTTCAAACAGCACCTCGGCCCCCCGCAGGAAGGCGTTGGCATTCTTGAAGTCGGAACCCGTGTGCACGTGCAGTCCTACTACCGAAATCTGGTATTGATCGACCAGCTGCAGAATATCGGCCCGTTGCAGGATCGAGATACCAAACTTGGAATCGGCGTGGCCGGTCGAAATTTTGATGTTGCCGCCTTCTTCGATGTGCGGGTTGATCCGGATGCTTACCGGCACCGACGAACCGTAGTTCTGCCCGACCCAGTCGAGCAGTGGCAGGCTATCGATGTTTAGCTGGAGGCCCAGTTCAATGGCTTCGCGGATTTCCCCGAACGAGACCCCGCTGGGCGTGAACATGATCTGGCTGGGCGTAAAACCTGCCAGCATTCCCATCCGCGCTTCGTTCACCGACACCGAATCCATTTCGACGCCCTGCTGGTGCATGAGCTTCAGAATCGATACGTTAGTCAGGGCCTTGGCCGCGTATTTTATCTTTAGGTTCACCCCGCTGAACGACGAGCGAAGCAACGTAATTTTCTCGATGATTTTATCGGCATCGTACACGTATAGCGGCAGGCCGAAATTTTCGGCGATGTCCAGTACGTCGACTCCCTGAATCGTATAATGTTGATTATCCAGCTGCATTCCTTACGAATTAGGGTGCAAATATAAGGCTTTCAGCGTTGTTGCGTAATGGTCAGATTGACGCTTTAACCGGATTACAGCCGGGCCGTCGGGCAGACAGGCAAGATTTTGACCTTTTTCTATCCTGTAATCCTGTCTATTCCCTTTCTTTGTTCTCATGCCCACTGATACGCTCACCTCTTCATCCTCAACATCCCGCCGTACGGAAATTCTGGCCGGTATTTCGACCTTTCTGGCTACGATGTACATCATCGTCGTCAACCCCGCTATTCTGAGCCAGACGGGGCTGCCGTTCAGTGGAGTCCTGACCGCAACCGTATTACTCTCGTTCTTTTGCAGCCTGATGATGGGGCTCTACGCGCGAAACCCCATCGTCGTAGCGCCCGGCATGGGACTGAACGCCTTCTTTGCGTTTACGGCCGTTAAGGGCATGGGCATCCGGCCCGAATTAGCACTGGGCGCGGTTTTCTGGGCGGGGGTGCTGTTTCTGCTGCTGTCACTCGGCAACGTCCGGACGGCCATTGTCAAGGCGATTCCGCAACCACTGCGGTACGCCGTTTCGGCCGGGATTGGCCTGTTCATTACGCTCATTGGCTTCGAGAATGCCCGGTTCATCATCGCCAATCCCGCTACGCTGGTTAGTGTTGCCTCGCTGACCGACCCGATCGTTCTGACATTCGTGTTTGGCCTGCTGCTGACGAGTGTGCTGGTCGTACGAAACGTACAGGGGGCCATCATCATCGGCATTACGCTGACCACGCTGGCCGCCTGGCCCATCGGTCGGTACTGGGGCGATGCGTCGGCCATTATTGGGCAGAAAACGCTGGTCAACTTTCAGGGTATCTGGGCGGCTCCGGATTTTAGTTTGCTGGGCACACTGGACCTGGTTGGCTCCTTGCAGTGGTCGCTCTGGCCCGTCATTTTTGCGTTTGCCTTTACTGACCTCTTCGACAGCCTGTCGACCTTCGTCGGTGTGGCCGAAGCAGGTAATCTCTACGACACAACCGGTCCTGCTGCCGGGCAGCCCCGTAACCTGAGCCGGTCAATGCTGACCGATGCGGTAGCAACGGCTCTGGCGGGTGTGGTAGGCACCAGCCCCGGTACGTCCTATATCGAATCGGCGGTGGGGATTGCGCAGGGTGGTCGCACCGGTCTGACCGCCATTGTGGCGGGTTGCTGTTTTCTGCCCTTTCTATTTCTGTCCCCCCTCCTGTCGGTGATCCCGTCCATTGCGACCGCCCCGGCGCTGGTGCTGGTGGGCGCGTTTATGATGAAACCCATTACCCGCATCGACTGGGAGCAACTGGACGATGCCCTGCCTGCTTTCCTCGCGTTGGTGCTGATTCCGTTCAGCTACTCGATTACGCAGGGACTTATCTGGGGATTTCTGTCGTGGACGGTGATCAAAGTGGCCGTTGGCAAACGGAACGAAGTACCGCTGGGGCTCTGGATCGTTGATGCATTTTGCGTTCTGGCTTTAGTAGCCGGTCATTAATTTCTCTTTTTTGCCGGGGAACCGACCCCCGTGGATACGGCCAACCTGATTTCATGAAAAAATTAATTATTGTTCTTTCTTTCTTTATCGCGCAGACCGTTACGGCGCAGTCCTATAAACCCCGTCCGGTTACCGGTTTGCTGGGTGCTTTTGGTGCCGAAGTTACGCTGGTGCGCCAAAGCCTGAAAAAGCCAAAAACGGTGCTGGTAGACGGCGTAAAATTCACAACGGGCCTGCTGGGCAAGCAACGCGTGGTCGTGGCCGAAACGGGTATCGGTAAGGTCAACGCGGCTATGACGACGGCCCTGCTGCTCGAACATTTCCGACCGGAGCGGGTGCTGTTCACCGGAATTGCCGGTGGCACCAACCCAGACCTGCAACCCGGCGACATCGTGATCGGGCAGCGAACGGCCCACCACGACTACACGTCCATCACCGACAAGAACCAAGCGACGAGACAGACCCGCAACGCGCTGACTTACGAATTCAATCCGGTCTATTTTCCGGCTGACTCCAGCCTTTTGCTGCTGGCCCAGCAAACCGCTAAAACCGTAACGCTCGAAGGCATCCCGCTCGCGTCCGGGGGCGTATCAGACCGGCCCGTTCGGGTCATTACGGGGACCATCGTTACGGGCGATGCCTTTATTGCTTCGTCGGAGAAGGGGAAAAGTCTGCGGGCTGATTTTGGCGCCGACGCCACCGAAATGGAAGGAGCCGCCGTGGCGCAGGTCTGTTACCAGATCAAGGTACCGCACCTCATCATCCGCAGCCTGAGCGATCGGGCCGACGCCGAAGCGCACATCGCCTACGATAAATTCTACCCCGTTGCCGCCCGAAATTCGGCTAAACTCGTGCTGGCTATTGTGCAGGCGCTGTAACGATTAACCGGTCAGCAAAGCGGTTAATTTCGGTTTAGCAACCTGGTTTTTATAGTCGTGTTTTCTCATAAAAGCCGTTTTTGAGAAAATTTCCGGCTTTTATAGGCATATTGCTCCTATATATACGTTAGCCCGCAGGCTCAATACTTAATGCCCGATACGTTACCATCTCAAGCAGTCAACCCGTTTCAATCGTTCTGGTGGGCCGGTTACGAATGTACCGACCAGCTCAACTGCTTCGGCAATCGCGTTGACTTCCTCCCGTTAACGGGTCATTTACAACTGCTTCAGCAGGATTACGAACACCTCGGTCAGTTCTCAATCCGAACGGTACGGGAAGGTATCCGCTGGAGCCAGGTCGAGAAAACAGCGTACCAATACGACTGGTCGACCGTCGAGACCATGCTGGCCGAGGGAAAACGCCAGGGTATCCAGCAGATTTGGGACCTTTGCCACTTCGGCTACCCCGACGACCTGACCCCACTGCACCCCATGTTTGCCCGGCGGTTTGCGGCCCTGTGCCGGGCTTTCGTCCGATTCTACCGCGACCGCTACCCCGACGATACCCTGATCGTTACGCCCATCAACGAGGTTAGTTTTATGTCCTGGCTGGGTGGTGATGCGCGCGGTACGTCGCCTTATTGCACGAAGCAGGGCTGGGAGGTTAAGCTGGGACTGATGCGGGGCTACATCGAAGGCATTGCCGCCATGCGCGAAATTGACCCGACGATTCGTATTCTGACGACGGAACCACTGGTCCAGATAGTGCCGCCGATGGATGCCACCGAGAAAGAGATCATGGCGGCTACCATCGCCGATGAAAATCAGTTTCAGTCGGTCGATATGCTGGCGGGGTATATTGCTCCCGAGCTGGGCGGCTCGCCTGATTACCTTGATATGCTGGGGTTCAATTACTACTACAACAACCAGTGGATTGTCAATACCGGTACGTTTCTGGGCTGGGCCGACGCCGTTCCGGACCCGCGCTGGGTACCGTTCCGGCAGCTGCTGATGAAGGCGTACCGCCGGTATCAAAAGCCCATTATCCTGACCGAAACCAGTCACCCCGGTATCGACCGGCCCATCTGGATCGAGATGATCGGGCGGGAATGCGCGGCCGTTTTACAGGCGGGTATACCGCTCTGGGGCGTTTGCCTATACCCCATCGTTGACCGGCCAGACTGGGATCACCTCAACCACTGGCACCATTCCGGACTCTGGGATGCCGACCTCAGCGTCAGCCCGCCGGGCCGCGTACTGGTCGAGCCCTACGCACAGTCGCTGTTAGAGGCCCAGCAGATGGTGGCCGATGCGCTAAGTGCGCCCGTCAACTCCGCCAGTAGTTTGCTGACGCTATAATCTATCCCCTGGTTGAATCAGTAATGGGCTACCGGTCCGTTACCGATTCAACCAGGGTTTTTAGCTGCTGTGGGTCGTCAAAATTCACGGTATTCCCGTTCAGATACCGGTCAATGGCGGATTTCCTTCCCCGCAGCAACCGCGTCAGGCTTCGATAAGACGCCCGGTACACGCGCTCGTTAGTATCGACAACATACAGCAGGCTTTTCTGGCGCGCTACGTGGGCAGATGCGTTATTCTGCCACTGAAAATCAGGCCCCTGGCTAATCAGCAGGAGTGCGTTCGGTACGGTGCTCGTCGAATCCGTTTTAAATTGCTGCGTAGAAGCATTGTCGCCAGTTCCGCCCACAACCGCCTTGGTGATCCGGGCCAGCTTCATGTCCGGGTAGGTGGCCAGCACTTCCAGATCATCGTCCTCATCTCGCTGGCCTGGCAGATACTGCCGGTCATCAATCAGTACGTGCCGGATCAGGATTTTATTCGTCAGCAACAGGGTATCATTTCTCTCATCAATAAACACTAGCTTAGCCAGCATGCGGTTGTAGTTCAGCCGGGCCCGCTACCGGGAACCGTTGCGGAACGTAACAATCCCCTCGCGGAAGTTCGCGTATTGATAGACTGAAGACGGAGCAATCTGGTCTACCGTAGCGTCAGGCCCAGACAACTCATAGCCCGATGACGCTACGTCCGGGCAGGCAAACAACAGGAAAAGAAAGGTAGTTTTCAGCATATGGGCATGAACAGAGCTGACCAGCTGTTCTCCGAAAAGATGCATTGTTCAGTACCTGATACTCAGCTTTCTTTGCTTAATTTCAGACCGTCAACCTTTTGTCGGAGCAGGCTTATGGCCGGGCCATCGAACGGATGTTGATTCGGACGGTAGTTAATCGCCAAAGCCGCCCAGCTTTACTTCTGTCAATTATTTATCCTCATGAAATCACTCCCATTTTTGACCGGCCTCCTGCTGATACCAGCCCTGTTGTTTGGCCAGAAACTAAGGCCGGGCTTCGACAAGGCGGAGTATCTGGAATTGATGCGCGTGTTTGCCAAGCAGGTGGATACCATTCCAGCTAATGTCATTGCCCCTCCTACGCAATTTACATTCGTCTACCGCTCGCCTATAGTGGGCCTCGATAATCGGTGGGATCTGTGGACGAGTGCCGATTCGGTGGCAGTGCTCAGCATCCGGGGCACGACGCTGAATCCGGTGGGCTGGCTCGAAAATTTTTACGCGGCCATGGTTCCCGCCAAAGGGCAGTTTACGCTCACGAACGACTATCAATTCGATTACGAACTGGCGCAGAACCCGCGAGCCGCCGTGCACATCGGCTGGCTGATTGGCACGGCCTTTCTGACGCAGGATATTCTGCCCAAACTCGACTCCTGCGTCAAGGCTGGCATCAAAAACGTTTATGTACTGGGCCACAGCCAGGGTGGGGCCATTGCGTTCCTGATGACGTCGCACCTAAGACAGTTGCAGCGGGTAGGGAAAATCCCGGCCGACGTCAATTTTAAAACGTACTGCAGTGCGGCTCCCAAACCCGGTAACCTGTATTACGCCTATGAGTACGAAGCCCAAACAGGCGGTGGCTGGGGACTCAACGTCGTCAATTCCGCCGACTGGGTGCCCGAAACACCTATCACGATTCAGACACTGGACGATTTCAGCAATACGAACCCCTTTTCAAACCTGCCCCAGGCCTTGAAAAAGCAGAAGTTTCCAAAGAATCTGGCCCTGAAATACGTATTCAATCAGCTCTCGAAGCCAGCCCGCAAAGCCCGTAACAACTACCAGAAGTACCTGGGTAAGTTTGCCGGTCGCTACGTCAAAAACAACCTGAAAGAATACATTCCGCCCACTTTTTTCCAGTCCAGTCACTACGTCCGAACCGGCACCACTGTCGTGCTGCTGGCCGACGAAACTTACTACCAGAAATACCCCGACAGCAAAACCAACATCTTCACGCATCACTTATTAACGCCGTATATGTATCTGGCGGGGAAGATGAAATAAGAGGAGAAAAGGGAACGGTACATCCCTTCCTCCTTATAAATAAATATCCACCATCTTTTTCCAGTCGTCGACCTGGTGGGCGCGTCCCTGCCAGATGTGGAGTTCGTGCGGAATTTTTTTTGCGCGCAGGGCTTCGCAGAGCTGGACATTACTATCCAGAAATGGATCTTCGCTGCCAATCGTCATGACAAACTCCAGCTGCTGGAGCTGTCGGAGTAAATCCCAATCGGTTAGATTGGGCAAAAAGTGATTGGGGCTGTTGTAGTAGATGTCCTCGTCGTAGTAATCGTCGAACAGGCTTCTGAACTCGGCAATCGGCTCCGAGAGAGCGTAACGTCCGCTCAGGGCAACCACTTTCCCGAATGCCTGCGGATGGCGCAACGCAATATTAACTGCGTGATAAGCACCCAGGCTACAGCCGTGCGAAATCAGGAAGGGATGGGCGTTGATGCTCTTTGACAGGGGAATAACTTCATTCAGTACGTAGGCTTCGTACTGTTCGTGCCGCTTGATGCGGTGGTACGGATGAATTTGTCGGTTGTAGATGCTTTCACGGTCGATGCTATCCACGCAATAAAGCTGGAGCCAGCCTTTCTCTATCTTTTCGGCCAGCGCCTGTACCAATCCGAAATCTTCGTACTCGTAAAATCGGCCGCGACGGGTCGGGAATACCAGGACCCTTGTTCCGGAATGTCCGAAAACAAGCAACTCCATATCTCGATCCAGATGCGGGCTGAACCATTTGTGATACGTACGGTGCATAGAAACTCACTTCATATCGTCAAACGAAGTTGGACCATGAATGATAAAGACGTACACGAGGTACGTAAAGAAATCATTAAAAAATGCGGATCTGGTCTTTTAATGCCTGCTTCCAGACCTGGTATCCCTGCTGGTTCAGGTGCAGTCCGTCGGCCTCGAACAACTCCCGGCGGGGGCGGCCGTTGCCATCCAGCAGGGGCGTTGTCATATCGATAACCTGCCAGTCGGGGTGGTAGCTGATTTCCTGCTGGATAAACTTATTGGCTAAGCGAATGGAGTCCGCCAGGCGCCAGCGGGTGGGACTGATTTTGATCGTCAGATAGGCAAGCGGTACACCCGGCAGCCGTTGGCGCATCTGTTCGGCCAGGGCTCGGAAAAACAAAAACACTTCTTCGGGTAATCGACTATCGCCCAGATCATTATCGCCGGCATAAAAAACGATAGCTTTGGGTTTGGCGGGCAGTACCAGCCGCTCGAAAAACCAGGCACAGGCGGCCAGCGTCGACCCGCCAAAACCCAGGTTCAGGGTATTCTGTTCGGGGAAATCGTCGGCCAGGGTTTTCCAAAGCCGGATGGATGAACTTCCGTAAAAAACTACCCGATTGTCGGCGGGCGGCTGTTGCCTTATCTTCGTTTCGAGTTGTTGGACCTCGTTATCGTACCAATGCATATGGTGTTTGTGCGGGCGCGGTTTATCTAATTCGTTACCTTATTAACCGGCGTATCGGGAACAGGTTTATTTTGCGGGGCAGTATTCACCATCCACCGGCGAATCAGATTGGCAAGTGGGCGGAATTCGATCAGGAAACCATCATGCCCGTATAGAGAGTCAATTTCTTCGTAAACAGCGTTGGGAATGTGGCGGGCCAGGAACTGCTGCTCGGTGGGTGGGAACAACAGGTCCGAGCGAATTCCCACGACCAGCGTCCGGGCTTTGATCTGCCCCAGTGCGTTCAGGATGCTGCCCCGGTCACGACCGAGGTTATGCGAATCCATCACTTTCGACAGCACCCAGTACGTGAAAGCATTGAAGCGGTCGGCAATTTTATCACCCTGGTAGCGCTGGTAACTGGCTGCTTTGTACCCATCCAGCTGCTCGTTGTTGTCGAGCGCCTGCGTAAAGCCGTACGTATCGTAGGTCCGGTAGGAGATCATAGCCATAGCCCGGGCCGCTTTCATGCCGTTGACGCCCGCATCGTCGCGTTTTTCGCGCCAGGTGGGGTCCGCTTCGATGGCCATCCGCTGGGCCTCGTTGAAGGCAATACTCCAGGGCGAGGCAACCGCGCTGCTGGCAATCAGGATCAGGTTTTCGATCAGCGCAGGGTGCAGAATGGCCCACTCGGCCGCCTGCTCCCCTCCTACCGAACCGCCAATGCAAGTCTGGATCTTTTCGATCCCCAGTTCCTGCCGCAGCAGATCCAGCGCCATGACCATATCCCGGACGGTTACCGACGGAAAGTCGTGGTAAAACGGCTCCCCCGTCTGCGAGTTGATCGAGAGGGGCCCCGTCGACCCGTAACACGAGCCCAATACGTTGGCGCAGACAATGAAATCGCGGGCCGGATCGAAATATTTCCCGGTGCCGATCATGCCCCCCCACCAGTCGTTCACATCTGCGTTGCCGGTCAGGGCGTGACACACCCAGACAACGTTGGAGCCATCGGCATTGAGGGTACCCTGCGTTGAATACGCCAGCCGGAAACCCGGCAGGTGTTCACCAGACTCCAGGGGGAAACGATATTTATAGTCGAAGTACGTAATATCCATAGTGGGTCTTTACCGGGTTACTTTAGTTTACCCGCAAAAGAGGACTAAATGAATGATTGGGAAGCGCTGAATGCCAGTGGCAATACGCCACCAGACTGCTGCTTATGCAAAGACCCCCTCGACCACTCCCGGTACTGGGGTGAGCCGGGACGCTAATAAGCCTCCGGAAACGGGTGTTGTCTGTTGCAGCGCATGTGAATAACCGATTTATAGTCCCTAACAGTCCGCCGTCCAATCCGGACAAACAGTTGCTTTAGGCAGGAGTTAGCACCTTGCCGTGTGGTAGGTTGCCAGCGATTCACAGAGCCTGATCTCTCCTCGCTTCTTTATAAATCAATTGGCACCAGCAAAAGAGAGCCAGTGCGCAGGAATTGACTTGATGCCGCAAGTATACTAGCCAAACGGCGCAGAACCAAACCGAGGGGGTATTTTCTCCCGTTAGCTCAATCAAAAAAATGTTCCGCCGATAACCGCCCACTACGTGCCGGCGTTGTTTACCTTTGTCCTAAGATTACGTACCAATGAGTCAATCTACCTACCGTTACAATCGTGAGAATGCCACCCGGATGGCAGGTACCACCTCGCTGAAGGACGCCATTGGGCAGTTGCTCAAAGCGTACCAGTTGCAGACACGCTTCAACGAAACGTATCTGGAAGCGTTCTGGGGCCGCATCATGGGTCAGAGCATTGCTTCCCGGACTAACCGGCTCTACGTCCGCGACCGGAAGCTGTTCATCGAGATTGCCTCGGCTCCCCTCCGTAACGAACTTGTTAACGCCAAGCAGAAATTGATTCAGCTTGTCAATAAAGACATGGGCACCGACGTCATCGACGACGTGGTGTTTATCTAGACGACAGCCGTATACAGACGATAGAATAAATCGGGAAGGGGTAAGAGAAAAGATACCAGTAGTGGCCTTTTCTCTTACCCCTTCCCGATTTCGTTGTTTTATAGGTTTATCGGTACGTTTACATCCATAAAATCAGCCCGTTGACCCGGTTTTGATCCGTTGACACAAGCCGCGTTTTAGGTTGTAGAAATT
>Ga0265780_10006923_pt1 | contig 14001 bp, 13 predicted proteins | sample P1T30metagenome_FD_192432 | JGI IMG/M metagenome (GOLD analysis project Ga0265780, IMG submission 192432) | Plant litter microbial communities from East Loma Ridge, Irvine, California - P1 T30 | ecosystem: Environmental > Terrestrial > Plant litter > Unclassified | place: USA: California... | reverse complement strand
TCATTTTCTTATCCCAAAAAGCAGCATGTAATACTGTTTCGGCACCGGCACTGCTTCCTGAAATAAATACCTTTTTAGAATCTATGTTATAAGTTTCCTGGTTTTTAAGAAAGTAGATAACCGCCTGTTGCATCTGGTTTGCAGCAATCTGAATAGCTTTAATTTTTTCAGGAAGAATTCCGTTGCAGCTAAAGTTTTTGCCCTTCATGTACAGGGTGTAGGTAATGTTAGCAGCTACAAAACCCTGTGCTGCGGCCTGCTTTGTAAAAATATGGTCATTGCTGCGTTCGCCGCCGGAAAATCCTCCGCCATGTACATGAACTAAAAGCGGTAGTTTTTCTTTGCTTTTTGTTCTTGGGATAAAAATATCCATTTCCAGCTTTAGGGTGTCATTGGCAAAATAAGTAACGGTTTTAAATTCCTGTGCATACGCAGAAGTTAAAGCTATAAGGGTAAACAGAAGTATAAGATGTTTTTTCATGATGAAAGAAAAGTTGTTTTTACAAACTTACTGAATTTTGCAGATGGGGGCAGAGTTTGAATTCAATGTGTTTAGAGATATATGTGACATATGTTTTGATAAAGATTATAAAATAGGAATGAAATTTGCTTTTGGGTAAAAATAAATAGCTGTAAATTTGCAAACTGTTGATGTTGATAATTCTAATGTTAGAATATATGGTATGCTACATGCTTAAACTATAGAAAAAAAGAATAGTAAATATAATAATTGATTATATACTTACAATACATTTGTAATATGAAAACTTCAACTCTTCACATAGAGAAACCATCTAATGCACTTCTTAAGCTTGTACGTGAAATACAAGCGGATAAAGAAGCTACGCAAAAAGAACTGAAAAGTAAATGGGATAGTTATTTTCCTAAAAAGAAATAACCTTTTTACATGGTTTACGATCAGGAGATTCCTTACACAAGTGAGGATAATGTGAACTATCTAATTAGATTTTCAGCTTTTCCTGCTGATAAATTACCTGAAGGAATAAATTTACCAGTTGTCGATATAGTTATTGAAACAGATGCTGATTTTAAAGTCATATCTAATAGTCGTGCTTCATTATCAAAAATGGTGAATATTATACTTGATTATGCTGATAAAAATAACGTTGTATTATACTGTTATTGTAGTGATAAGGCAATAAAAAAGTCGAAAAACAATGAGGAGCAAACAAATCAACAATTCAGGAGTAATCTGTTTTCTGCAATGTTTAAGATGAACAAATCTGAAAAATTTCTAAATAAGGTTGTGGTTATACATGACCTTAATGCTGGACATCATTATCTCCATTTAATAACAAAAGTTGAGAATAAGCATGTGATAGATGAAATTTCAATACAATTATCAAAACTAGACAAGTAATTAATAGATTAAATCATTTTACTCGAACTTTCTGGTTCTAAATCTTTTACTTGTATAATTTCTAATGAAAATGCTTATTCCAGTTTTGTCCCAGCCACATTTTCATTTCGTTGCGGGTTGTAATTTTTTCGGGCATGTACCTGCACATCAGTTTCTCGAGCCTGTGTAGCGAACTAACGGAAAAGAGTCCGTTAAGGTTTAAAAACCGGTTTATAAATTCAAGCATCTGGTAGCCATTTCGGCGGTCTATAGTATCGTCCTGATTGATAGACCTGAATGTTGCGCCAAGCGAATCATCATCCCAAATGTATGTATAGCGTAAATCTTCTTTTTTAAATGGGGGCATAGTTTATCAAATTGAATTCTACAATGGGGGCAATTTGCAAATTCAGTAGTAGGATGCATAACAAATTTAATATCTATGCAATTTGATTTCTGGCAAAGAAAAGTTAAAAATGAATTATGCAGAAGAATAGAATATTACTGTAAGTTATAACGTGCGTAATCAAACTTAGTAGTGCGCATTTGCCAAAAAAACAATTCCCCTGATACAACGAGGCACAGGGGATTGGATAAAAATATTTGGGGAAATATTTTATAAGGCGCAAACATAATGTATTTAAGTGGGATTATATTTACAATCTACGTTTAGTTTATGTTAAGCCATTGTTTGTAGATGCCCGTTTTTATTGGTTTTTTTTGCACAAAGCCCTCTACGGATTTGTGAAGGGTGAATTTATATAATTTATGTACTTTTATATAGTGTTAACCTCAAACAGTATGGCAAAATTTATCGTGTGCATAAGTCTGTTCTTTTTAGTTGTTTTATTTCCGGCGAATGCCAAAGGGCAATCTGCGGTAAGCAATTATAAAATGTATCTCGCAACAGCAAAATACAACAATAACGATGTGCTTATCACCCGGAGATTCAGCCAGTCGGGAGTAAAAAAATACCTCGCTGTAGGGCTTAACAGTCTCGAAACCTATGTAATTACTGCCGATAAGCTAACCGTTAAACCAACAACATGGGAACAGTTTTTTGCGGCATATACCAATGTACCCTACAGTAAGGCGTTACAATATGCTAAAACACAATCGGCAGCTATGCAGGATGCGGGCATTATTCATGGCTATCCTAAAGAAAAGGGTATAACACTCACTATAGATCTTTGCCCATCGCACAAACCACTGGACAGGGTTATCTTTACTTCGCTTGTTTCCGAATTTGCCAAAACAGAAAAACCGGTTCCCGTAGCTTTGTCATTATCAGGACGTTTTTTGCTTACACATCTGGAAGATATTCAATGGCTTAAAACGCTTGAAGCAAAAGGCGATGTACACATTACCTGGATTAACCATACGTACAACCATCATTACGACCCGAAAGTACCGCTTGAGGAAAATTTTTTGCTTAAGCCGGGAACCGATATTGATTTTGAAGTACTGGGAACCGAGATCGCGATGCTGCAAAACGGACTCCTGCCATCCATATTTTTCAGGTTTCCGGGTTTGGTGTCAGATGGTAAAATTGTAGACATAATAACCGGTTACGGTTTATTACCTGTAGGCAGCGATGCATGGCTGGCAAAAGGGCAAAACGCTAACACAGGCAGCATAGTGCTTATTCACGGTAACGGTAACGAACCTATAGGCGTTAAAGATTTTATTGCGCTTTTAAGTACACAGCGCAATGCCGTGCTGCAAAAGCAATGGCTGCTGTATGATCTTTCAGAAAGTGTTGATGCAGAATTTAAACAGTAAATTAAGTTAAGGGCAAAAAAATATTAAACTCGGTACCAATGCCCAGTTCACTGCTTACGCTGATGCGGCCATTATGGTTTTCGGTAATTTTTTTGCAGAGTGCCAGGCCTATGCCCGTACCGGGTGTGTTGCCAAGGCGTTTAAACATTTTAAATACCTGCTCGCCATACTGCTGTTCAAACCCCTGACCGTTATCTTTAAATACGATTTTAGTATACGGAATGCCGTTTTGCATTACTTCATATTCGTTAATATCTTTTTGCGAAGGGGCTTGCGCCGATATGGTAAACACCGGTGCCTCAGCACTAAATTTTATAGCATTGCTTAAAAGATTAGAAAAAAGCTGGTGCAGCTGAATAGGTATGCCTTTTACAGTAGGCAGGTCTGTTATATGCAGGGTAATTTTCTTTTGTTCCAGTGCCAGGTCAAAATCTTCAAGTACATTTTGTAGCACCACATTAAGGCGTGTAACTTCAAAAAGCTCTTCGGTACTGGAAAGCTGCGAATATTTAAGTACATCTTTAATAAGTGTCGTCATGCGGCTGGCACTGGCATTTATCTTATCGAGGTAACGTTTAATGTTTTCGGGGTCGTTAAGGCTGTCCTGAAGCATTTCGCCAAACACCTGTATTTTACGCAAAGGCTCCTGCAGGTCGTGCGATGCTATATAGGCATATTCTTCAAGCTGCTTGTTCCTGAATTCTATATCCCGGGCATAGTTTTGCAGGCGGTCTTCGGCAAGTTTGCGTTCGGTAAGGTCTCGGGTAACTTTAGAGAAGCCTATAGGGTTTTTGTTTTCGTCATACATGGCAGTAATGGCTACCAACGCCCAAAATTTAGTGCCGTCTTTACGCAGGCGCCATCCTTCGTTTTCCGAACGCCCGGTTATAGATGCATTACGCATAAGGGCTTCGGGTAATTGAGCATCAAGGTCTTCATCCATGTAAAATATCCTGAAGTTAGATCCAATTATTTCTTTTTCGGTGTAGCCTTTAATATTTTGGGCACCTTTATTCCAGTTTAAAATATAACCATCAGGGTCCAGCATAATTATGGCATAATCCTGAACCTCTTCTACCATACGGTGATAGCGGTCTTCGCTGGCCTTTAGGTTTTTTATGCTCTCTTCGGCTGTTTTTTCCAGCGATGCAGCAATGTTTTTATAATTTACGGCAGTAGTAAGAGAAGTGTGCTGTTCTTTATTTTTTCCGGTAATATCGGTAAGTACATTTATCAGGCCTGTTACGTTTCCGGCGGTATCGTATAACAATGACGGATTGGGCTGAACATTTACAAACGTACCGTTGGGGCGCTCTAAAATAAAGGTATCCATAGGTAGTATTGTTTCTATATCCAGCATTCCGCTGTAGGGGCAAAAATCTGCCGCCAGCGTCTGGCCTTCTTCTGTATATCCTTTAAAACCTCCACACCATTTGTCTTTACCTATAACAGGGCTATGGCCCCACAAGGTTATTGCAGCAGTATTGTAGTAGGTTATAATGCCGGATTTGTCGCAGGTGTATACTGCTACAGGCAATGCATTAAAAATAGAGGCATTAAAGCCCGGGCTCATGCTATGGGCAAAAGTTTTGGTAGGGGTATCTGGATTCTTAGTGCTTTCCATTGCAAAAAATAATTTGGGGGATGAGTAAAGATAGTTAATTTACTAAAATCTCAAATTAATTGACTAAAAAATTGAAAACATGATGCTTAATTGTTTTCTGAAAGCAAAAAAGGCAAGCTGGGTGTTGTAAAAATGGTGCTTAGTAACCGTGTTAATTCTGCAATGCTTGTAGGCTTAACAAGATAATGGCTGGCACCCAGGTTCTGGGTATCGGCTATGTCTTTACAGTGCGATGAGGTTGTGTATACAATAATAGGCACGGCAGCAAAACGCTTTATTTTTTTAAGACCAGCCAGGCATTCGCGACCCGAAACTAATGGCATATTCAGGTCTACAAAAATGTAATTAGGTACAAAGTCAGAATTGGCAACAAGGTCAAGGGCATCCCTGCCATTTTTGGCCATGCTGCAAACAAAATCGGCATTGGCTTTTTTTAGCGCCATTGCAAAAATTTCGCGGTCGTCTTCATCGTCATCAATCAAAAAGCAGGAGCGCTGGCTCATAGGATATTGTTTGGGGCAATGCCCGTTAAATAACTGTTAAAGCAAATGTACTATATTCGATTATAATAAAAGAAAGACATTATTTACAATATGAAAAAAATCGACCAACGACCTGTTATTTAGTGTCATTCCAAAAAAAAGCCCTTCATTTCTGAAAGGCTTTTGTAGTTTATATTTTTATGGTAAAAAGCAGCGCGTTGTTTCGTCTGCCGTTTTCTTTAAAGCCTGCATCTTCGTAGGCTTTAATAATGATGGTATCGGCGGGCGGAATTTCTGCCCAAACCACATCATGCCTGCGTTGTGCTGCAATTTCTAAAACACGGGTAACAACTTTAAGGGTGCCTTCATCGCCTGACGGAATTGTTTTTTCTACAAACAAGGGCTTGCTTCCGGTAATTTCTGTTGGTAAATGTGCCGAAACCAGTTCTGCAAAGGCAAGAGGCTCTTCAGTCCTGTCTTCATCTTCGCCGGTAACGTCAAAGCTCATAAGCCACTCACGGGTAAAAGAGTTGGCTTTGTTCAGAAAATTAAATACCGAATATTCTTTATCGATGTCTATATCTTTTACTACTTTTTTAAAGTGCGTTTTTGCTATTTCAGAAACCTTTTGGGCATTTTCTTCGTTGCTTACTATAAATTTTACTATAACGGGCATAGACTGTTTTTTGGATTGTATCTATACAAAAGTAACAAATAATAACCGGCATTGCTTGCATTATGAGGTGTATTATTTGTACAGATTACGCAGCGGCGGATGTAATACCTGCTACATTAAAATGCGAAAAGGAAATAAAACCATATTTTCCCTACCTTTGAATTTTGCAAATAGTACGGTTTATGAAGAATGCTACACTACAAGAGTTTTATGAAGCTGATCGCCATAAGCAGGGCGGGGCGGGAGGCGGACTTCTGCCGGAAGGCATAAGTAAAGAAATAGGACACTTTAATGTATTTAATACCCGCGAAATTATTACACAGTTCCGCCTTAAGCAGGTTATGCCTTATAACCGCCGCATGTACTACAAAATAAGCTTTATGAGCGGTAAGAACCGTACTGAATATGCCGATAAAGTTATAGATATTGACAAGTACGGACTCTTATTTGCATCGCCTAAAGTGCCTTATAACTACGTGCCTAATGATGAAGAGCAGGATGGGTTTTTCTGTATTTTTACACCGGAATTTCTGGTGAATACCAAAACAGGAATTGTACCCGATGAGCTGCCAATTTTTGCACCAGGCGGTTTTCCTGTTTTTATATTAGATGAAGTACAGGCACAGGAGGTTAGAGATTTATTTCTGAAAATGTATAAAGAGCTTGAAGGTAATTATGTTTATAAGTACGACCTGCTGCGCAATTACCTGCTGGAACTCATTCACTTTGGGCAAAAATTACAGCCCGATACCAGCCTGTATGTATCTAATACTTCGGCATCGCGCACCACGTCTTTGTTTGTAGAATTGCTTGAACGCCAGTATCCTATTACGTCGCCCGGGCATAAACCATTGCTGCGAACGGCAAAAGATTATGCCGATAGGCTTTCGGTTCATGTTAACCATCTTAATAAGGTTATTAAGGAGCAGACAGGCAAAACGACAACAGAATATATTAAAAGCCGTATTGTGCAGGAAGCTAAGATATTACTACGCCAAACCGACTGGAATATCAGCGAAATTGCGTATTCTCTTGGCTTTGAGGAAGTGGCTCATTTTTCTAATTTCTTTAAAAAGAATACTACAGTATCGCCCTTAAATTTCAGGAATTGATATACAGATTTGATTTTTGCAAACTATAGATTGTTTTTTGCAAACGCAATGCTGTGGTTTGTTCTCAACTTTGCACTACTAAAACAAGTAAAAATGAAACTTACAAAAAGCAAGATATTAATAACAGGCGGTGCCAGCGGAATAGGCTTGGGGCTTGCCCAGAAATTTATAGCAGAAGGTAATACTGTTATCATCTGCGGAAGGCGTGAAGCACTCCTTAACGAAGTAGCAGCACAAAACCCGGGTATCCTTACAAAGGTAACCGACCTTAACAGCGAAGAAAGCCGTACCGAACTGTACAACTGGATTGCCCAGAACCATCCTGACCTTGATACACTGGTTAACAATGCAGGTATACAAAACTGGATGAATTTAGAAACCCCAGATTTTCTTGACCTTGCCCGCAAAGAGATCGTTACTAATATAGAGGCGCCATTGCACCTTATAGCGTTATTCCCTAAGCTGCCATCGCTTTCGGCTATTGTAAATGTAACATCAGGACTGGCGTTTGTTCCGGCAGTTAAAATTCCGGTTTATAGTGCTACAAAGGCATTTTTCCATTCGTTTACGCAATCGGCACGCCATCTGCTGCAACCAAAAAATATTGAAGTAATAGAGCTTGTGCCGCCGGCACTTAATACAGATCTTGGTGGCGAAGGCATACACGATTTTGCACCACCTGTTAGTGGTTTTATAGAAAGTGTTTTCGATCAGCTAAAAGAGGGTAAAACAGAAATTGCTTACGACAAAAGCATCGGAATGCTTACATCCGGCCCCGACGGATTAAAAGCTATTTTTAATATGCTTAACCCGGCAGAATAATCAAAAAAGGCAGCCCAATTGGGCTGCCTTTTGCTTTGTAGTGTTGGCAACTACAGAAATTTTTAATTAAGGCTGCAATTGCCGCTTTGTATATTTTGGGCGGTAGGGTTAAAGCCATTATCTCTAACTATAAAATAGTTAGCGTTAAAACTGCTGTCTGTTGTTAGTTTTTGTAAGGCACACAGGTTTTTAAGCGCTATGTTGTTTGTAATAGTAATCCTGCTGTCTTTAGTAACAGCATTTTGCAGTCCGTCAAGTGAGGTTAGCTTAGTATTGCCGCTTATTTGTACGTTGTAGATGTTTTCGCCGGTTCCGTCTATGGTAGTAAGCGATTCAAGGCCGCTTAATGAGCTAAGGCTGTTGTTGCTGTTTAAAATAAGAACCTTAATATCGTTAAGTTTGGTAAGTCCGTTTAGCGATTCAAGAAGTGCGTTATCCTGAAGGGTAATACTGTTAATAGAGGTTAAGCCAGATAATCCCTCAAGATCTTTTAGCTTAGAGCTATAAATATACAGGTCCTTTACGCTTGTGTTTGCAAGCTTGCTTATATCTGCTAACTGTGGTGAGTTCAGGTAAAGCAGGTTTGCTTTAGTTAGTTTGTCCAGTCCGTTAAGCGATGGCAATAGTGCATTGTTTGCTATAACAAGCTTATCTTCAATGGTAGTAAGATTGTTAACGCCCTGTAGCGACTGAAGGCTGCTGTTTGAACTTACGGATAAATATTGAATCGTAGTAAGGCTTTCCAGTCCTTTAACATCTGTAAGGCTGTTGTTGCTTTCTACAGCAATTGCATTGACCTGCGTAAGCGATTGTAATGCCTGTAAACTGGTAAGCGATTTGTTGTTAAGTATATAAAAGGTATTGTTTACCTTTTTAAGGTTTTCAAGCCCATTAAGGCTTGTAAGCAATGGGTTGTTACCTATGTAAATATCCTGTGCGTTGGTAAGGTTGTGTAGGCCTTCAAGGTTAGATATATTACTGGTTGCCCCCTCTGCAAGAGGGCCTACAACAACGGCCTTGGTTGTTGCGGTAATGCCAAGGTTTGCAAAAGCATCAACATCTGCCTGTGTGGCAAGGGTTATAATATTTGTTAAAGGGTCAACACTGTCGTCTGTACTACAGGCTGTAAAAAATACAGCGACTGCAATAGTTAAAAGTCTTTTTATTTTCATTGTAATTTTTTTTAGCAAATATATTAAAAAAGCCCCTGCAACTGCAGGGGCTGAATAATAGCAAATATAATTGTTTGTCAGAATTATCAATCACACATTTTTTATCAATTCAATAAAAAATCGTCATGCCTTTTTACGAAGCCGTTATTCTGCCTGTATATTTTTAGAATTCTGCTTTCGCAAAGAAAAAATTGTTACTTTCGCAAATCAATTTTTTTGCACGCATTATAATGAGTAAGAAGTTCACTGAGTATAAAGGACTTGACCTGCCAACAGTAGCCGGCGAAGTACTTGATTTCTGGAAGAAAGAGAATATATTTGACAAAAGCGTTACCACCCGCGAGGGCAAGCCGCAATATGTATTTTTTGAAGGGCCTCCGTCAGCAAACGGCCTCCCTGGCATTCACCACGTGATGGCGCGTGCCATTAAAGATATTTTTTGCCGTTACCAAACCCAAAAAGGTTTTCAGGTAAAGCGGAAGGCAGGGTGGGATACCCACGGCCTTCCGGTAGAACTTGGTACCGAAAAAGAACTTGGAATTACCAAAGAAGATATCGGTAAAACCATATCGATAGAAGAATATAACGAAGCCTGTAAGCGCACTGTAATGCGTTACACCGATGTGTGGAACGACCTTACCGAAAAAATGGGCTACTGGGTAGATATGGAAGACCCATATGTTACCTACAAGCCTAAATATATGGAAAGTGTATGGTGGCTGCTAAAACAAATTTACGACAAAGGCCTTTTATATAAAGGTTATACCATACAGCCGTATTCGCCAAAAGCGGGTACAGGACTAAGCTCGCACGAGGTTAACCAGCCTGGCGCTTACCGCGACGTGACCGATACTACCATCGTGGCGCAGTTTAAGGTGAAGCAAAATAGTCTTAATAATTTACATCTAGCTTTTGATTTTGAAAAACATCAACAGCGAGCATTTAGAGAAGGAAAGGTTTTAGATAAACTAGAAGATGTTTATTTAATGGCTTGGACAACCACACCGTGGACGCTTCCATCAAATACTGCGTTAACCGTTGGACCTAACATTGACTATGTTTTAATTAAAACTTTTAACCAATATACATTTGAGCCAATCAATGTAGTATTGGCTAAAAATCTTATAGGCAAACAGTTTGGTAAAAACTTCGCTGAAACCAGCAATGATACCGATTTTAACGCATACAATACAGGTGATAAAACCATTCCGTACAAAATAGTAGCCGAAGCCAAAGGCAAGGATCTAGTAGGCATCCGTTACGAGCAGTTACTGCCGTTTGTACTGCCGGCACAAAATCCGCAGGATGCTTTCCGTGTAATTTCGGGCGATTTCGTAACTACCGAAGATGGTACAGGTATTGTGCATACCGCGCCTACTTTTGGTGCAGATGATGCCAGGGTAGCTAAAGAAGCGAAACCGGAAGTGCCGCCAATGCTTGTTGAAGATGAGAACGGAAACCTTATTCCGCTTGTTGACCTTCAGGGTAAATTTACAGCACACCAGGGAAGTTTAGACAATCCTAACGGACAACCGCTTAAACTAGCCGGCAAGTACGTTAAGAATGAATACTATGATGCAGGTACTGCTCCTGAAAGATCGGCAGATGTTGAGATATCTATCTACCTTAAAGAGAACAACAAAGCTTTTAAAGTAGAAAAATACGTTCACAGCTACCCGCATTCATGGAGAACAGACGAGCCGTTACTATACTACCCGCTTGATAGCTGGTTCATTAAAGTTACCGATGTTAAGGACAGGATGTTCGACCTTAACGATACCATCAACTGGAAGCCTAAAGCTACGGGTGAAGGCCGTTTTGGCAACTGGCTGAAAAATGCTAACGACTGGAACCTTTCGCGCTCGCGCTACTGGGGTATTCCACTTCCGATATGGAGGACAGAAGATAAAACAGAAGAGGTTCTTATAGGCTCTGCCGAAGAGCTGTTTAACGAGATAGAAAAAGCTATTGCTGCGGGTGTTCAGGAAACGAACCTGTTTGCAGGCTTTAAGCCCGGCGATATGAGTGATGCAAATTACGACCTTATCGACCTGCATAAAAATGTGGTAGATGGCATTACCCTGCTTTCGCCGTCAGGCAAACCTATGAAGCGTGAAAGCGACCTTATAGACGTTTGGTTTGATAGTGGCGCTATGCCGTATGCACAGTGGCATTATCCATTTGAAAACAAAGAGCTGATAGATAATAATGTTGCCTTTCCTGCTGATTTTATCGCTGAAGGAGTAGACCAAACACGTGGATGGTTTTATACACTTCATGCAATAGGCACATTAGTTTTCGACCAGGTAGCCTATAAAAATGTTGTGAGTAACGGGCTTGTGCTTGACAAGAACGGACAAAAAATGTCCAAACGCCTTGGCAATGCCGTAGATCCGTTTACAACCCTTGCAGAATATGGCCCCGATGCTACGCGCTGGTACATGATTGCCAATGCTAACCCGTGGGATAACCTTAAGTTTGATATTGAAGGTGTGGCCGAGGTGCGCCGTAAGTTCTTTGGTACTTTATATAACACCTACTCTTTCTTTTCGCTTTATGCGAACATCGATGGTTTCTCGTACGCAGAACCGGAAGTGCCGCTTAATGAAAGGCCGGAGATTGACCGTTGGATACTTTCTGAACTAAATACCCTTATTAAGGATGTAGATGGTTTTTATACCGACTATGAGCCTACAAGGGCTGCAAGGGCAATATCCGACTTTGTTCAGGAAAACCTGAGTAACTGGTATGTGCGCTTGTGCCGCCGCCGTTTCTGGAAAGGCGAGTATGCGCAGGATAAAATTGCAGCGTATCAAACTCTTTATACATGCCTTGTTACCGTGGCAAAACTGGGTGCCCCAATAGCACCGTTTTTCATGGACAGATTGTACAAAGATTTAACACAAGCTTCACAGCAGGAGCGTTTTGAAAGTGTACATTTGGCCGACTTTCCAGCGTATGGTGATAACTTTGTTGATAAATCACTGGAAAGCAGGATGCAGAAGGCGCAGACCATTTCGTCACTTGTGCTTTCGCTTAGAAAGAAAGAGATGATCAAGGTTCGCCAACCATTGCAAAAGGTAATGATACCAGTGCTTGACGCAAATCAGAAAGCTGAAATTGAGGCGGTTGCCGAACTGATTAAAGCTGAGGTTAACGTAAAAGAAATTGAGCTGATGGACGATGCTTCGGGAGTGCTTGTTAAGCAGATTAAACCGAATTTTAAGGCATTAGGTCCACGCTTTGGTAAAGATATGGGTCTGATTTCTAAAGAGATACAAAACTTCTCTCAGGAACAGATAAGTACCATAGATAAAGAGGGTAACCTTGATATTGTGGTGTCAGGAAAAAGTGTTAATTTAACATCTGAAGATGTAGAGATAACATCGCAGGATATACCGGGATGGCTGGTAGCAAATGCAGGCGGAATTACCGTAGCGTTAGATATCACGTTAACCGATGATCTTAAGAAAGAAGGTATTGCAAGAGAGCTTGTTAACAGGATACAAAACATCCGAAAAGACAGCGGCTTTGAAGTAACCGACAGGATTAAGGTTACCCTGCAGGACAATAAGATCTTACAGGATGCCGTTATGGCAAATGAGGATTACATTAAAAGTGAGACACTTACCGATGCGCTTATATTTGGACAGGATGTAGCTAACGGTGTGGAAATAGAATTTGACGACATTAAAACCTTATTATTAATTTCAAAATAGAACGACAATGGTAGATGAGCAAATACGATACTCTGATGCTGACCTTGCAGAGTTTAGGGAGTTAATTACCAAAAAAATAGAGAAAGCTAAAGCAGATTTAGACCTGATACGCAGCGCTTACATGAACGACCTTAATAACGGTACCGACGATACGTCGCCTACGTTCAAGGCTTTCGAAGAAGGCAGCGAAACCATGTCTAAAGAAGCGAACTCTCAATTGGCTATCCGTCAGGAGAAGTTTATCCGCGACCTTAAAAATGCACTTATACGTATTGAAAACAAAACGTATGGCATTTGCAAAGTAACCGGTAAGCTAATCAATAAGGAAAGGCTAAAATTGGTTCCCCATGCTACAATGAGCATCGAAGCGAAGAACATGCAACGATAACAAAATAGAAACCGTCCTGAAAAGGGCGGTTTTTTGGTTTTAGGGATTTCGCATTTTCTGTCATTCTGAACGGAATGCAATGGAGTGAAGAATCTCCGTTTAAAACTTTTTAGATTCTTCCTTCGTCAGAATGACAAGAAGTGTGTCTTATGGGTTTTGTCATTCTGAATGCAGCGTAGCGGAATGAAGAATTCTATATATGAGGAATAGATTCTTCCTCCGTCAGAATGACAAGAATTGTGTCTTATGGGTTCTGTCATTCTGAATGCAGTGCAGCGGAATGAAGAATCTCAATTATTCTATCTCATCATTCAAAAATCTCCATTCTGGATTAAATTCACTTATTAATATCTCCTTTTTCGCTCTTGTCCAACCCTTAATTTCTTTTTCTCTTTCAATCCCTATTTCTGCATCCTGATAATGCTCCCAATAAACAAGGTAGAAGCATTTATATTTTGCGGTAAATGCTTTGGAATGCGGCTCAGGATTCTGATGATAATAAAGTCGGTTTTTCAATTCATTTGTAAATCCCGTATATAATACTGTTTTTGTTCTGTTTGTGAGTATATAAACATAATAATTATGTGTGCCTAAAGTCTTTTGCATCAGTTCTGGTTTAAAGTATAAAAGTATAAATTTTAGATTCTTCCTTCGTCAGAATGACAAAGCAGTGTGGTTATGTGGTTCTGTCATCTGAATGGAACGCAGCGGAGTGGAGAATCTCTTGGTTAAAAGTTTAGATTCTTCCTTCGTCAGAATGACAAAGCAGTGTGGTTATGTGGTTCTGTCATTCTGAACGGAACGCAGCGGAGTGGAGAATCTCGGTCAATATTTTTAGATTCTTCCTTCGTCCGAATGACACAG
>Ga0265780_10006922_pt1 | contig 14002 bp, 17 predicted proteins | sample P1T30metagenome_FD_192432 | JGI IMG/M metagenome (GOLD analysis project Ga0265780, IMG submission 192432) | Plant litter microbial communities from East Loma Ridge, Irvine, California - P1 T30 | ecosystem: Environmental > Terrestrial > Plant litter > Unclassified | place: USA: California... | reverse complement strand
TTCGCGACTGCGATCCCCTGTCAGCGTCAACGAGCCCGACAGCCTGCGCCCGATCCGGTTGGCGATCACCGCCTCGCCGTGGAACGTTTCGTTGGACGGTGCCAGTGTACGCAATGGTGACAGGTCGAACAGCCGCGGCCGATTGGCGTCCGCCACGAAACTGCCGAGGCTAACCGAGCCAACTGGTAGAGGTGCGTTCGGCACCGGGGCGATCGTCACGAACTGTCCGGCCAAGACTGACAACACGGGATCTATTTCGCCTCCCGCCAGCGTCCCCGTGATATTGCCGCTTGCATCGAACGGCACGTCCGGATCGGGCAGAACGCGACGCCGCGCTTGCAACAGGGCGTCGGTATGTCGCGCGTCCAGCGACAGCGTGAGACGGCCGTCGCCCCGCAGACGCGTGTAATCGACATGCGCGTTCGCGTTGTCGGCACCGCCCCGTGTCGACGTCCCGGCGGCCTGCTTTAAGGATAGCTGGCGAAACCGGCGCTTGGTAATGAAGTTCACGATCCGCCGGGTCGGCGGATAGCCGTATTGCAGCGCGACCGGCTCCGGAAACACCTCGACCTTTTCGATCGCTTCCGGAGGTAGGTTACCGATCTCCTGATATCCCGACACGCGTTGCGCGTTCAGCAAAAAGATCGGGTCCTGCCCGTCCCCCGATTGCGTCACGCCGCGAATGGTCCCCAGTAACTCGTCGATCGAGGTCGCGCCGGTGGCGGTTATTGCGCTCGCGTCGAGCGTCGCCCGCGGCTGGATATATGTGTCCACCTGCCCTCGTCTTCCGACGATTACTATTTCTAAGCCAGCACTCGAGGCGTCAGGCTGCTTCTTTGATGCTTTGGGATCGGCTTTGACCGGCCGATTCGAAGGCTCTCGAAACTGACAGCTACATGTTATCGACCAGCTCAATGCTATTGCCGCGAGCGTAACGCGACCCATTCTTAGAGACATATAACATATACTCAATACCAAGTGCCTTAGTTTGTTATATTCAGTGTTTACACGATAAACGCTTCCTACCCATCTGGTCATACCAATCTTGAAAGCGTACCATAAACGTATTTATTTTTATAGGCGAATTCATTTAGACCAATTTTGCATTACGTCCCCTCTTCACAGCCATCTTGGCCGCTCTCGTATAGGCAATTAAACTCTTGCTGCTATTCAAGTCCGAAGAACATCTGTGTGTGACACCTCGCAAATTGCCCCGATATCTACCGCATCGCCATCGCGCTGTCTCACTTCGGGTTTGGCCTACGTTACGCGGGAGCAGGCGGACCTCATGGAGCCGTCGCCTTCAGTTTGCGCGATGAGTGGTGCCCATTACAGGCTTTTTGGCATAAGAGCTCGACACGAAAATTAAGTTGATCGATTTCATTGGCTTGTGATTCACCGAGGGTTACGAAGACCACGAGAATTACATGGCTGGATTGAACCGCTCGGCGCGAGCATGACAGAAGCGGGTTGCGCTATGCAAGCGACTGCACCGATGAGGAATGGGCGGTCGTCAGGCGTTATTGGAGCGGACCTCCGGGGTAGGGCGCCGCGCAAGCACAAGGCGCGGACCCTGTGGTATGTGATCCAGTATATCGTGTTGACGGAGTGCCAATGGGCGCAACAGCCCAAGGGCTCCCGCTTTCACGACGGCGCAGTATCAGTTCTACTGGCTGCGCGACAACGGCCTGCTTGATGTCGTCAACGCGGTGCCGGTAGTATGGGCGCGGGTATCGAAAGGTGATGAGCCGGCGCCGGGGGCAGGCATCATCAAGTAGCGAGTCGGTGAAAACAACCGAGGCGGGTGGACCGCGGGGATACGATGCCGGCAAGAAGACCAAAGGGCGTAAACGGCATGTTGTGACCGACACACTCCGCAACATGCCCAAAGGTGTGGTGCACGGCGCCGCTGTTCAGGACTGCAACGAGGCGCGGCCTGATCGAGCAATCCTAGACCGCGTATCTCACGCTCATCAGACTGTTCGCCGATGTCGGCTATGCCGGTCCGACTTGAAGCAGCGGTCGCGTACATTGATCGGCTGACGAACGAAATCATCAGACGTCCTGACATGATGGGCTTTGTCATTCTACTTGGCGCAGGTCATTGAACGCTTCCTGGCGTGGTTAAATTGGTGCCGGCTCCTCGCAAAGGGTTGAGAAGCCTCCGTCGCATCGTCCGAAGCCTTGATGGTCGTCTCATCCATAAGGCGGATGACGAGCCGTATTGTCAACTCCGATTATAAGTCGAGCCTTAAGGTAGCTCGGTCCTGCCGCGAAAGGCAAGGACATTGCCTCGCGTGATCACGCAGCGAGACTGTCTGCCTATCCTTTTGGCAGAATGGAAGAAAGCAGTCTGGGGCAGGTACGTCACTGGAGCGCGACGACCACGCACGCCGTCAGAGCACAGCAATACAGCGATCGCAAAAGCGTCGCTCTCGACGCTGAGCTGGGAGCTCGGGGTCAACCCGAAGCCGGTGGCGGAGTGGCGTAAGTGAGCGACGTTTGAGGATTTGGAGATCGGGCCGAAAGCCCCTCACTTGAAGACCTTGGCCGAAGCCGAGGAGACAACGGCTGTCGCATTCCAGCGCCACACACTCCTGCCGCTCGACGATTGCCTCTATGCGTTGCAGCCGTCGATCCCGTATCTGACACGGTCAGCCCTGCACCGCTGCCTGCGGCGGCACGGCATATCCCGTCCGCCAGATATCGAGGGCGACAAGCCAAAGCGACAGCGCTTCAAGCGCTACCCGATCGGCTTCTTCCACATCAATATCGCCGAGGTTCAGACTGCGAAAGGCAAGTTCTACCTGTTCGGCAAGCTCGCCGTCACCCAGCTCGTTAACAAGGCTGACGGGCGGACGGCTTGAGAGTTCCTCGAACTTTTGCCGAAAGCCGTTGCTTACCGTATCCACATGGTCCTAACCGACAACGGCATCCAGTTCTCCGAGCAAACGCGCAACCGCAACACTGCCTGGTCGCGTCAGATGCGCTTCGACATGATATGCGAAGCCAATGATATTGAGCACCGGCTTAACCAAGCCGGACCATCCTCGGACCAACGGTCAAGTCAAGCGGATGAACCAAACCATCAAGGAGGCGACCGTCACATGCTTCCACTATGAAAACCACGAGAAGTTACGGGTGCGCTTCGCAGACTACATAACGGCCTACAATTTTGCCTGCCGACTCAAGTGGCTCAGTAGTCTCACGCCTTACGAATACATCACCGAAATCTGACCATTAAAGCCGGATACGTTTATCGTCCATACGATCCACAAGTACCGGAAGTAAAAGTCTGACCGACTAAAGCAGACTCTGCAAATCTATAATTGCGGGCGATTCCCTCGGTGTCGTAAACGGTACAATAAAACCACCAATTTATTATTACGAATCAAATACGCCATAGTTCATTGCTTTCGAACCGCATAAACCAAGCTATAACGCATTTTAGCAAGCTCTGGCGGCGTTTCGATAAACCACAGAAAGTTCTGTCGGTCTAATATGTGGCACACCATGCTTAGGGCACCATTCAAATCCTGAACCTCCATCACGATCTGCCGAACGCGGGGCCAGTCATCATCGTCCAATCCTTCTAAGACATCTAGTTCAGCGCCTTCGACATCAATTTTTAGCAGATCAATGTTATCAATTTCCCGAAGTTCACGCAGCACGGTTGATAGTGGCTTCAACGGCACGACGAACTGATCCACGGCATACAGGTGATCGCCAAGTTCCGTTCCCCAATCCGCGACGATTTGCGCCTTGTCGAACGCCTTCTGATCCGGGCGGCATGTCGAATTCCCTGGCAGGTTCCTAAAGAAGGAAAATGGCACAGCGGACTGTCCGGCACGTCCGACGGCGAAGGGATGGACTACAACGTCATCAGCACCGTGAAGTTTTAAATTGCGGCGCAATGCCTCGAGCGTCGGTGGGGAGGGTTCGAAAGCGTGGACACGGGCGGCGGGGTATCGTCTCTTCAGGGCAATGGAGAACAATCCGACGTTGGCGCCAATGTCCAACACTGTGGCATGCTTGGGAATAATTATATCTTCACGAAAATATGTTTTGTTCAGAAACGTTTCTTTGTAAATTCCGAGCAACTCATCGACTGCGTTCTCCGTTGCTACGCTATAACAGCTAAAATTGGAATCCAATTGGACGTACTCGATAGATGGTAATGTCACGAAAAAGCTTCCTTTGCCTAATTGTTATCGGATGCCCGCTCAAGCGCGCTAGCTTAGAGCTTCGCCCCGTGTCAGGTCGAAGCTTGTCGTTGGCAAAAAGACCCCACCGTGGCGAGCCGCATCGATGAGAAGCGCTATTTCCGTGACGTGGAGGAGCATGGACAAAGCGATAGGCGAGTCAGTGGCAAGTTCGATCCGACGTGCCTGCTCCGCCGGCCCTCTACAGAAATCCATCTCCGAAGGCCAAGGCCCGAGCAACGCATCGTCCGCAATATGGATCTCACGCACCATCTCCCCTCGTTTGTCTCTGATCGACATTGGTGAGCGGTAGTTCCATGCGTCTTCGACAATAATGCTGCCGCCGTCGCCGATCACCTGCAATGCCAGATCCTTGGGTGCCATCATGCCACAAGTTAGGCGTGCCACTAACCCGCCATCGAATTCGAGGCAGGCCACGGAGAAGTCTGGAGCGAGTTGGTCGGCTGTTTGGGTCGTCGCCTTCTCTGGAGCCTGTAGAGACGCCCATGCGGCTCCACGCCGCACCGGCCCGAACAGCGCACAAAGCCATGTAAGATAGTAGCCCACATGTTCCAGGGTGCAACCGACCGCGAACTCGTTCTCTGCGGGCCAAGGCGCACCAGACAGACTGCGCCATTCCCAATAATTCTCCAGATGAACTGGACCGGCCTCTAAGCTGGCGTAGACAAGCCGCGGCGAGCCAATCGCCCCCTCCTCGAGTAATTTGGCGAGTGCTTGTGCCGCGCCCCCCAGCATACTCGACGGCGCGCACGCAAGCGTAAGGCTATGCTCCCGGGCAAGATCGATCAACGCCTGGGCTTCGTTTAGCCGAAGCGTTAGCGGCTTTTCGGAATAGACATGCTTTCCCGCGAGCAACGCCTGCCTGCTCACCTCGTAATGACTTTCGGGATTGGTAAGATTAAGGATAAGCTCCACCTGTGCGTCCGCCAAGAGCGCACCGAGCGAACCGTAGGTAGAAAGTCCGTGAAAGGTCGCAAAGGCGGCAAGCCGGTCCGGATCGCGATCCCAAACGCCTACGAATGCCAGCCCGCGGTGATTGCACGCGGTACTTAGGTAAAAGTCCGCGACGTAGCCGCAGCCGACGATTGCAACCTTCAACGCGTCCCCCTATCAGTCGTGTACTCGCGCTAGGCCATCGCAACGCTCTTGAGAGACTTAGATAAAAGCCCGGCGCCGTGCAACATTACGCTCTTCATTTCCCGTCGTGCTACCAATCGCGACGGCCCGCTCAGTTTGCCTTGAGCAAGGTCTTGGCGTGTGCCGCGGTTCGCTCAAAGCGAACGCCATCGAAGTGCCTATCGTCGTCATATCGTCACAGCCTTTCGAGGCGTTTGGTGAGCCAAATCCCACGTTCGCATCGGTGACCAGGCGTCGGCGCGGCGGCCAGTTGTGTCACAAGCGATGGATTGATCTGAGGGAATTTTCGGCGAATAGCTGTCAAGCTGACTCGGCGCGGTAGCCTCACCAAAACCTGAAATTTTGCGATTGACGGCGTGATCTTCTTGTTGTCTGCGTGCATACGCTGGATGGGTCCACCTTCAATCAGGTGCTTTTGTCGATGCCTCGCTGCCACAGTCTGTTTGGGCCCCGTTCACTGTCGAGACTGCGGAAGCGGCTTTGGCCGCGATTACGCTCTCCATTAAGGGCGCGACCGTGATCGACATAACAAGCATGAACGACATCTTTCATCGCAGCTTGAACGGGAAACTTAAGGTGCGCACGCAGGAAGTGTTGAACAGCGCTCCGGAAGTCGCTGATACCGTGTCCCATTGGGCGAGCATGGGCCTGAATAGGGGGGGCTCCAATTGGTTTGCGGCGGAGGTGATGACTTCCGGATGGTCGCAGGACCAGTTTCGCTTGATCTCGCGGCTTTGCTTTTACGCGCCACATATGGCAGTCGTCTCCTCCCGAGTGAAGGCATTATGAGCGTGGCAGAGTTGGCAAAACTTGGTGGCCCCCCAGTGTTTGATCCACCGCTCTACTGGTCAGATCTGTGGCCGCCGGTTACCGACACGGGCGAGGCGAGATTGATAGCACTCTACCGCTCGCGGCGCTGGACGGCTTTCGACGCGCCAGAAGGGCGCTTCGCGGCTGCATTCGCCACCCATCATGATGCCGCTCACGGCATCTTTATGATGAACGGTACGGTAACGCTACAATGCGCGCTAGCGGCATTCGGTATCGGCCCAGGAGACGAAGTCATCGTGCCTGCGCTCACTTGGTACGCCACCGCGTCGGCCGCGCGTTATTTGGGTGCGACACCCGTTTTCGTTGATGTGGAGGCCGATACGCTTTGCCTCGACACTACGCTCATTGAGGCGGCGATTACCGAGCGTACTCGAGCGATCATTCCCGTACATCTCTACGGCTCGATGGCGGATATTGACGCCGTCCTGGCGATTGCTCAACGTCATAACTTGCGGGTGATTGAGGACTGCGCGCATGCTCACGGGGGCCGCTGGTTGGGGCGGGCGCTCGGAAGCTTCGGCGACGTCGGCTCCTTCAGCTTTCAACAATCCAAAACGATGGCAAGTGCCGAAGGCGGCATTTGTATCACCAACGATCCCGGCATCGCGGAACGAATCTTCCGCCTTAAGCACATCGGTTATGCGCCGGCCGATGTGCAGCGTTACGTCACCGATCGACCAGCCACGGATCTGACCTGTTACCCCTTTCGCGCTACCGCCTTTCAGGCCGTTCTGTTGGAGGACCAGCTACCAACGCTAGACGCGCGGCTGTCTCGCTACGGAAAAAGCGCACGCTATCTAGAAGAGCGTCTCGCTTTAACGACACGTGTGCGGATACAAAAGCGCGGACGCTTAGCCACTTGCCAGAGCTATTACGGGCTCGCACTTATGTTCGATGATCCGTCCTATGCGTGCGTATCAATCGATGCCTTACGTGACGCGATTGCCGCCGAGGGTATCCTGCTAATGAACTGCTGGGGCGCGGTCTATGACTTCCCCCTGTTCAACTTTCCGCGGTCCACATATCGAATCTCCGACCGATGCCCGGTCGCGGAAAGCGCAGGACGACAGGTGCTGTGGCTGCACCACGCTTACCTCGGCCTTGATGATGCGGTGTTGGATCGCATAGTCGAGGTCATCGATAAGGTGTTGGGGCAAGTGGCACGATTAAAGCGTACGTAGCTGGTCGACGGGTTGCTTCCTGTATGTAAGCCATGAGCGGTCATTAGAGCGGATAAACGATAAACGAAGCATAACATTGCTGAGGCAGAGGCAATGGCTATTGGTCGCGAGATCGCCGTTCTAATCGACGAGCAGGATTTCAATCGGCCGAGATATGCTAAGCAACTCTCGCCACCTCGGCCCCGAGGCAAAGGCCGTCCAATGTGTGTAGCGCGCCGTTGGCACCGAACTCCACAGCTAAGTCCGCTTTGGGAGGTATTCCATCTGCTAGCGACGTTCATTCCCGCCGGACCGGTGGTAATCAAGGTAATCCGGCAAGGACGATACCATCAAGTCACGCTGGGGCCCGAAGATTACAGCGCGGTGCATTTACCCGGTCCGGTGCGCTCGAGCGAAGGCCATTTCGTTAAGGCTTGTGGGCTGCGCTGGCTGCCAGCGATGCTGTTGCTGCCGTTGCCATGGGCACCGCGGGTTTGGGCGCTGCCGTTCCTGACCGTGCCGATGCCCTCGCAGCGCTAGGCCGACGGGCGCGATGTCCACCACAACTCGCGAGTCAATGGCGCTCGGTAGATGCTGTTGCAGGTCGCCAGGTGGCTGCGCGCCCGGCGCATCGTGCCGTTCGGCGTGTTGTCCCTTGCAGGACAATTACAAGACCCTTTCAACTATCTAGTGCGCGGAAGCATTCACGCGATTCACACTTAGGTGGCGGTGTGCGATTGTGGCGGCATGTCCCCGATCGTATGAGTGCTCGTGAATCCTGATGATGTGGTTCGGTTGGGGTCGATCGTCGCTGATCGGAACCGGGCGCTAAAGCAGGTCCAGCGTCCCAAGATCGTTCCGGCCTCGTCCGCGCACTTGACCGTGCAGGTGGTGGCGCGGCGGACCAGTGCCAGCCGACCTGCGGTCTGGCGCCGGCAGGCCCGCCCTGCGACACAAGGCGTAGAATGGTTGCTGCGCGACAAAACCCCCCCCCGCCTAGAAAGGCGCCGTTCACTACGATTAACGGGAAGTCCCGGATTCAGATGCTCGGCCGTACCCAGCCGGGCCTGCCAATCATCCCTGGCAAGAGCGCCATGACCCACGACTACAAGCGCCACGGGACGACGACCTTGTTCGCTCAACATCCTCGACGGCGTGGTGATCGGCCGCTGCATGCAGCAGCACCGCCATCAGAAATTTAATTGCTTTATCAACGCTATCGAACGAAAAGGTCCAGCGGGTAAGGACGTCCACGCGATCATAGACAACTACGGCACCCACAAGCGTCCCAGGTCAGGGGGTGGCTCGGTCGCCATCCGCGGCGGACGTCCCACTTCACCCCAACCTCAGCCTCCTGGCTCACTGCCGTTGAAGGCTTCTTCTTGATCCTCACTAGACAGCGGCTGCGGAGCGGCGCCTTCAGCGGAAACGTCGATCTTCACCCTGCCGTCAATCGCTACCTGAAGAAACATAGCGCCGACCCCAAGCCTTTAATATAAACCAAGTCTAGCGCTAGAGTTTCGATAAGCTCGCTAGGCTGCCTGAACCTCACTAACTCGGTGCACTAGCGAGCCGCATCAAGAAGCGAAGGGGTAATCTCTAGGTTGCCAAGGTCTACTATCGATTGCTTTAGCCGTTCATCCTGCATTTTAAGAGCAAAGTCAGCGTACAATGGATGACATGATAAAAAAACAGCACGACTTTTATATTCATCCTCGCTAAATGTTCCCCAGTTTATGAGCTTAGAGAATGTCACGAGGTCCGCACCTACCATTTCAGCTAAGTCAACGGCATCGCCCATTTCGGTGTAGTTCTCAACCTGAACCGTAAAGGCAAGCTCAAACTTTTTCACTTGCGCCGTGCTGCGAAGCTCGCCGGCAAATTTCATATTATCGATCATAGTCGACCAGCTTGCGCCTCGCCGAAGGGTTTCGTGAGTTAGCGCACTTGCGGCGTCGATGCTGATCCGCAGCGTTTCTACCCGCCCGTGCAAGGTGGGAAACTCGCTCCACTGTCTAGGAGTAAGCAACATTCCGTTTGTCATGATATAGAAGGACAATTTGGGATAGCTGACTCGTGTCAACTGTTTCATAAGATGACGAAACGTTTTACTAGCGAAAGGGTCTCCCGAGCCAGTCACATACACCATCTTTGCCGTCTTTAACATTGGTAGAATAGTCGTTTCCTGCATGCGCTCGTATTCGCGGCGCTCCGACTGAGTTGCAGCGAACGCCTCAGTCCGACAGCTAGGGCAAGATAGGTTGCAAGTCCGATCATAGGCTAGGTTCACTAATTCAGGACCTCGCACAACACTGGACGCGTTGTCGTCAAGCACCGCTCGCCAGAAATCCGAGCTTGAACGTAGTGTATCCTTCAAAGGAATTAAGTTACCTTGAATGACAGGACATATCCCCTTGTTACAGTATCGATAGCTCCCGTCTAAGATGCTATCCCGGATGGCTTTTGCAGGTTCTCCATTCCAAAGCTCCTGCCAGGAAAGCTGCCGCGGATCGCCAACGGAGGTATCTAGCCATCCCGAACAACAAAGGTGACATTCGGAAGAGGAGACATCGATCTGTTGGAACGGTGTTGGACAGACTTTCCCTTCCAATATGTACTTAGGATTGTGGGGGTCGAGAAGACGGTTGAGGTAAAACAGCGCACCTTGGAAAAGTACAGATCGTCCCGCCGAAGCAACAAAATGCTCGAGTCTTTGAAGACCGTTAGCCGCGTCGCCCTGCGCCCCCCTAACTAAGGCAGCGAGTACTTCAAGATGGAGACGATTGTCGCGGGGTTGTTCGCTAGTCAGGCGCTGCTCAATCACTTCCCCTAAATCAACCCCAAGTTCTAAGCACTTCGAGATTTCATCCCACACTTCTGGATGATCAAGATCGTCCGACATCTGCGTCAGGAAAGCGTCGGCCACGGCATCCGCCGTCGCATCCCCTTTGGCGGGCAAAAAGGGCATCATAAAACGAGTGAGTGGTTCGTCAGCCGTATCGGGGATCGGATTTGCAGCGCCATCGAGAGTCATCGTTCCACCGCCTAGGCTTATCACGAACTCATATTTGAGACATGAGCTTCGCTTTGAATCAGTCGCCTTATTGCGCTTAATAAGCTTGCCGAACAAGTACATCTCCGGGCTATCTCGCGAGACGAGTGGCAGAATAATCGTTGAACCGTGACCCCATCGAAATCCTGCTAATTCGCTATGAAAGTAAAAAGCTCAGACTTGCGGGGGGGCGGGCGACAGGAGCGTAAGCAATTTATGTCAAGCGACACAGCACAGACCGGCGAGTTTGGCAGACTTATATCATCACTTCATTAAGCACTCCAAACTTAGCGTTTAGAACCTATACTGTTGATAGCCAGTGCGCGTATGTAATTCACAGAATGTCGAGCAAAAGCCCAGCAACAATGTTTACCCCAATTATGTCGCCGCGATCGCACACGGCTCGTCGAATAATGTGATCGACACGCATAACTCTGACGATGTTGTGACTGCGAGCATCGATACCAATCTCAGCCTGTATCGCTTCGAGAGCGTGATGATTGTAATCCTCGGGAAGGTAAATATTAGTGATCTAAGGGCGCTGATCAAAAAGCGTTTTGGAGACTGGGCGCCATCGGCGCCCCACGACCTGCCGGCAGCCGTTCCCGACCTTCCAACGTGACCGCACTCGCACTGTCAGCTTTTTCTCGCTGCCGCAGGGGCGTCGAATCGCTTTGATGACCGTCGTCATACCCACCCCGGCGCCATCCTCGTCACGGGATCGTCAGGCGGAAGCTGATGTGATGGCCTCCTAGGTGTTTAGTCACGTGCGCTGTGGACAACCGTCTTAGCGCCCTTCAGCGCAACATTGCGGCCGGAAAAGTTGGTATGTCCATCGAGAACGGGGAGCAAGGTCAGCGCCATGACATGCTGTGGGACAATTCTTCGGACAATTGATGGGGGCCGGATGTTGCAGGTGTGCGAAATGTCACGTGCGACCTCACCACGTCTGGCTTCACGCAGGAAGAGCGGAAAGCCGCCAAGCGGGATCTTATCGCGGATATGAACTGCGTTGCAGCCGGCATGCCGAGCCGCCCGAACGTGAATTTGGCAAAATAGCTGTCGCACGCGCTTGCAGATGACAGCGACCTTGTCCCGCCTGACGTGCGGCTTAACTATGCCCGAAGCAATCTCCCCTGAATATACGCGCGCGCCGGCGGCAATTATTGGCATAGACAATGGGGTAGCGGTGTCGAACCCCTTCGAATGGAAGCGCCCGAACTGGCAAAAGTGCCCGACCCGGCATTCGCAATCCGGATTGCAGCTAGGCGAGTGGTGTCCTCCTTTCTCCGGCTACCACCTCTATTATCCAAGCCGCAGGTAGAACTCACTTGCTTTCCGTCTGCTGGTCAACGGCTTGCACTATAAAACTGTATGACGGACGCGGTGCATAAGTGAGAAGCATATATTTGGCCAAATACACGGAACGCTTTAATTAGGGGACGGGTCAATTTCCTTTTCCTCATCCTCGCTCATCGGTCAGATATGTGGAAACCCAGTCGCAAACAAGACTGTACTACAAGCAGGTATTTTGCGACGCCGGAGTGAACCTGCTGGTGCCTAGCGTATCTAAATACGTTCGATGTACCGCCCTCTAAATAGAGCTATAGCGGTCTTGTTTGAATGGGTGCCGTATATTGCTCTTGGGTTAGGGCTTCAGCCGGACTAGGCGAGCAAATTGATCAGAACTATATACAGCCCTTTCTCACGTAAAACAGACTAGTCTAGAGCGCTGAGCTGAGGGCACACCCTAAGGGCACCGGAAACAGGGCGATTCAGAGGACAGCTTGCGATCAAAGGAAAAAGGCGGCAGTCCTTTGTTGATGGCGTTAGACTAGGCAAGCGTTGAACAATGAGCAGTGACCTCCCGACGGTTCTCGCGGCAGAGCGTAACGCTTGCCACCGCAGGCTTGGAGTGGCGTTCGCTGTCTTTATGGCAAGCTTGTACGCGATCTCAAAGACGCCATCCATTTTGACGCTTTTGGTGGAAGCCGCTACATTCGTTGGGGTATGCGTCTTCACGTATAGGTTAAGGATCTACGAGAAAGAATTACCGTTTCTTCAAATTGAACACGAATACCAAAAAGAGGAGCGGCGGCTTGAAGCAATACGGCGCAACGAGGAGAGGAAGCAACGCGCCGAGGAGGCAAGGAGGGCCTTCGCCGAAGCAGAACGAGGGCGGAGAGAAGGTCTCATTCAAATGTTCGGCGCGGTCTTAGACTGTGAAAGGGGCTCGAAGATCGAACTCTCCACATCCTTGGGCAGGATCTGAATTATGCACTGCGTTGACCAGAGGATCAGAGTCTGGTAGCCTGACTATAGTCCGGTACGAAAAAGCGGTGTCGAGGTTTTGAAGGGCCGAACTAGATGGGAGCCGGAGGAGCCTAAGGGATGGTACTTATACCGCGGGCAGGAGCGGGACGTTCTTGCAGTGCTTGCGCAGCTATGACTGGCGTCACGTTGATATACACTAACTAGCTGGCTTCCACGTCTCCCGTATCTACCTATCGTGACACGCACCTTCACGCCATTGTCGCAGGTGATCCCCAATCCGTCGGAGCACCAGCGGGTGTTGCTGATGTCGACGGCGACCCGGCCGTCGTGACGTCGTTCCTCGTGGCGTTCGCCGTCTCGCTGTAGCAGCAGCCCGTGCACCTTCATGACGCGGTAGACGCGTTCGAGATTGGGCGCGTTGCGCTCGGTCTTTTCGGCTTCCCGGCGCAGCAGAGCATAAATGCGGCGATAGCCATAGGTCGGCAGATCGGCGACGCGGCGACCAGCTCGGCATCCCGCAGCGGTGGTCGTGACGCTGGGTGATGGCGCATTTCGGACAGGTGTGGGCGAGCGATGCCGACCGCCTCTGCGATTTCGCTCACTGTCCATCCCGCGGCAACGAGGTCGAGCGCAACAGCAGTTTTTTTGGGCCTGCGGCCCGGGACACGGGCTCGCGGAGCAGCTCGTTCTCCATGGCCTTCTTACCGAGCAGCCGGTGTAGTTCGCGCACCTGCGCCTCAAGCGCTCGGTACTCGGACGCCGGCACTACTTCCTCACCCGCTGTCGCGGTGGTCAGGGCACGCTGCGCCATCAGGCGCCGCCAGGTGAAGATTCGACTGCCACCGATGCCGTGCCGGCGGGCGACGAGCGACACGCTCATGACCGGCAGATACGTCTCTTCGAAGATCCAGACCTTTTCCTCCGGTGTCCACCGCCTCCGGCGCTGAACATCGGAGAGAACCTCGCCATCGTTATAACGCCTGGTCGTACCGTCAGTCATATGCCTCACTCTTATCTCAGAGCGGGGCCCTATCAGGTCATTTAGGAGGCCACCTCAGCCGCTGCTTTCCGATCTCACCTGCGTCTTGAGCGTGGGAGCGCAAAAAGCGGCCTGTGAGGTGTTATCCGATGAGAGCTTGATAAAACGAAGAGCGGTCTTGTTATCTCTGATTGTCGGCGGCCCAGAGTTTTCCAAAACAGCTACACGGTCAGGCGTGGACGCAACTACCACTCCTGTTACGCACTCCCGATTTGGGAACACGACCACCGAGCAAAATTCGCTCCTTGATCCATAGGGTTTTGTACATGTCGAGGTTGCGGCCCTA
>Ga0265780_10006921_pt1 | contig 14002 bp, 12 predicted proteins | sample P1T30metagenome_FD_192432 | JGI IMG/M metagenome (GOLD analysis project Ga0265780, IMG submission 192432) | Plant litter microbial communities from East Loma Ridge, Irvine, California - P1 T30 | ecosystem: Environmental > Terrestrial > Plant litter > Unclassified | place: USA: California... | reverse complement strand
ACGCGCGCCCCGCACCGCGATGGACGCCCTCGGCACGATGCCCTACGACTTCTCGCCCGCCCGTCTCCGCTGTCTCGAGCTGTCCGCCGAGCTCATGACGGAGTCGCCCCTCCCGCCCGGCCTGCGCCCGCGCTGAGCGAGTTCGAGCTGGGCGGCGCCTACGACTCGGGCGGGCACGAGGTCGAGGCCGACCGGCACTACGCGGCAGCGACGGCGGCCGGTCTCGACGCCGTCGACCCCGATCGCACCGCCCGGATGGTCGTCCAGCACGCCTCCACCCTGCGGAACAACGGGCGCGTCGACGAGGCCATCGCGATGCTCTGCGACGCCCCCGAGCACCCGGCGACCGGAGCGGCCCCGAAGGTCTTCCTCGCCCTCGCGCTGCACAGCGCCGGCCGCGCCGACGAGGCCCCGCGCGTCGCCGTCGAGGCCCTCGAGCCGACCCTCCCCCGCTACCACCGCTCGGTCAAGGCCTACGCGGCGGCGCTCACCGAGACGTAGCCGGGGCTGGCGGCTCAGCGGCTCAGCCGAGGCTGACGAACTCGGCGACGTCGTCGGTGGGGAGCTCGTCGACGACGGCGGTGACGCGCATGCTCGCGACCGTCGCCGCGCCTCCTCGGCTCGAGAGGAACGCGGTGTCCGACGCGTCGCGCCCCGTCGCGATCCGCACGAGCGATTGCCGCGGAGCGAGCGCCGTCGCGTCGACCACGTGCCACTGCTCGTCGACCCACGCCTCGGCGACGGCGTGGAAGTCCATCGGCGACAGACCGGGCGCGTACACCGACACGAGCCGGGCCGGCACGTCGAGCGCCCGCAGCAGCGCGACGACGAGATGCGCGTAGTCGCGGCACACTCCCCTCCGGTCGAGCAGCGTCTGCACGGCGCCGTCGGTGGGCGCGCTCGCCCCGGGCACGTAGGCCAGGTGCGCACCGACCCACGAGCTCACGGCGGCCAGCAGGTCGCGCCCCTCGAGCCCGCCGAACTCGGCGCGTGCCGTCGGGAAGAGCGTGTCCGACTCGCAGTACCGGCTCGGACGCAGGTACCGCACGAGGTCGATCTCGTCGAGCTCGGCCGGCCCGATGCGGCCCTCGACGACGGCCCGGTAGTCGACGACGACCCGCCCCTCCTGCACGTCGCAGAGATGCAGCCGGGTGCCGTGCCGGTCGTCGAGCTCGCGGACCGTGATCGGCTCGCCGTTCTGAGTCACGACCAGGGTCTCGTCGGTCACGGCGTCGTACAGCCGCGACACGGCGATCGACAGGACGAACTCGGCCGGAGCGGCGACGTCGAACTCGAGCAGGGCGGCGGCGTGGCGTCTCATCCGCCGATCATGACAGCCGAGGAGGCGCGGTGCGTGTCGGGCGTGTTACCGGCGGCCGCATCCGTGGCCGGCCCCCGCGCCCGCGCCCGCCCCACTGGTCAGAAGATGCTCTCTCCAGCCCGCCGAAGAGCACCTTCCGACCACTCGAGCTGGCGAGCGCGCACGAGCGCGAGCGCTCGAACGACGAGACGCCCTCCCCGCGAGGGGGAGGGCGTCTCGAGTCGGACGGATCAGTACCAGTTGACCGCCTGGCTGTGCGACCAGGCGCCGCACGGGCTGCCGTAAGCGCGGTCGATGTAGTCGAGGCCCCAGGCGACCTGGGTGCTGGCGTTCGTCGCCCAGTCCGAGCCGGCCGACGCCATCTTGCTGCCGGGCAGCGCCTGCGGGATGCCGGTCGCGCCTCCGTTGGCGTTGTAGGCCTGGTAGTTCCAGCCGGACTCCTTCGTCCACAGCGAGACGAGGCACGAGAACTGGTCGGCGCCCCAGCCGTAGTCCGACGAGGCGAGTCGCTGCGCGGTGGCCTGGGCCCCGGCGACGGTGTTGCCCTCGGCGAGCGAGGCGGCCTCGGCGGCGGCTTCCGCAGCGGCCTTCGCCTCGGCGGCGGCCTCGGCCTCCGCAGCGGCCTTCGCGTCGGCGGCGGCCTTCTCTTCGGCGGCCTTCTTCTCGGCGGCGGCCTTGACCTTCTTGTCGACCTCGGCAGCGGCGGCCTGGACCGTCTGCGCCGTGCTGGCCGTGTGCGCCACCCGGTCGTCGACCGCGTCGGCGTCGAGCGACTCGTAGTCGTCGAGTGCGGCGACCGACGTCTCGAGCGCGCTGGTGTCGACCTTGCCCGAGGTCGCGGCGACGACCTGGTTCGCGATCGAGATCGTCGACTTGGCCTTCGCGTCGCTGAGCGACTCGGCGATCGCGGCCTCCTGCGCCTCGACGTCGGCTGCGTGGGAGGCGGTGGTCGTCCCGGTCGCGGGCCCGGAGGTCGTGTACACGGCGAAGCCGGTGCCGCCGACGAGGGCGACGGCGGCGATCGAGCCGATCGTCATCAGCTTGCGGCGCGCGGCCCGGCGGCGGGCGGTGGCCAGCGCTCGGCGGGTCGTGGGCGCAGGGGTGGTGCCTGGTGTCTCGGGGGGCATGGAGTCCTCGTGCTCGGCCGACCCGCGCCTCCTCGGTGCACGCAGGAGGTCACGACCCGGTTCGGACGACGGAGATGACACGTCGTCGAGGCCGGGGATCGGCGGTGGGGGTCCGTCGAGGCGTCAGAGCCTCGAGTCGTCCGCCCACGCTCCCGTCAGACGGGCGTGCGCTCGGGCGAAGCGGCAAGTATGCAGAAGATTCCTGATCATCCGCACAGAATCATCCTGCAGAGGGATGCGGCGGTGGTTCAGTGCTCGCGCACGAACCGCGGACCGTCGTAGCCGTCGCGCTGCACGGTGGCGACGAAGTCGTCGAGGGGACGCACCCAGAACGAGTAGTCGTCGTAGAGCTTGCGATAGAACACGAGGGCCTCGTCGGTCTCGCTGTGACGGCCCGTGCCGACGACCTCGTAGAGGGCGCCCTTGAAGTGCCGGTAGATGCCGGGCTCGGGGGCGGAGGTGGGCTCGGGGGTGATCGGCTCGCTCATCACGATCACACTACGACCACCCGAGACGGACTCGACTACGGCTCAGGTCCGCGCTAGCTTCGACCCCGGCAGACCGGGAGGTGCGGCCGCCGGCAGCAATGGCGCTGACGACGGCCGTTCCTCCCGGCCAGCCCCCGAGGGCCACCCGGGGGCCGACCGGCACTCGGGTCAGATGGCGGCGCGGATCTCCGCAGCGGCCGCGGCGACGTCGTCCGCACCGTAGATCGCGGCACCGGCTACGGCGACCTGCGCACCCGCGTCACGGACCGAGCCGACCGACGACGCCTTGACGCCGCCGGCGACCGAGAACGGCACACCCGAGGCCTTGCCGGCCTCGAGCAGCTTCTCGAAGGTGAAGCCCTCTTCGGCCTGCTCGTCGAGGCCGGCGTGCATCTCGACGAACTCGGCGCCGAGCGCGACGACCTCCTTCGCGCGGGCGGCCTTGTCGCTGACGCCGATCAGGTCGACGACGATGCCCTTGCCGTGGGCCTTGGCTGCCTTGACGGCGCCGGCGATGGTGCTGTCGCCGGCGACGCCGAGCACGGTCACGAGGTCGGCGCCGGCCTTGAAGGCCTCGCCCGCCTCGAGCTCGCCGGCGTCCATCGTCTTGAGGTCGGCGAACACGATCTTGTCGGGGTGCGCCTCTTTGATGGCGGTGATGGCGCGGAAGCCCTCGGCCTTGATCAGCGGCGTGCCCAGCTCGATGATGTCGACGCTGGGTGCGGCGGCGGCGGCGAGCTCGAGGGCGGCCTCGGTGGTCAGGGTGTCCATGGCGAACTGCAGCTTCATGTGGTGCTCCTTCTGTGATGCGGATGAGGGGAGGATCGAGGAGGCGCGGTGCGACTACTCGAGGTTGGCGTGCCGAGGCCAGAGGTCGTCGGCGTCGATGCCCGAGCGCTTCCACAGGGCGTGGAAGAGCGCGTCGCCGACCAGCACGACGACCTGCTCGAACAGGCCGCCGGCGTACTGCGCCGACGCGTCGCCCGAGCGGTCGAGCTTCTCGGCGGCCGGCACGATGACGACGGCCGTGGCGAGCTCGGCGAGGGGGGACGAGGAGGCGGTCGTCACCGCGGCGACGCGGGCGCCGGCCTCGGTCGCCGCCTCCGCCGCACGGACGATGCCGCCCGTCGTGCCCGAGCCGCTCGCCGTCAGCAGCACGTCGCCCTCGCGGATCGCAGGGGTCGTGACGTCGCCGACGACGTGCACGGCGAGGCCGAGGTGCATGAGGCGCATGGCCGTCATGCGCAGCGCCAGACCCGAGCGCCCGGCACCGTGCACGAAGACGCGCTCGGCGCCCGAGACCAGATCGGCCACGGCCTCGAGACCGTCGGGGCTCGTCTCGACCACGGCGCGGATCGCCTGATCGACCTCGGCCCGGACGAGCTCGAGCGCGTCGGCGGGGGTGGGGGTGCTGTCTGCGGAGGGCATGGGTACCACCCTGCTCGCCCGCACCTCCTCGTGCGCCGTGCATCCGACGAGGTGCGACTACCCGTTCGGGTGGGCCGCCGTGTGGAGGATAGGTTGGCCCCATGCTCGACACCACCGCGCCCCTCGCCGATCTGCCGTCGCCCGCCAGCCGATCGCTCGTCGTCGAGCACGCCCGAACCGTCGCCGAGCTCGTCGACCGGCAGGCCCTCACGCTCGAGTCCCTGCTCGCGACCCTGCGGTCGGCCCGCCTCGACGACCGCGCCGCCCGCACCATGGCCATCGACATCGCCGCCTCGGCCATGGTCGAGATCCGCACCGAGACGGACCACCAGCGGTCGCTGCTGCTCGAGCCGGTGGTCGGGGCCTTCGCGCGCCTCCGGAGCGATCTGCGGCCCCTCGTCCGCTTCGGCGACCTCGACGTCCAGTTCGTCGAACCGCCCGCGACGGGTCGGGCCCTGCCCGGAGAGGTCGCCCACGCGGCCCGGGCCATCGTCCGGAGCGCCGTGCTCGCCCTCGTCGACACCGGCGAGTCGCGCCGCGTGCGCATCCAGTGGGACTGCGACGGCCTCAACCTGCTGATGAGCATCCGCGACGACGGCGCCGGGGCCCTGACCGTGCACGACGACTCGCTGCGACCCATCGCCGAGCGGGTGACGGCCCTCGACGGCTCGCTCTCGGTCGCCTCGACGCCGGGCTGGGGATCCGACGTCGCCGTCACGCTGCCGCTCGACCCGCCCGCCGAGAGCGGGTCGCTCGACGACACCGTGGCGCTGAGCGTCCGCGAACGCGAGGTGCTGCGCCTCGTCGCGTCGGGCGCACGCAACCGGGCGATCGCCGAGTCGCTCGGGATCAGCGAGAACACGGTGAAGTTCCACGTCTCGAACCTGCTGCGGAAGGCCGGCGCCCGCACGCGCGCCGAGCTGACCGCGCTGACGCGGTAGCCGGGGCGAGCGCGCCGGCCCGCCCGCGCCGGCCGGCCGCGCCCGGCCAGGCCGGCCCATCGCTACACCCGCTTTTCGGCGATACACCCCGATGAATGCGGGTGTCACGCCGAGAACGGGGTGTCACGCCGAGAACGGGGTGTCACACCGGGGACGGGGCGTCGCGAAGGGGACGCGCCATCGCGTCGGCCCGGCCCGGCCCTGCCGCGCCCGGGCCCGGCCCTGCCGCGCCCGGCCAGGCAGGCCCATCGCTACACCCGCTTTTGGGCGATACACCCCGATAAATGCGGGTGTCACGCCGAGAACGGGGTGTCGCGAAGGGGACGCGCCGGCGCGCGGCCGGCAGCGGCGCGCGGCCGGCAGCGGCGCGCGGCCGGCAGCGGCGCGCGGCCGGCAGCGGCGCGCGGCGCTAGCGCTCGAGCTCGACGAGGCGGGCGCGGTGCGTGCTCCAGGAGTCGACCTCGACGTAGCCGTCGCCGAGCAGCTCGCGCAGACCCGACTTGGGCGAGGTGCTGCCGTCGGCCGCGACGTACTCGACGAACCAGACCCGCGGGGCGTCGTCGAAGCGACCGGCCGCGGCCGCCTCGGGCACCGTCAGCACGTCGTCGCGCCAGCCGTCGGCGTCGACGAACGGCGTCTTGAGCGTCACGTCGCGCAGCCCCTCGAACCCGTCGGGGTAGGTGTGCAGCGCGAGTCGCGGCTCGATCGACGGCTTCGGCGACTCGTCGAACACGAGAGCGTCGCCGGCCGAGGCGTGCTCGCCGACGAGGGCGCTGAGGTCCTGCCAGCCGGTCGCGTTCTTCGCGTACGGTCCGCGCTGGTCGAGCCAGACGGGGGCGGCGAGCCCCACGACGAGCGCGACTCCGAGCACCGCGACCGCCGTGCGTCGTGAGGCGAGCACGTCGATGCCGATCGCCACGAGGATCGCGACGGCCGGTGCGCTGAACGACAGGTAGCGACCCGAGAACGCGGGCACGGCGAGGTTCAGCACGAGCAGCGAGACGGCGGGGACGAAGGCGAGGAGGAGCGCCGTCACCGTGAGCACTCCCCGAGGCGTCACCGAGAGGGCGGCCGTCCAGCCGTCACGGGCGCGGTGCAGCAGTCCGACGACGAGCGCCACGACGGCGACCCCGACGAGCGCCCACGCGACGACGGCGAAGCGGGCGTCGCCGAACCACAGCTCGACGAGCAGCGCGCGCGGACTCGTCGTGTCGCGACGCGCGAGGAACGACACCTGGCCCCGCTGGGCGACCGAGAAGACGACGATCGGCGAGACCGCGAGCAACGCGACCACGACCGTCGCCGCCCAGGCCCGCAGGACGTCGGCACCCTCGCGCAGGCGCCCGCCGGCCGCGCCGGCACCCGCCACGCCTGCGGCCGAGACACGCGCGTCGCGTGCGAGCGCGGCCAGCAGCAGCGCGTGCACGCCCACGATCAGCCCGAAGTACACGAACACGCCGACGCCGGCTCCGGCGAGCACGCCGTAGGCGACCCAGTCCGCCCGGGAGGCGCGGTGCCGGCTGGTCACGATCCGCACCAGGGCCCAGGTGCTCCAGACGGCGAGGGCCGCGCCGATCGCGTACGACCGCGTCTCGGTGCCCATCGAGGTGACGCGGGGCAGCACGGCGGCGACGACTCCGGCGATGACGGCGAGGCGGCGGGTGCCGAGCCGGTCGACGAGCAGCACGACCCCGGCGACCATCGCGCCGACGGCGAGCGCCGACGGCAGTCGGGTCGAGAAGGGGGAGGCGCCGAACAGGTCGATCCAGAAGTGCAGCCCGAGGTAGTACAGCCCGTGGACGGCGTCGATGTGGCCGACCATGTGGAACAGGCTGGGCAGGGGGCGCTGCGCCGACATGACGCTCGCCGCCTCGTCGCCCCAGAACGACGGGATCCACGAGCCCGCGGCGGAGATGACGGCGGCGATCAGCCCGAGCACGACCGCGAGGCGGATCGGCGGGCGGGCGGCCGTCCGGGCTGCACCCCACTCCGCCGAACCGCGGTCCGCCGCACGGACCCCGCCGCTCCGAGGGCCGCCGAGCGGGACGGGGATCGAAGAGGTGCCAGCCGACGGCGAGGGGGTGGATGCGCTGGTCACGGGGTGCCTCTCCGACCCGGGGCCCGTCCGCGGATCGTGGCCGAGGCGACCGACGGGCACCCGCGGGCCGAGGGGCGGACCGCGGAGGCGGCGCCCGGCTCGTTCCGGACGGTCGGCCGCGCAGAGCAGCCGCCGTCAGAGTATCGACGGCGTCTGCACGGCGGCTGCGGCGTGGGGGACGCTCGCGTTCCGTGGCCAGCGACCGCGCCGAGCGCGCCGAGCAGGTGCGGGCGGGTGCGGGCTGGTGTGGGCGGATGCGGGTGCCGACGCTCCCCCGCCGGCGACCCTCGGCCCGCCGAGCGGGTCCCCCGCCGAGCGGGTCCACCGCCGCGGCCCGATCGCCGACACCCCGCCGCTAGGCTCGCGGGATGGTCACCGTCGTGCTCCCCTGGCGTCCGCAGCCCAGCCGCATCGCGGCCTTCGAGGTCGTCCGCGACTGGTACGCGGCGGCGCTGCCCGAGGCCGTCATCCGGACGGTCGACTCGCCCGACCCGGTGTTCAACCTGGCCCAGTGCCGCAACCTCGGCGTCGCGGCCCTCGCCGACGACGAGATCGCCGTGATCGGCGATGCCGACACCCTCCCCCAGCGCGAGCCCCTGCTCGCCGCGATCGAGGCCGCGCGCGACAGCGGCAGCGTGCACCTCCCCTACACCGAGTACCACTGGCTCGGGCGCGACGGGACCGCGCAGGCGGCCGCCGGGACGCCCCTCGAGCAGTGCGACTTCGAGCTCGTGCGGGGCGCGTGCTCGGGGGTCTACGTGACCCGCGCCTCCTCGTGGCGCAGTCACGGCGGACAGGACGAGCGGTTCCGCGGCTGGGGCTTCGAGGACGCCGCGTGGTACCTCGCGCACAGCACGCTGCTCGGGGAGGCTCCGCGGCGGCACGAGGGCATGGTCTTCGCGCTGCATCACCAGGCCGAGTCGCGCGAGGGGCCGCAGTACGACGCGAACGCGGCCCTCATGGAGCGGTACCGCGAGGCCGCCGTCAGCCCCGAGGCGATGCGCGCGGTCGTCTTCGGCTGACACCCGACCCGACCCGAACCGCACCGAACCGACCCCAGGAGGCGCGGGCCGGCCGGGTCAGCGCCCGGCGGTCAGCGCCCGGCGGTCAGCGCCGTCGCGGCTCGCACCCTGCCCGGCACCTCGTTCAGCGCCGAGGCGAGCGCGGCCAGGCCCGCCGCCGCGTCGGGCGCGCTCTCGGCGAGGGCGAGCACATGCTGCAGCGCCTCGGCCAGCTCGCCCTCCGTCGCCGTGTTGGGTGCGAGGGCCACGCCGAAGCCGGTCCGCTCGAGCGCCGCGGCCCCGGCGAACTGGTCGGTCGAGAACGGCAGCACGACGAGCGGCACACCGGCGGTCATCGCCTCGGTCACGCTGTTGTTGCCCCCGTGCGTCACGGCCGCGGACGCCGCCCCGAGCAGCCTGACCTGCGGCAGGAACTCCCGGACGAGCCAGTCGGACGGGATCTCGCCGAGGTCCTCCCGCGTGCCCGACCCCAGCGCGATCGCCGCTCGGACGCCGAGCGTGCGGAGCGCCCCGGCCACGCGCCCGAGCACGTCCGAGCGCACCGACAGGAAGCTGCCGAAGCTCACGTACACGAACGGCTCGGCGGGTGCGGCGGGTTCGTGTCGGCCAGGGCGGGTCAGCGCTGACCCGCCCCCGATGACGGGAACCCGCCGAACCGCGGCGCCCTGAGCGAGCCAGGCCTCGACCTCGGGGTCCGCGGGCTCGGTGCGCACGGCCGAGCCGAGCCAGACGTGCGGCGGCAGGAGCTCCTCGCGAGCCGGGTCGGCCAGCTCGCCCGGGTAGTTGTAGAGCAGCAGCTCGCCGTGCTCGCCGAACGCGCTCGTCGACGGCGGCAGATCGGGTGCCAGCTCGGCGAGCGCGGTGTTCCACTCGGCGGTGAACGACGCGTCGACCCGCTCGCAGAGTTCGCGCAGCCCCGCGATCCCGGCGGCGTCACGTCGCGTGGCACCCCCGGCCCCGGTCTCCGCGGCCTCCCCGGCCGCCCCGCCGGCGGCGTCGTCGAACGCGGCAGGCCACTCCGACGGGCAGCCGTACACCTCGTCGCCGACGGGCAGCGCGGTCGGGTGTCCGAGCACGACGTCGGCGTAGGGGACCCCTCCGGCGACGAGCGCGAGGCGGGCGCTGAAGGCCAGGTGGTCGACGATGATCCGGTCGGGGGCGACCTCGGCGACGACGGCCAGCACGGCGCGGGCCGTCTCGACCGGCTGCCACATGAGGTCGGTCAGTCGTTCGCGCGCCTGGTAGCCGAGCGTCTCGATCATGCCGAGGCGGGTCGCGTCGAAGAAGCCGCGGAGCGAGGCGTCCTCGTCGGCGACCTGCTCCTCGGCGCGGATGACGCCGGGGTTCGAGCCGCGGCCGAGCTGCAGGTGGGCGCGCTCGAAGCCGAACGACTCGACGATGGAGGCGGTGGCCGGGCCGGTCGCCACGACCACCCGTTCGCCGCGCTCGCGCCACTCGGTGGCGAGGGTGGCGAGCGGCAGCAGGTGCGAGGCGTAGTCGGGGCTGATCACGAGCAGGGTCATCGCGAGCTCACGCTCCACTCGCGCTGCTCGAGCTCGTCGTCGTGCACGGTGCCGTAGACCCCCGTGAGGGCGCCGGCCATGGCCTGGATGGTGAACGACCGCTCGACGGTGTCGCGTGACCGGCCGGCCCGCGCCTCCGTCGTCTCGGAGCCCGCCGCCTCGAGCGCCTCGGCCATCGCGAGCCGGAGCGCCTCGACGTCCCATGTGCGGGTCAGGAACCCGGTGTCGCCCTGCCGCACGTACGTCGACGGCCCGCCGCCCTCGGGCGCGACGACGAGCAGCCCCGACCCCATCGCCTCGAGCAGCGCGATGCCGAACTCCTCCTTCAGGCTGCCGCAGACGTAGACGCCGCGCGGCGCCGACAGACCGGGCACGCCGAAGCGCGCCGCCGCGACCCACCGGGCGACGGTGTCGTTCGGACGGTGCCCGGGCAGCAGCAGGCCGGAGGCGCGGTGCCGGTCGGTCGGGACGATCCCGTCGATGAGGTCGAGCTGCTCCCGCTCGTCGGCGCTCGGGTGCCGCAGATCGCCGCCGATCAGCAGCAGATTCGCCCGGTCGCTCAGCGCACCGGCCCCGCCGGCCGCACCGGCCCCGCCGGCCGCACCGGCCCCGCCGGCCGCACCGGCCCCGCCGGCCGCACCGGCCCCGTCGCCCGCACCGGCCCCGTCGCCCGCGCCCGCGCCCGCGCCGGCCCATGCCTCGACGATCGTCGCCATGCCCTTGACGCGGTGCAGGCGCCCGACGCTCACCAGCAGGGGCAGACCGCGCCGCGCCTCCGGGAGGGTCTCGAGCAGGTCGCGCAGCTCGGCGAGCGGCGGGGTCGGCGGCAGACCCGCCGCGTGCTCGGCCGCCTCGGTCACCGAGCGGTCGACCACGTCGAGGTCGATCCCCTCGGGCACGACGGTGTGCCGCTCGGGGTGGGCCGTGATGTCGATGCCGACGAGCTCGCGCATGTCGCGCCGCAGCTCGGGCCGGGGGAACAGCACCGTGTGCGACGCGTTGGCGGCCAGCTGCTGCACCAGTCGGGTGCGGAACCAGAAGTGCTCGCGCTCGTCGACGTCGCCGAACGTCTCGCGCGTGAGACCGCCCGCGAGGTCGAGCGACTGGATGACGGCGTGCGGGTCGGGGGCGACCGTGAACACCACGGGGATGTCGAGCTCGCGGGCCACGTCGGAGGCCGCGAGCGAGCCCACGTCGGCCATCCGCAGGTGGAGCAGATCGACCCCGCCGCTCGCGCGGAGGATGCGGCGGATGCCCCGACGGGCCGCGACGCGCAGCGGCCAGGCAGTCGCCGACGAGACCGGCTCGCTGAGCAGCGGAACGCGACCGTAGGTGTGACCCGAGGTCGTGGCGGCGACGCGTTCGACGCTGTCGAGCGCCCCGGCGGCGGAACCCCGCGAGAGGGTGACCACCCGGCCGACGCGGGCCGTCCCGGCTGCCGCGCCGGCGCCTCCTCGGCCCGCATCGGCTGCGAGAGCACCGGCGTGGGCACCGGCGCCGATCGCGCGCCCGGCGAGCGCGTCGCCGAGTCGCACGAGCAGCGTCGCGATCCCGCCGTTGTCGCCGCTGCCCGCCTGGGTCAGGTCGGCGTCGATGTCGGCGTGCAGGAAGAGCTGAGCCACGGTGAGGTCGTCCGACGGGATCCGCAGACCCTCGTGCCGGGCCGACAGGTCGACGACGGCCAGCCGGGCGACGTCGCCGAGGAACCCCTCGTGCCGGGCCAGCCCGTCGACCGCCGAGGCCACGGCGACGTCGCCCCGGCGCTGTCCGAGGGCCGAGACGGCGGCGACCCGCACGCGCTCGTCCTCGCCCGGGTCGAGCGCCACGGCGAGCAGGGGGCGGGTCGCGATCGCCGCGCGCACGAGGCCGAGCGTCTCGACCAGGCGGTAGCGCGCGCCGGGTTCGTGCACGCCGAGCAGCGCGCCCTCGAGGCCGACGGCGACGAGGGCGGGCGACGACGACGTCCACTGCTCGAGGGTGCGCTGCGCGACCATGCCGGTGAACCCGCCCGCCGCGACGAGGCCGATCAGCCGCCCGATCGTGTCGTAGCGAGGGAGGCGCTGGCTGAGAGCCGAGGCGGCGTGCTCGCGCAGGAACGTGCGTTCGCTCGACAGCAGCGCCGAGAGCACGACGTCGGCCTCGTCGTCGAAGACCTGGGCGAGGGCGTTCGCGGCGGCGACCGCGACCAGCTGATCGTCGCTCGAGAGGGCCGACCGCAGCACGCGGATCGTGCGGGGGCCGCCGGTGCGGGCCGCGTCGAGCGCGAGCTCGTCGGCGAGGCGCATGGAGTCGACGAGGCGCTCGGCCTCGTGGATCGCGTCGAGCGAGGTCTGGATCCCCATGGTGCCGCCTCTCGGGTGGGTCGCCGGGTCGGGCGCAGCGCCCGGTCCCCCGGGCCGCCCGGACTCCCCGGGCCGAGGGGAGCCTATCGCCGCCCGGGGTCGCGCAGGCGCGTGCGCCGCCCCACCCGTCCGGAGCCCCGCCCCGCGATCCGCTACCGTCGTCTGGGCGCGGATCCGCGACCCTCGAACCCCACCCCGGAGGCCCCGCGTGCGCATCGTCACCATCGGAGACGTCGGCGTCGTCGACGACATGATCCACATCGGCGACGAGGCCATGTTCGACGAGTTCGCGGCGCAGCTCCGGGCCCGCGGCGCGACCATCACGGGCGTCTCGTCGACCCCGGCCGAGACCTCCGCCCGCTACGGCGTCGAGGCCGTGCCCGCCCTGGACTTCTCGCCCGCGACGGCCGGTGACCGCGACGGACGGATCGAGCGCAGGAGGCGCGTGCTGGCCGCCGCCGACGGCGACCGTTCCGCACTCCCCGCCTCCGACGCCGCGTGGTCGGCCATCGAGGCGATCCGCGCCTCCGACGCCTTCGCCGTCGCCGGCGGCGGCAACATGGCGTCGCTCTGGCCGATGCACGTGTACGAGCGGGCGACCCTCGCCGAGCTCGCCCGCCGAGCGGGCAAGCCGTACGTCGTCACCGGTCAGACGATCGGACCGGTGCTCGACGGCGACGACCGCGCGCTCGTGGCCGAGCTGCTGTCGGGCGCCGAGCTGGTCGGGTTGCGCGAGCGCGCGTCGTTCGAGCTCGTGCGGACCCTCGGCGTGCCCGAGTCGCGGCTGACGGCGACGATCGACGACGCGAGCTTCGTCGGGCTCGGGCCGGGGCTCGGGGTCGGGCCGAGCACCGACGCGGCGACCGGCGCCGCGGCCGCCGCCGCGCCGTACTGCGCCGTGAGCCTGTCCGCGCACGTGGGAGCCGCCGACCGCACCGCGTTCGCGGAGGCCGTGGCGCGCCTCCTCGACCGGGTCGTCGACGAGACGGGACTCGAGGTGGTGTTCCTGGCGCACTGGGCGTCGCTGCGGAGCGACGACGAGCGCGGCGACTCGCTGCTGCACCGCGCCGTGATCGACCGCATGACCCGGCCCGCCCGCGTCGAGCCCACCACCGACACCGCCGCGGCCGCCCGGTTCGCCCGCGAGGCGTCGCTGCACCTGACGAGCCGCTACCACCCGGCCGTGTTCGCCGTCGCGGCGGGCGTTCCGACGGTCGGCATCGCGGTCGACGACTACACGACGGTCAAGCTGACCGGCGCGCTCGCGAACTTCGGCCAGTCGAGCGTCGTCTCGGCCGAGCAGGTGCTGGCCGGCTCGGCGGACCGGATCGTGCTCGACGCCTGGGGCGCACGCGACGCGGTGCGCACCGCCTGGGAGGCGCGGGTCGGCCCGGCCCGGACCGCCTCCGCCGCGTGGTGGGACCGCCTCGCCGCCGCCCTCCGCGCCTAGCCCGCGCCGCGCAGAGCCCGCGCCGCGCGGAGCCCGCGCTGCTACACCCGCTTTTCGGCGCTACACCCCGGTAGATGCGGGTGTAGCGCCGAAAACGGGGTGTCACGCGTGCGAGCCGGCGGCGCGCCGGCTCGCCGGCGAGGCGCGCGTCAGCCCCGGTCGAGGGTGATCGTGTCGCGAGCCCCCGCGGCCGCGTCGGACGCCAGCGCGCCCGTCCGGGCGAAGTCGGCCCAGATCTGCCGCACCCGGCGCCCACGGCGGT
>Ga0265780_10006919_pt1 | contig 14007 bp, 14 predicted proteins | sample P1T30metagenome_FD_192432 | JGI IMG/M metagenome (GOLD analysis project Ga0265780, IMG submission 192432) | Plant litter microbial communities from East Loma Ridge, Irvine, California - P1 T30 | ecosystem: Environmental > Terrestrial > Plant litter > Unclassified | place: USA: California... | reverse complement strand
CGACGGGCACGATCTTATTCTTGATCTCGGTCATGGAAGTGTCGTGCTGCGTTGGGATGTTAGCTTCTGGGGCTGGGGTGTGATGGAGCAACAATTCGAGGAATGCTACGAGGTTGCCATGCTTACAATCTGTTCCGTGAAAGCTGTAAAAAAAGTTCGGTACAGTCGGCTTCCAGTACGATTCAGAGCACGAGACGATAGTGTACAGAACTCTGGCGTTGCCTTGTTCGCGTGAGTCAAGCTGAACACTCACACGAGGAGCCAAAAGATGCCCCTCCAATCAGTACCCCACCACAACAGCGCCACACTGCGCCACAGACCCTGGATTCTGGACCAGGTCAACCTTGTGGTCATACAACCCAGGATAACTTAAAACCCAACTGCTTCCATCGATCTTACAAGTACAGTGTAAGACTTTTGCCAGTGCTTACGAAAGGCATCCTTGTCTCCAGTCACGTTAGTCACGTTCGAGTCATACCTAGTACTTCCCAGAGCTACCACCATCACGAAGAAGTCAGAGGGCTTTCATGAAATCAATTATCGACTACCAGAAAAGAAACAGCCAAAGCACATAACATCCAAAAACACCTCGAGTAATCAATATGGCATCCACCCAGTCCAAACCCCACAACACCCCCTCTTCCACCGACCCCTTCGACATGTCCTCCCTCCTCACCCTTGAAGACACCCTCTACACCACCGCCTACGCCCACGGCGCCTCCGACGGCAGCCGCGCAGGCCGCATCGAGGGCCGAATCTTCGGTCTAGAAAAAGGGTTCGAGAAGTTCGCTGCCTTGGGCGAATTACACGGCCGCAGTGTAGTGTGGGGTGCACGTGCCTTGACGTCCAAAAATGCTGAAGGAGGAGAAGGGCAAGAAAAAGAGGAAGGAGATGAACAGAAGATTCCAGCCCTCCCATCGAACCAACGATTGGTGAATAACGTCACGCTACTCCACTCGCTCACCGATCCAATGACGTTCAGCACGGAGAATACGGAAGAAGGCGTTGCTGATTTCGACGATCGGGTTAAGCGCGCTGGGGCGAAAGCCAAAGTCATCGAGCGCATTGTGGGCGAAACGGGAAAGTCACCTGATGGATCGCCGGCGCGAGGGAAGGCGAGGAATGTAAAGCTGAATGAGGGGAAGAAGGGAGATGATAGTATCGAGGACTTTGCTGGGTCGAGGCTCTTGCGTTGAGCGGCTTTCTGACGTATATCGTTCCTGGCAGAGCGGGGGTCCGAATGCGCGCAGCACTACAAGTCCGGGTCCGATGCACCTCCCTCGTTGGAGACCCCTATCATACCATACGCAGAGTTGCGTGGATACACAATCAGGCATGGCTTGTGGGAAAGAAGGCCCGGACAGAAGAGCAGAGCGGTCTGTTGTGAACATTACTTTCTGGCACTATCCTAGATCTCGAGCTGGGTATAAGCCAGTAAACCCGCAGCACAAAGTCCCCGCACCGTGCTCGCACATAGGAGAAAAAGAGGTGACTCATCCGAACTAAAATAATAGTAAATCAAATGTAAAGTGTAGAAAGTATTGCCCCACAGCGGCCCGGGTTTTCGTGCAGTTGCACTGGTATCAAGTTCATCCTCTCCCCCGCTCACCTAGCCTTCAGCCAAGCAACGTACGCTCAGACACAGATTCGAGGGGACCCGGGGGTCTATTGACCAACGTTCGCTCGGACATGACAGACATGGCATCCATAGAATTAGTACCCCGTGTCGGCAGACCACTCGGTCGCCCACCCGTGCTGTCAACGCGACCATGGTTCGGGTGCTCCTAGTACCCGTTCATGGTCATGCGCTGACTGTTCCTGCTAAGTTCACGATCGGCGGATGGCGAGATGGGGCGCGACGAGTGACCGCCGACAGCAGAGCTCTCCTTGAGGGCGAGCAGCTGCTTGGCGCGGAAAGACTCGTAGTGGATTTGAGCGGTAGTCTCGATAAGGTCTTGCAGATGGGTGCGAGTGAGGAAGTTGCGGAGGTAGACGAATTCGCAGTGGGTCTCATCCTCAACTATGACAAGTTAGTGGTGTGCTCTGGGGTAAGAGGCGGAGACAACGTACCATTGATGATGCCCCACTTGTTCTGGCGACCGCGAACGTTCCTACCGTTCACGACAACGGTGCGCTCTGAGCCGACAACGGCGAAGGGCAGGAGCTCCTATGTGAAGTTAGAAATCATACTGGTTCGTGACTTGAGTTCAAAACATACCCTAATGGAGGTCTTGAGGGCAGCCTCCTCAGAGTCGTCCTCATCGTTGTCGTAGGGGTACATGCGCAGGTTGTGGAACTGGAACTCCTCCTTTATCCGTTCCTTGAAGGCGGCACGCTCCTCGAGGGTCAAGCTATCGCTCTTGGCGATGACAGGGACGACGTTCACGAACTCACTAAGCTTCTTGAGCACGACGATGTCAATGGGCTTCAGGGCGTGGCCAGAGGGCTGGATGAAGAACAGACAGCAGTGAATGCGCGTGTCCTGGAGGTATCGCTCACGCTGGGCGGTCAGCTCCTTGCGCAGGTAGGCGCTGTGCTGGTCCTTGATGTACTTGACAATAGGGTCCCAGCAGCGCTCGTTGTTGATAAGATCGCCGTAGCCAGGGGTGTCAACGATGTTGAGGCGCAGACGCACGCCATTCTCCTCGATGATGTGCGAGACGGGGTGGATGGTGGTGGTGGTGCGCGGCTCCTCGTCGGGCTGGAAGCGGCCCTTGCTGTCCATCAGGTGCGACGCGAAGATGGTGTTGATGAGCGTCGACTTTCCGAGACCAGTCTGGCCTGCAGGTAGGACGCACAATTAGCTGGGGGCCTGCACGTGGAATCATGGCAGCTTACCGACGCAGATGACATTGAACTGGAAGCCCCGCTTGACGCTTTTCTTCTCGATTTGCTTGGTGATGCTGTCGAATCCGACATAGCTGTCCGGAAAGATGGACTGGGTCTGGTAGGCGGCAGCCATTGCGGGCGATATGAGCCTCGGGGGCGGGCAATTGAGGTCGAGAGAGATGGCGGTGGTGGTGGTTGAGTGAGACTCGGAGGCGGTCAACACTGGGAATGTTGTTGCAGGTAAAAACCAGGGACGTTGCAACTTTCTTGTGGAGTTGCAGCTGCGGGAAAGGGGGCAGCCACGAAGCGGTCACGCTAGCGCTGCGCGAGGGAAGGCGCGACTGGAGCTCCGACCGGGGTGCAATTTGTTCCAACATCACGAGCCTCACCACATCAGGCCGGCATCAGCCACTGCGCATCTACCACGCCTCACGACACCATGGCGCTCGCTCGTCCGCTGCCTCCGCTGTGGCAGGCACTGCTGCCCGCTGCCAATGGCCCCGTCCGACCCGTCCTGAATCTGCCATTTCTGCAGCGCCTCGCGCAGCCATTCCGGACATTGCCCGCTCCCCTCGCTGTCTTTGCGATACCGGCCATACAATTCCCGTCCTTTCCGTCCCTGGGAGACATTTGGGGGGGCATACTCAAGGCCGTGCCGAAGAAGAAGACGTCATATCGGAAGAAGCGACAACGGTTCATGGCGGGGAAGGGACTGAAAGACATTGTTGCACTGGGCAGATGCTCGGCGTGTGGGCGCGTGAAGCGGAGCCACATACTATGTCCATACTGTGTTGATGGTATGCATTGTCTTGAGTGAAACAGAGCCTGAGCAGTACTGACCATGACGCACAGCTATTAGGACGAACTTCTTTGGACAGCTCCACTGGGCAATCCGCCGACCAACAACAAAGCAATCCAAGCAGATGAAACGAGAGCGCCGCGAAACAGAGCTGCGAAAGCGGACGGTGGAGCCAGATCAAAGGCAGGAGAAGGCAGAGCAGATCCTCAAGCACACCGGATGGAAGAGTTGAAGGAGCGGTGCATTACGGCGTGAGAGCCACGAACCGCATGAGAGAACTTGTACGATGAGACAGCTTTATACAAAAACACTGCATCATGGGCGCACTTGGGCCTTGGAGTTGACTGTACATTGCCCTTGTAGCAATTTGGGTGCTCAGTAGGGAGAATACTGAAGGCATATACGAATCGAGACCGCAATTGACAAACTGCAACTTTTTCTTGGTTCTTTACTGCTAGTTATTGAATGTACATTTTCAAACCTAAGCCAGTTGCGATCATATTCACCAATTCATTTCTTCTCAATTTGGCCCTCTGGCAGTTGCGCGAACTTGCATGCAACTGTCCAACAAGATCATCACTACAGGCCATCGCAAATGCATCCAAGTCCAGTGTTGAAACATTGCGTCAAGTGTTAGTCGGGTACAGGACCAAGCTCGCTGCGCTGCGAACTAATAATAAGTGTGGCTGGTGACGTAACGCCACACCTCCACCCGCGTGGGTCGAAACAATCGCTCCCGCGTTGCATCGGGACACGATTCGCCAAAGCAAGACACCTGTGAATGCTCCCTTGCACGTTCTCTCCTCCTCAGTGAACCTGAACATCGGAGCCATGCGCCACAGAAGCCAATCATAACACTGCAACTATGTCTGCGCAAGAAGCCACAGATGCCCTGAACCAGAGTGGTAGGTGAGCCTACAGCTTCCGCTGATATAAGGCCGCGCGGAGCCTCGGAGGTGTATCTGAGGGCCACCAGAACCCGCCGCTAACGAGGAAAACAGGGTCGGTATCCAAGTCGCAGAAGAAGAAGAACAAGAAGAAGAATGCTGCAAACAAGGCACAAGAGTCGGACAAGGTGAACGGTACCCACACAGCGTCGCAAGCCGAGGAACACGACGACGCAGAAGATGGAGAGGAACAGCCGTCAGCCGCGCAACATAACGACCCCGATGCCGACGACGTAGACGACGAAGAGCGGCCGCTTTCTCCAGCAACCGCCCAAGCCAATGGCGCACAACACCACAGCATATCATCCGCTGTAGCCCTCGGCCTCTCCAGATCACGATCGCAGCAGGGCTTATCGCCTTCACCACCACCCCCTTCAGATACTAGCGCGCGACTTGACGCGGTCGCAAAGGAGCGCGATGCGCTGCGGCAAGAAGTCACAGAACTGAGGAAGAGCTTGGAAAGCATTCAGAGCAAGCACAACAGTCAGCCCTCAGAGCAGTCTGACACCGATCATGAGGCTGAGATACAAAGTCTGCGTGAAGAGTTGGAAGAGGCGAATGAAGGGAAGGAACATTTTGAGACACAATACAAGAACCTGTTAGGTCGGGTCAGCTCGATCAAAACCAGTTTGGGCGATCGCATGAAGGCTGATGCCGTGAGTGATCCATTGCAGCAACGGCGAGAAGACATATGCCGTCACATGATCAGCTCTTGCTAACTGTCACAGGCCCGGATCGAGGAGTTCCAGAGTCAGGTCGCAGAACTTGAGGAGCAGGTCCGCGAACTGCAAGACAACAACAGTACTCTCAAGGATGAACTGGCAAAACTTCGGAGAGAAAATGAGACACAGGCCGGGGAGATTTCAGAGCTGCGAAGCCGATCAACCCTATCACAGAGTAACTGGATCAAGGAGCGCGACGAATTGATATCTCGCGAGGCATATGCGCGGGAAGAATTCGAGAACGCGAAACAGGCCATGCAGGACTGGGAAGTGCTCGCCATGAACGAACGCTCGTTACGTGAGACACTCACAGAGAAAGACGCCGAGCTAAGAGAGCAGCTCGAAACTTTGCGAGAAGAATACGAGAAGGCTGCACGAGACAGAGACACAAACGGCCAAAGTGTCGAAGGCCTACAAAAGGCTTTACAAGAAGTCCAGACGTGTATGTTTCGTCAACACTATCTCAGAACATCTATACTAACAAACCACAGTGCGAAGACAAGAGCTCAAGTCCTCCGTCTCAACCTACGAATCCCAACTCACCGATCTCCGCAAACAAGTCGAGGCCGCCGAAACCGCCGCCGCCACCGCGCGTGCCACCGTCGAATCCACGCAAAAAGAGCTCGAGCGCGCGCTCCCCTTTGAAAAAGAAGTCAAAGAAAAAAACCTGCTCATCGGCAAACTGCGCCACGAGGCCGTCACCCTCAACGAGCACCTCACCAAGGCCCTGCGCATACTGAAAAAGGGAAGGCCAGAAGATAACGTCGACAAGCAGATCATCACGAATTACTTCCTGCACTTTTTGGGCCTAGACAGGAGTGATCCGAAGAAATTCGAGGCGCTGCAGCTTATCTCGGCGCTGTTGGGCTGGACGGATGGTACGTGCCCTTCTACCCATCTACCCATCTCGAGAAAATGCAGGATTGCTAACTTCGAATAGAGCAACGCGAACAAGCCGGCCTCGTCCGCCCTGGCGGCGCGTCTACTTCTTCCGGCCTGCGCATCCCCATGTCGTCGTTTCGCCGTACGCCTTCCACGCCCTCGCTCAACAGCATCACTGACCCCATGTTGATGGCGAGTAGTTCGAGCAACAAGGAGTCGCTGGCGGAGTTGTGGCAGGACTTCTTGGAGCGCGAGGCGGCGGAGGGGAAGGATGGGGCGCGCAGGGAGAGTGGGAGTGCGACGAGTCTGCCGCCGAAGGGCGAGAAGGGCAGTGCGGAGAAGTAGGGGAGGGTGTAGATGTAAGAATATGAATCTTATTTTTAGCGTTGGGGCGTGTTCTGCGAGCGGCATTCAGAATTCGGAATTACAATGTTTGTTGATGCATGTTTCGAGCGGGGGTTGTTGTGATCAGGCTTTATATGCTTGTTCTGAGAAGGTCTAGTTGCACTTTGAGGACAGTCTGTTTGCCATTTCTGATCTCGGTATCTGCTTCTTTCACGCTTTGCATAATGCATCAGCGCACATGGGTTCGCTTCATAATACATGAATCGATCAAGGAGCCACTGACGAACGACTAAAGATGTGGACTCCATCACAGTCATACAATGTCTGTCTAATCCTCTGTGTCAGACTACGACGTCCTAACCGTCAACTCCCCACCAAACATCTTGCCGACTTTGAACATAGTCCTTGAACGCTTGCCCTTCTCTCCATCCTTGAACGCCAGCTCAGTCTGACCATCGTTGACCGGAATCATGTTGTACGGCAAGTTGAAAACCTTTCTCAAGGTTCGATGACCATCGTCCTCGCCGTCGATATCCATATCGTGATCCTCGTGTGGGCCGTTGTCTGTGGTCCTTCCAGGTGCCTGCCAAGCTCCATCTCTTTCGTCGTGTATGTCTTCCAGGTCGTACCGGCGCTTGTGCGCGAGTCGTTTCTCGGATCCGAAGTATGACTTTCGCGATGGTCTTGCTTTGATTTCCTTGATCTTTCGTGCTTTCTCTTCTTCGGTCATGTTATCAATCGTGGGGTTGGAGGCAGCGGGTATTGCGGCCTTTCTGGAAAATTCCAACACGTTGCTGTCTGAGTTCAGGAGGTTGCATGGCTGGCGTGGAACTGAGCGCTCGAAAGGATTGAATGACGTTCTATTGTCAGCTGGCTTTGCTGTCGGACTTGGCTGCTGAGGAATATTGACCATACTGGACTTTGATCGATGGTCAATCATCGGCTTGAGCGAGGTAGGAGCGCTTTTCACCGCCCTCTTTATTGCTTGAGGCTGTTTGCTCTGCGGTTTGTCATCATCATAGCGAACCGCTTCAAGCGGCACGGGCGTTTGATGGGGTCCCGGTGAGTCAACGAACTGTGCATACTCTGCCTCAAACTGCGCTCGAATCGCTGCACTGCTGAACCCATAAAGCTTCTTATTACCTTGAGCACCGTGAATTTTGCGTCCCTCGAATTCTTCGAACCATGAAAGAGCTGATCGGACGTTCATTTCCCAATTTCCCTCACCAACGCGTAGGTGAGGGAATGTACGAACCAGCCAGGGAATGATCTGTGACGTTGCCATGTCCTGCCCATTTCCAGCAACTAGTGCTATCCTCGCAAGCTCTCGGTTCGTGTAACGCTTCCTGCCTTTCCTCCCAGTATGGGTCTCTGGTGGACCGGCGATTGACGCCCCATCACCCTTCGGGGGTATCGTGCCTACTTGTGATGTTGCAGGCTTTTCAGCCAAACGCGCCTGGATCTCTGGTTCAGGATCCTGAGCATCGCTTGCTCCCTGGTATACGTTCTGATCAGAAGCAGATCCAGGTGTCAAAGAATTGTCCCTGGTCGCAGAGAAGACACTGAGAACACTCTGGTCAGAACCTTGATTTGTACTGCTGTGTGAATCGCCGAACGATCTCGGTTTACTGATTCCCTGGCGCTCAACTAGATCCGAGGGCTGTTGCTTTTGTTGTGGCGTTTGCCGCGATGGGACATCCACTCGAGGTGGTTTCTCTGTAATTCCATGCTTCGAAGGCACGACGGGTTCACTGTTGAGTTTTCGAGTGAGCATCTGGGGAGGCGCATCAGTATCATGACACAAGGATACGGCATGTTTAGAAGAGGACAGGTTCATAGAGTCCGCAGCCAAGTTGGGTGGGCAGCTCGTCTGAAGATGAGCAATTGCACCAACCTTCTTTTGCTTTATCTTTGGTGTCGCGGCTACAAGACTAGTTTGAAACCATGGAAGGGGGCCCTGGCCAGCGGCTGTGTGTGATGCCGATGCTACTTCTACAGGCGCGGGACGTTGCGATCTTTCATATGTCAGGTTCGAAGTGTTGGCCTCGGGTGTATCTGGTATCTCAATCTTCCCTGACTTGGTGAGAGCTGACCGTTTACGGCATCTCTGACTAAACCCCGGGTCAATAATAAATCGTAATGCTGGACTGTGAGGCATACCATAGGACCTCAGTGCTTCCCTTCTTGGCCAGCACCCGCTGTGTCCGACAGACTGAGCAAAACGCAGTCGTGCTTGCAACCTTCGCATATGATCTCGGTTCGATGAGCATAGAGCTATCATCGGGTGAAGTGGCCTCCGCATCCGCGCCACTACGCAGGATGGGCATGGGCTCATGCTTGTATAGTTGACTTGATCGTTGCGTCGGCGTATTTGGTACTTCGATGACCTCACTGTCTTCGACATTGAGCGGTAGGCGCATAGAAGCTTCATCTGGCTCGTGGTTTGATAGAACAGCTTCTTCGAGCAGCTCCCGGCCATTGTTCGATTCTTCAAGATCGCCATGGTAAGCTGAGTCTGGCGCCTCGGTCTCAGAAAGACTTTCTGCGGGATTTCTCAAGCATGCCAAATTGTTGGCATTGTCCTGGTCTTCACCACACCCGTCGAGAGAGATAGATGCATCGTTCTGCGTATGTACAGATAGCTTCACCTGAGCAGCCAGTTCGTCTCTGTGTGCACGCGCTTTCAGTGGCTTAGGAAGCTCTAGCTGTGGAACGATGTTTTCCTGCAATGTAGAGAGCCATCCTTTCAAATCAGCCTTCGAATCGACAGGCGTGCATCCGCCGATGGGTTCAAGTAATGATCTTCTTAATCGAGATGCGCCTTTTGTCTCAGCACCGAGACACTTGAAACATCTCCATGAGTGTCTTCATTTGTCAGTGAACGTGAGAATGTAGCACGGATCAAGTACTCACATGTCAGCCCCCTCGACAGGTGAAGGCTTACGACAGCTGTCATGGTAACGTCTCTGGCAACCATTGCAAGAGATGAGTGGATCGTATGTCACCTTTGCACTCTTCGAACAGACTCGGCAAACAGGTCTGGCTTTTGATAGTGGGGTAGTGTCAGACCTAGTGTGATGCTGCGGAAGAAGTCGGTCCCGGTTTGATGACGGCAAAGATTGCCTAGATCTCTCGGAACTACGGAGCGGTCCATTTGAGTCCTGTCCCGCTGGCTTTGAAGATGACGCAAATTCACTGTGCCTTGGACGGATTAGCAGTTGCCACGCAGTGGGATTCTTTGCCTCACCTACGTGGCACATCCGACTGATGCAGAGCTAGATGTGCTGGCAAAGCGCTTAGTCTCGGTGGATCAACGATGGTACGATCTGGTCCGCCGCGTTGACGTCTCAGCGGTGGCGGCGATATGCCCACCCGTACTGTGAGTGAATCTCCAGCAGGACGATCAACCGCGCAGCTCTTCAACTTGGCGGCTCTTTTCGCATCAGCCATGATCAGATTGTCAGATCATGTGTGCTTTGCAGTTGCTAGATTCCTGTTGTGCCGATGACCAGCAGTCAGCATTGGTCTCGAGAAGCGGGTGTGGTATCAGGTGAGAACAGAGCGCATCAGATCTTTTCAGTTTTATTGTAACAGCAGCATTTCGCCCATCGGAGGCTTCCTCTTGAGTGTCATTGTGAGACCATGGCATACCGGCATAAACTCCAGCGATGCCAAAGTCGTGCGATAGCAAACAAGGGAAACCGTCACAACTTTCTGCGATCTAACCTTTTACCAGTAGTCATCATGCAATCTTGCTCAAGGGCGTGGTGTAGGCTGGAGGTGATTACACATACATTCGTCAGACGTGACCACACCTGGGCATGCAGTTGATCAGCGCTTTTCTACCGCGGTTCGCTCGTGCTGGGCCAGACAAGGAGCCACTTTCTGGTGATAGAAAGCGTAGGCAGCTTGCGTGCGGACATGTGAGCGAAGGATGGGAAAAGGCGGAGGAGTATCAAGTATTAAGTATTGAAGACTGATCAAGGTGATAGTGGTGTCGAGGGGGGACGTCCACGGGCACACGCTAGACTTTCAGTGGAGCCAACGTTTGACGCGCGATCACGTGCCAGCTTGCGGCCTCAGGCCCGTCCCGGTGGGGCAGGCGCATCTGTCCTCAGGTGCTCGCCGGCGGGATGTAGCGCCGCCACATCTCTACATTCTTCTCGAGCGTCTATCTGTTGGAAATGGACTTCCTCAAGTCTGCGGTTGCGTCAGCCATCTCGAAGGGGCCGGCGTTCGGCTACTCGTTTGGAGATCGCGTGGATCTCAACGACTCCATCTGGACATTGCACAACGGCACAAAGCGAGTATGGCCCGGATGTCTGCACACATATGGGCAGTCCTGGCTAACATGTGTTTGCTAGGAAGACGGTTCAAGGTGTAGCATATTCGCCTTTGACATTACCGCAAACCGGAATCGACTGCCCCTCGCCCGCAATGCGCTCCGTAAACTACGTACCCTGCGCCATCCAGGTGTCGTGAAAGTCTTGGACACAGTGGAAACTGAAACGTACATTTACATTGCGACCGAACGATTGAGCCCGCTGAGTTGGCATGTGAAGCGTAAGAGCTTGACCGAAGAGACAACGAAATGGGGTCTACACAACATCGCAAAGACGCTCAAGTTCGTGAATGCGGACGCCTCGTCGATACACGGCTGCATACGCCCGGCCTCAATATTTTTCAGTGAAAGTGGCGAGTGGAAACTCGGTGGTTTCGACGCATTGAGCTCTGTCAAGGAAGACGACTCGATATTACCTACCTATGGTGGTCTGATACCAGACGCCGGACGATACATGGCACCGGAGGTTTCCAAGGGTGGCTGGGAAGTCATCAAGCAGAACCCAACACATGCAGTGGACGCATACAACTTCGGCGTCCTGATCTTTGAGGTGTTCAACGGGAGCTACAATAGCAGTGACCAGCTGGGGCAAATGAAGAGCATTCCACCAACCATGCACCAGGCATACAAACGTTTGCTGAATCCTAGCCCGAAGGCACGCATGGGTGTTGGCCAATTCCTTGATCAAGGGAAGCGAGTAGGAGGGTTTTTCCAAACTCCACTGATCCAAGTTACTGAGGATATCGACAACCTTGGTCTCAAAGCAGAGGAAGAAAGGAATGAACTGCTTGGGTGAGCGAACAACCACTTACCATGTTGCGCAGCACTGACGGTTTACAGAAAATTAGACGAGGTGGCAGATGACTTCCCTGCCGACTTTTTCAAGATGAAAGTCCTGCCCGAACTGCTCAAATCTGTCGAATTCGGTGGAGGCGGCGCCAAAGTCTTCAGTACGGTGATGCAGATAGGACAGAAGCTCTCTGATGACGAGTACGAGGCCCAAATTACTCCAGTCGTTGTTCGCTTGTTTGCCAACCCGGACCGAGGGATTCGAATTTGCTTGCTAGACAACCTCCCCATGATGATCGACCATTTACCGCAAAAGATTGTCAACGACAAGATATTTCCACAATTGGTAAGCCCAGCCAATGAAAGTCTTGCAACGATCACTAGCTAATTATTGTCAGGTCACTGGTTTCTCAGATGTTGCACCAGTGGTGCGAGAGCAGACAGTCAAGGCTGTCCTCACCATAGTCCCAAAATTATCAGATCGCATCATCAATGGCGAGCTACTACGACACCTAGCAAAAACAGCGAACGATGAGCAACCAGGAATTCGGACGAACACAACCATCTGTCTCGGGAAGATCGCAAGGAATCTAGGTGCCAGCAGTCGGGCAAAAGTTCTGTCAGCTGCTTTTGCCCGCTCTCTTCGTGATCCATTTGTCCACGCACGGAATGCTGCTCTCATGGCTCTGGCTGCAACAGCTGACCTCTTCAGCGAAGAGGACTGCGCATCCAAATTACTACCCATCATGTGTCCCTCCCTGGTGGATAAGGAGAAGATGATTCGAGACCAAGCTCAGAAGAGTGTAGACATCTACATTTTGCGCATTCGGAAGTTTGCCGCGACAATGCCGGATACTGTGTTACCACCGCAAGGCGTGACTGCCGGAGGCGCGGCTGCACCACGTATGGGAACACCTGCGAATGACACATCCTGGGCTGGGTGGGCGATTTCGAGTTTCACGAACAAGCTCGCATCCACAAGTGGCGACATTGGAGCGTCTTCCAACACGAATGGCGCCGCAGATCAACGTTCATCATCGGTACCCCCACCAGCATCAGCAGCTAAACCACCAGTACCATTAGCCTCGAAACCAGGCATGCAGCTACACACGGCGAAAAGCACGACTACCATACCCACTATTACGTCACCAGATCCGGCAGCGGCATTCGACGATGAAGCAGAAGACTTCAACAACGATTGGGGAGGTTTCGCCGATGACAATGATACCGCGGGACAAGCAGCCGAGGAAGAGGAGGACCCTTGGGGTACTCCAGCTGTGTCGAAAACGGCCTCGACGACATCTTACGATGACAAGGGCGAACCGGATTTTGCAGGCTGGTTGGCAGCTCAATCGGGGGCAAAGAAGACGATCAAGAGCCCTCTTCCGAAGGGATTGACCAAGTCAACAACGGCGCCTAAATCGAACCGGCCGATTATCGGTGGGCGTTCGAGTACCACTGGGTCAGCAACGACGACTAGGAAAGTTGTTGTACCGCCAAAGAAAGAAGTCAAGAAAGAGGAGCCAAAGCCGAAGGAGGATGAAGAAGAGGGCTGGGGGGATGCATGGTAGTCATGTCAACTTCATGCTACTTGTGGAGAGCATTGCATTGGGACGGCGTTCAGCTGGTAAGTTGTCTATACAAAAATGCATGATAAACATATGTTTTCTCAACGTTTATCTACTCTTTCCCATTTCCCTTCCAGTCTCTTTCCAGTATCCGGTTCAGAAGCCTTGTTCGGCGAGAGCAAACGCATGACCTTTGCATTACCTCCGCCCCTTTTTGTACCTGGGTACGTACTGCTCGCAACAATGGCAGCAGCACCGCATTTCGCTCTGATCACCGGATGTTTAACATCGCGCCGCACCCACAAACCAGCTTCCTTGGGCGCCGATTCCGCCATCTCATCCGCCGGACTCAACTCATGTATAAGCAGCCGTTCGCCATTCCCCAATACACACCACGGATCCCCCAACGCGCGCTTAACAGCCATAATCTCCTCCAAACTCCTCTCCTCAAAATGCACCTTCCGATCCTCCTTGGTCGTCTTGGGCGCATGCGCAATCGGCCCAGGATACCACCCCACATCCCCATGCGGCGCCCGATACACCCCCTCCCTAAGCACACCCACCAGCATCCGCGCGCCCATCTCCGCTAACTCCTCTCCCAGCCTCGCCGCAGTCGCATCCCGCGCAATCGCTATACCCGGCGCGGGCGTCTGCGCCAGCACCGTGCCATGGTCGAAGCGCGTCGGGTGCAGCGTTTGTATCGACACGCCGGTTCGCTCGCGGCGCTGTAGGATGGCGTGTTCGATGGGCGCGGGGCCGCGCAGGTCGGGGAGGAGCGAGGGGT
>Ga0265780_10006918_pt1 | contig 14007 bp, 12 predicted proteins | sample P1T30metagenome_FD_192432 | JGI IMG/M metagenome (GOLD analysis project Ga0265780, IMG submission 192432) | Plant litter microbial communities from East Loma Ridge, Irvine, California - P1 T30 | ecosystem: Environmental > Terrestrial > Plant litter > Unclassified | place: USA: California... | reverse complement strand
CTACTTCGGGATCTGCTTCGGCAACCAGATCCTGGGCCGCGCGCTGGGGCTCGGCACGTACAAGCTGACCTTCGGGCACCGCGGCATCAACCAGCCGGTCAAGGACGTGCGCACGGGCAAGGTCGAGATCACCTCGCAGAACCACGGCTTCGCCGTCGACGCCCCGATCGGGCAGGAGTTCACCGCGCCGTACGACGGCGGTCGCTACGGCCGCGCGATCGTCTCGCACGTGGGTCTGAACGACCAGGTGGTCGAGGGCCTGGAGTGCCTCGACGTGCCCGCCTTCTCGGTGCAGTACCACCCCGAGGCCGCCGCCGGACCGCACGACGCCGCCTACCTCTTCGACCGTTTCGTGGATCTGATCACCAGCCGGCGCGACGCCTCGGTGACGCCCCAGAAGGAGAACGTCTGATGCCCCGCCGCACCGATCTGCGCTCGGTCCTCGTGATCGGGTCCGGCCCGATCGTCATCGGACAGGCCGCGGAGTTCGACTACTCCGGCACCCAGGCGTGCCGCGTGCTGCGCGAGGAGGGCCTGCGGGTCATCCTCGTCAACTCCAACCCGGCCACGATCATGACCGACCCGGAGTTCGCCGACGCGACCTACGTCGAGCCGATCACGCCCGAGGTCGTCGCCGCGATCATCGCCAAGGAGAAGCCGGACGCGCTCCTGCCGACCCTGGGCGGCCAGACCGCGCTGAACACTGCCATCGCGCTGGACGAGGCGGGCGTGCTCGCCGAGCACGGCGTCGAGCTCATCGGCGCCAACATCGCCTCGATCCACCTCGCCGAGGACCGCCAGCAGTTCAAGGGCGTCGTCGAGCGGTGCGGCGCCGAGTCGGCGCGCAGCACGATCTGCCACACGATGGAGGAGGTGCTCGCCGCCGTCGAGGACCTGGGCTACCCCCTCGTCGTGCGGCCCTCCTTCACGATGGGCGGCCTGGGCTCGGGCATCGCCTACGACGAGGCGGAGCTGCGCCAGATCGCAGGCCAGGGCCTGCACTACTCGCCCACGACCGAGGTGCTCCTGGAGGAGTCGATCCTCGGCTGGAAGGAGTTCGAGCTCGAGCTGATGCGCGACCGCGCCGACAACGTCGTGGTCGTCTGCTCGATCGAGAACCTCGACCCGGTCGGCGTCCACACGGGCGACTCGATCACCGTGGCGCCCGCCATGACGCTGACCGACCGCGAGTACCAGAAGCTGCGCGACGTCGGCATCGCGATCATCCGCGAGGTCGGCGTGGACACCGGCGGTTGCAACGTGCAGTTCGCGGTCCACCCGACGACGGGCCGCGTGGTCGTCATCGAGATGAACCCGCGCGTCTCGCGCTCGTCCGCGCTCGCGTCCAAGGCGACGGGCTTCCCGATCGCCAAGATCGCCGCGCGCCTCGCCGTCGGCTACACGCTCGACGAGATCCCCAACGACATCACCGGCTCGACCCCGGCGAGCTTCGAGCCGACCCTCGACTACGTCGTGGTCAAGGTGCCCCGGTTCGCGTTCGAGAAGTTCCCGGCGGCCGACGCCCGGCTGACGACCACCATGAAGTCGGTCGGCGAGGCCATGGCCATGGGCCGCAACTTCACCGAGGCGCTGAACAAGGCGCTGCGCTCGATCGACACCCCCGGTGCCGGTCTGCACTGGCGCGGCGAGGTGCCGGACGCCGAGGCCACCGCCGCGCTGGTGGACGCCGCGCGCGTCGCGACGCAGGACCGGCTGCTGCAGGTGCAGCAGGCGATCCGCGGCGGCGCGACGACCGAGCAGCTGTACGAGGCGACGGCGATCGACCCCTGGTTCCTGGACCAGCTGCTGCTCCTGCAGGAGGTCGCCGACGAGATCGCCGCGGCCCCTGCGCTCACCGAGGGCGTGCTGCGCCGCGCCAAGCGGCACGGCTTCTCCGACGTCCAGATCGCCGAGATCCGCCACCTGGCCGAGGCCACGGTGCGCGAGGTCCGGCACGCGTACGGGCTGCGCCCCGTCTACAAGACGGTGGACACGTGCGCGGCGGAGTTCGAGGCGCGCACGCCGTACCACTACTCCTCCTACGACACCGAGACCGAGGTGCTTCCCCGGGACCGTCCGGCGGTCATCATCCTGGGCTCGGGTCCGAACCGGATCGGGCAGGGCATCGAGTTCGACTACTCGTGCGTGCACGCGGCCCTGGCGCTCAAGGGCACCTACGAGACCATCATGGTCAACTGCAACCCGGAGACGGTCTCGACCGACTACGACACGGCGGACCGCCTGTACTTCGAGCCGCTGACGTTCGAGGACGTCGTGGAGATCTACGAGGCCGAGCTGGCCGTCGGTCCGGTGGCCGGGGTCATCGTGCAGCTCGGGGGCCAGACGCCGCTCGCGCTGGCCGACCGCCTGGCGAAGGCGGGGCTGCCGATCTGGGGCACGCCGCCCGAGGCGATCGACGCCGCCGAGGACCGCGGCGTGTTCGGCGGGGTCCTCGTGGCGGCCGGGCTGCCGGCGCCCGCGTTCGGCACCGCGACGTCCCTGCCGCAGGCGCTCGAGGTGGCCGACCGCGTCGGCTACCCGGTGCTGGTGCGTCCGAGCTACGTGCTGGGCGGTCGCGGTATGGAGATCGTCTACGACGCCGAGCAGCTCACCGACTACGTCCGTCGCTCCACCCCGGTCACGGGGGAGGGTGCCGAGGTGTTCGCCGCCCCGGTGCTCATCGACCGGTTCCTGGACGAGGCGATCGAGATCGACGTCGACGCGCTCTACGACGGCGATGAGCTCTACCTCGGCGGGATCATGGAGCACATCGAGGAGGCCGGCATCCACTCCGGCGACTCGGCGTGCGTGCTGCCGTCCGTGACGCTCTCGCGCCGCGAGATCGACCGCATCCGCGCCTCCACCGAGGCGATCGCGCGCGGCGTCGGCGTCCGGGGACTCCTCAACGTCCAGTACGCGCTGTCCTCCGACATCCTCTACGTGCTCGAGGCGAACCCGCGGGCCTCGCGCACCGTGCCCTTCGTGGCCAAGGCCACGGGCGTCCAGCTCGCCCAGGCCGCGGCGCTGGTGATGTCGGGCGTCCCGATCGCGCAGCTCAGGACCGACGGTCTCCTGCCCGAGCTCGACGGCGCCCACGTGCCGGCCGACTCCCCGGTCGCCGTGAAGGAGGCCGTGCTCCCGTTCAAGCGCTTCCGGACGGCGGCGGGCACCGTGGTGGACACCGTGCTCGGCCCGGAGATGCGTTCGACGGGCGAGGTCATGGGCTTCGACGTCGACGTGCCGCTCGCGTTCGCGAAGTCGCAGGCGGCCGCGTACGGCGGGCTGCCGACGACGGGGCGCGTGTTCGTCTCGGTCGCCGACCGCGACAAGCGCTCGATCGTCTTCCCGGTCGCGCGCCTGGTCGAGCTCGGCTTCGAGATCCTGGCGACGACGGGGACGGCCGACGTCCTGCGCCGCTACGGCATCGAGACCACGCTCGTGCGCAAGGCGTCCGACGGCCCCGGCCCCGACGGCGAGGGCACGGTCCTGGACATGATCGTGGCCGGCGAGATCGACATGGTCGTCAACACCCCCAACGGTCAGGGGGCGCGCGCCGACGGGTACGACATCCGGACGGCGACCACCGCCGTCGACAAGCCGATCGTCACGACGATCCAGCAGTTCGCGGTCGCCGTGCTCGGGATCGAGGCGATCCGCCGCGGACCGTTCTCGGTCCGGTCGCTGCAGGAGTTCAACGCGGAGCGGGCCGAGCGGTTGGCGGCGTCGGCGCCCGTGTCGGCCTCGGTGTCGGCGTGAGCGAGGGCGTGAGGGACGGCGTGCGGCCGTTCGGGGACCGGCTCGCGGAGGCGATCGACGCGCGGGGCCGGCTCACGGTCGGCATCGACCCGCACGCCTCGCTGCTCGCGGCCTGGGGCCTGGGAGACGACGTCGACGGACTGCGCGAGTTCTCGCTGCGGACCGTTGGCGCGCTCGCCACCCGGGTCGGCGTGCTGAAACCGCAGGCCGCGTTCTACGAGCGTCACGGTTCGGCGGGCGTGGCGGTGCTCGAGGAGGTGGTGGCCGCGATCCGGTCCGCCGGCGGCCTGAGCATCGTGGACGCCAAGCGCGGCGACATCGGCTCGACCATGCAGGGCTACGCCGACGCCTACCTGCGCGAGGGGTCGCCGCTCGCGGGCGACGCCGTGACGCTGTCGACCTATCTCGGCTTCGGGTCCCTGGTTCCGGCGCTGGAGACGGCCGCCGCGCACGGCCGCGGCGTGTTCGCGCTGTGCCTCACGTCCAACCCGGAAGGCGCGAGCGTGCAGCACGCGCGCGAGCCCGACGGGACGAGCGTCGCCGCCCGCATCGCTCTGGCGGCGGGGGAGCGGAACGCGGCCGAGATCGCCGCGGGGGCCGCGATGGGGAGCGTCGGGCTCGTCGTGGGGGCGACCGTCCGCGACGCCGCAGCGACGCTCGGCGTCGACCTCGAGGCGGTCGGCGGACCGCTGCTGGTGCCCGGTCTCGGGGCGCAGGGCGGAACGGCGGCCGACGTGCGCGCCGTCGTCGGCTCGGCCTGGCCGCGCTCGCTGCCCTCCACCTCGCGCGCCGTGCTGGGGGCGGGTCCCGACGAAGGCGCGCTCGTCGCTGCCGCCGACCGCGCTCGCCGCGAGCTGGAGGAGCAGTCGTGACCGACGCGCGCTCGACCGGACCGTTCGATCACCTCGACGCGTCCGAGCTCGACCCGCGTGGTGTGTCCCTCGGGATCGAGGGCACCTGGAACGACCGCGACGCCGCGGCGCTGGCCGGGATCCGGCCGGGGGTGCTGCTGCGGACGGCGGCCCTGCCCGGCCTGACGGACGCCGGGCGAGAGCGCCTGACCGAGCTCGGGGTGAGCGATGTCGTCGACCTCCGCAGCGACTCCGAGGCCGACCACCAGGGCGGCGACGCCGTCCCGAGCGGGGTGACCGTGCACCGGCTGCCGATCACGCCAGGGGGTGCGCTGGCCGGTCAGATCGCTGGCCGCGGCAGCGACCCGGAGGCGATGGCGCGGTTCGTCGAGCTCGTGCACCAGCCCGGCTGGGCGGCCGAGCTGATGGCCGAGGTGTACCGCGAGATCGTCACGTCTCCCGACGCCGTCGCGCAGCTCGGACGGGCGCTGACGGTGATCGCGGACGCGGAGGGCGCGGTCGTCGTGCACTGCTCGGCGGGCAAGGACCGGACGGGCGTCGTGGTGGCGCTGGCCGCGCTGCTGGCCGGCGCCGATCCCGACGCCGTCGAGACGGACTTCCTGTACTCCAACCACGCCACGGCGGCGCAGCGCGCGGTCGTGCCGTCCGTCCCGGGTGTGGATCCCGCGCTGCTGGCTCCGATCCTCGGCGTGGACGCGGCATCCCTGCACGGCGCTCTGGCGACCGTGACGGCCTCGCACGGGAGCCTGGCGGGGTTCGCCGCGGCAGCCGGGGTGGACGACGCCACCCGGGAGCGCCTGGTGGCCCGCCTGCGCCCGAACGCCTAGGCCCCGCGCCCGCGGAGGCCCCCGCGCCCGCCGAGGCCCCCGCCCTCGTGGTCCCGCCCCGCGCCGCCGACCCGTGGTGCGACGCCCACGTGTGCGCGGCCGCGGTCGCTGCGCGGGCCCCGAAGCGACCACAGGGGCGCAGAGTCGGGGCGTCGTGGGCCGGTGGGTGTCGGTGCACCGCCCACGACGTGGGCCGGACCCGGGCACGTCACCCGGCGAGGTGGCCACGTTGCCGCTCGTTGTTCGTCCCGCTAGGTTGCTGTAGCACCCCCGTTCATCAGGCAGGAGACTCACCGGTGGCACTTCCCGAACTGACGCCGCAGCAACGGGCCGACGCGCTCGCCAAAGCCGCGCAGGCCCGAGCCACCCGCGCCGAGGTGAAGAACCGCCTGAAGTACTCCGGAGCCTCCCTGTCCAGCGTGCTGGAGGCCGCCGAGAGCGACGAGGCCATCGGCAAGCTGAAGGTGAGCGCGCTCCTGGAGGCGCTCCCCGGCGTCGGACCCGTGCGCGCGAAGCAGATCATGGCCGAGGTCGGCATCGCCGAGACCCGCCGTGTCCGCGGTCTCGGACCGCACCAGCGCGACGCTCTCGTCTCCCGGTTCGGCTGAGGTGCCCGCGCAGACCACCGGTGGTGGCATTCCTCGACTGACCGTGCTCGCCGGCCCGACGGCGGTGGGCAAGGGCACCGTCTCGGCCGACATCCGCGCCCGGTACCCCCACATCTGGCTCTCCGTGTCCGCCACCACGCGCGCCCCTCGCCCCGGCGAGATCGACGGCGTGCACTACCACTTCGTCGACGAGGCGACCTTCGACGCGATGACCGAGCGTGACGACCTGCTCGAGTGGGCCGTCGTGCACGGGCGCCACCGCTACGGCACGCCGCGCGGTCCCGTGGAGGAGCAGCTCGCCGCCGGCGTCCCCGCGCTCCTCGAGATCGACCTGCAGGGAGCCCGTCAGGTCCGCCGAACGATGCCGGGTTCACGATTCGTCTTCCTCGCGCCGCCCACGTGGGAGGACCTCGTGCAGCGACTGGTCGGCCGCGGGACCGAGAACGAGGAGGAGCGCGAGCGACGCCTGGCCACGGCCCGCGTCGAGCTCGCCGCCGAGCGCGAGTTCGACCACGTCGTCGTCAACGACTCGGTCGCCCGCGCCACGGACGAGCTCGCCTCGCTCATGCAGGCGTAGGTCGCGCCGCCCCGCAGCACCCGCCCCGCAGCACCTGCCCGACGCCGACCCAGCGCGCCCCGCGCGCCCCAGCCGGGGCCACGTCCGCGCGCTGATAGCATGGATCGCTGTTCCCCCCGCTGGAAGGATCCACCCATGTCCGGAACTGTCGCAGAGCCCGAGGGCATCACCGACCCGCCCATCGACGAGCTCCTCGAGGTCGCCGACTCCAAGTACGCGCTCGTGCTGTACTCCTCCAAGCGCGCCCGCCAGATCAACGCCTACTACGCGCAGCTCCACGAGGGCCTGCTCGAGTACGTCGGCCCGCTGGTCGAGACCCGCCCGCAGGAGAAGCCCCTCTCCATCGCTATGCGCGAGATCAACAAGGGCCTGCTCACCTACTCCGCCAACGAGGAGTAGTCCCCTGCGCGTCCTGCTCGGGGTCAGCGGGGGCATCGCCGCCTACAAGTCGGTGCTGCTCCTACGTCTGCTGGCCGAGTCCGGGCACGACGTGCACGTGGTCCCGACGGCGTCCGCGCTCGAGTTCGTCGGGCGGCCCACCTGGGAGGCCCTCGCCGGGCACCGGGTGAGCACGGACGTCTGGACCAACGCCGCCGAGGTGGAGCACGTCCACCTCGGCCGGAGCATCGAGCTGGCCGTGATCGCCCCGGCCACCGCCGATCTCCTCGCCCGCCTGGCGCACGGCCGGGCCGACGACCTCCTGACCGCGACGATGCTCACGGTCACCTGCCCGGTCCTCGTCGCCCCGGCGATGCACACCGAGATGTGGCGCCACCCCGCCACCCAGGCCAACGTGGCGACGCTGCGCGAGCGCGGCCTCCACGTCCTCGACCCGGACTCCGGCCGCCTCGCCGGGACCGACTCCGGTCAGGGTCGCCTGCCGGAGCCCGCCGCCATCGCCGCGGCCGCGCTGGCGCTCGTCGGCGAGGGTGCGTCCCAGAGCGACCCGTCGTCGTCGAGCTCAGCCGTCCCGTTGCAGGACGGCGCCGCCGACCTCGCGGGGGTCCGCGCCGTCGTCAGCGCGGGCGGCACGCGGGAACCCCTCGACCCCGTCCGCTTCCTCGGCAACCGGTCCTCCGGGCGACAGGGCCTCGCTGTCGCGGACGCCCTCGCCGCCCGCGGTGCCGACGTGACGCTGGTGGCCGCCCACGTCGAGATCCCGCTGGAGGGCCCGTCCCGCGCGGGCGCTCCGCAGCACCGCGTGAGGCACGTGAGCAGTGCGCTCGACCTCGAGCGCGCCATGGCCGAGCTCGCCCCCGCGAGCGACGTCGTCGTGATGGCCGCCGCGGTCGCCGACTACCGCCCCGCCGCGGCCGGCGACGCCAAGCTGAAGAAGACGGGTGCCGACCTCACGCTCACGCTGGTCGAGAACCCGGACGTCCTCGCCGGGCTGGTCGCGCGCCGTCGCCCCGGCCAGATCGTCGTCGGGTTCGCCGCCGAGACCGGTGACGCCTCCCAGGACGCCGCCGCGCACGGTCGCGCCAAGGCCCTCCGCAAGGGCGCCGACCTGCTCGCCGTCAACGTCGTGGGGGAGCGCGCCGGGTTCGGCGACGTTCCCAACGCCGTCGTCGTGCTGGACGCCGCCGGCGAGGAGGTCGGTCGCGCCGAGGGCTCCAAGACCGACGTCGCACGCGGTCTGGTCGATCTCATCGTGGGACGCCGCGCCCGCTGACCCCGGCGATGTCCGACCCCTGCACTACCCTCGATCGTTGTGACCACCCTGCGCAGCTTCACCTCCGAGTCCGTCACCGAGGGCCACCCCGACAAGGTGAGCGACCTCGTCTCCGACTCGATCCTCGACGCCCTGCTGACCGCTGATCCGCACGCCCGCGTGGCCGTGGAGACGCTCGTCACCACCGGCCTGGTGCACGTCGCCGGCGAGATCAACACGACCGGGTACGTCGAGATGCCGGCGCTGGTCCGCGAGGTCATCTCCGGGATCGGCTACACCTCCTCCGAGGTCGGGTTCGACGGCTCCTCGTGCGGTGTCTCCCTCTCGATCGGGCAGCAGTCGCAGGAGATCGAGCAGGGGCTGACCGACTCGCTCGAGAAGCGCGACGGGGTCGCCGTCGACCCCTACGACGCGCAGGGCGCCGGTGACCAGGGTCTGATGTTCGGCTACGCGGCCGACGAGACTCCCACTCTGATGCCGCTGCCCATCCACCTCGCGCACCGCCTCGCCGAGCGTCTCAGCGCCGTCCGCAAGGAAGGGGTCGTCGAGGGTCTGCGTCCCGACGGCAAGACCCAGGTCACCATCGACTACGACGGCGACCGGCCGGCCGCGCTGGCCACCGTGGTGATCTCGGCGCAGCACTCGCCCGACCTGAGCGAGAGCGCCCTGGCCGCGGCCCTGCGCGAGCACGTGCTCGCCCCCGTGCTGGCGGAGCACGTGCCCGACGGTGTCGACGTCGACGGCCTGCGTCTCCTGGTCAACCCGACCGGTGCCTTCACGCTCGGCGGACCGATGGGCGACGCCGGGCTGACCGGTCGCAAGATCATCGTCGACACGTACGGCGGCATGGCCCGCCACGGCGGGGGAGCCTTCTCCGGCAAGGACCCCTCCAAGGTCGACCGCTCGGCCGCCTACGCGATGCGCTGGGTCGCCAAGAACGTCGTCGCCGCCGGGCTCGCCCGCCGCTGCGAGGTCCAGGTCGCGTACGCGATCGGCCGTGCGCACCCGGTCGGCGTGTACGTGGAGACCTTCGGTACCGAGGCCGACGGCATCACGAACGAGGCCATCAGCGCCGCCATCTCGCGGACGTTCGACCTGCGCCCGGCCGCCATCATCGACGCGCTCGACCTGCTCCGGCCGATCTACGCGCAGACGTCCAACTACGGCCACTTCGGTCGTGAGCTCCCCGCGTTCACGTGGGAGCGGACCGACCGCGCCGACGCGCTGCGCGCCGCCGTCTGATCAGCGGCCGGCCGTGACCACGACGCCGGGCCGCGCGCGGGCGGCGGACGCGGCGGGCGACGATGCGCTGTTCGGTGCGCCCGTCGTCGAGGGTGGGGCGGCTGGGGCTCCCAGGACCCGAGATGCGGCGGGGACCGGGACCGGTCGGCACGACCTTCCGGTCGCCGGGAGCCGCGTCGCCCAGATCGCCGTCGAGGTTCAGCTGCCGCACCTGGACCGCGAGTTCGACTACCTCGTCCCGGACGAGCTCGCCGGCGCCGACGGCCCGCACGACGTCGTCCCGGGGACCCGGGTCAAGGTCCGGTTCGCGGGCCGCGAGCGGGACGGCTGGGTGCTGGGCGTCCGCGACCTCGGTCCGCAGGACGTCGGACGCCGTCTCACGCCCGTCCGCCGACTCGTCTCGCCCGTCGCCTCGCTGACGCCCGCCGTGCTCGCGCTCGCGCGCGCCGTCGCCGACCGGTACGCGGGGACGCTGACCGACGTCCTCCGGTTCGCCGTGCCGCCCCGGCACGCGCGCGCGGAGGCCGGCGTGCTGACGGCGCTGGCGAAGGCGGAGACGCGGGACGCGGCGGAGGACGACGCCGACGCCGACCACGACGCCGACGTCGTGCCGGACCGCGTCGCGGCCGCCGGCGGACCGGCCGACCCCGACCCCGACCCCGACCCGGGACCGTGGGCCGACGTCCCCGGCGGTCCGGCCCTCCTGCGCCGCCTCCGTTCGGGCGAGACGCCGCGCGCGGTGTGGACCGTCGTCGGAGGACCGGCCGCGTGGCGCGAGGCGCTCGTGGTCGCGGCGCGCGAGGTGCGTGCGGCCGGGCGTGGCGTGCTCGTCGTCGTCCCTGACCTGCGCGACGTCGACGCCCTCGTCCCGTACCTGTCCGAGCACCTGGACGAGGAGGTCGCGCGACTCGTCGCGTCGGACGGACCGTCCGTGCGGGCGCGCGCCCACGGACGGACGCTGACCGGGTTGGCGCGCGTCGTCGTCGGGACGCGGTCGGCGGCCTGGGCGCCCGTCGTCGACCTCGGTCTGGTCGTCTGCTGGGACGACGGCGACGACTCGCTCGTCGAGCAGCGTTCGCCCTACCCGCACGCGGCGCAGGTGCTGGCGATGCGAGCGATCGGCGAGCACACCGCGGTGCTGATCGCGTCGCCGTCGCGCTCGGTGTGGTCGCAGCACCTCGTGGAGACCGGCTGGGCCGTGTCGCTCCGAGCCGACCGCAGCCGGCTGCGCGCCCTCGCACCGCGCGTCAGCGCGCCCGACGCGGAGGAGCTCGCGCGCTCCGGGCCGGGCGGGCACGCGCGCATCCCGACGCCCGTGTGGGAGGCGGTGCGCGCCGGCCTCGCCGCCGGACCCGTGCTCGTCCAGACGCCGCGTGCGGGCTACCTGCCGCACCTCGCGTGCGCTCGCTGCCGCACTCCAGCGCGCTGCGCCACGTGCGGCGGCACCCTGACGATGCTCGCCTCCGGCCCGCCGGTGTGCGGGGCGTGCGGGACGGTCGCGGAGGACTGGCGCTGCCCCGAGTGCGGGTTCGCCGGCCTGCGCGCGGTGCGCGTCGGATCGATGCGGACCGCCGAAGAGCTGGGGAGGGCCTTCCCGCAGACACCGGTGACCGCGAGCGAGTCCGGCCACGGGATCGTCGACGGCGTGGATGCGGCGCCGCGCATCGTCGTCGCCACCCCGGGCGCCGAGCCCGAGGCCGAGGGCGGCTACGCGTGCGTCGTCCTGCTCGACGGCGCCCTGGCGACGTCGCTTCCGGGCCTCTCGGGCAGCGAGGAGGCGCTGCGGCGCTGGTTCGCGGCGGCGTGGCTCGCGCGGCCGGCGTCCGACGGCGGTCGCGTCGTCGTGGTCGGCGGCGGGACGCCCGGGGTCGTGCAGGCGCTGGTGCGCTGGGACGCCGTCGGGCACGCGCAGCGCGAGCTGGCCGAGCGCGCCGAGCTGCGCTTCCCGCCGTCGGCTCGCGTGGTGACCGTGACCGGATCTCTCGACGCCGTCACCGACCTGCGCGCCGAGCTGCAGCCGTCGCCCGGGGTCGAGGTGCTGGGACCGTTCCCCGTCCCGCCGCCCGTGACGGGGCCCGGCGGTCGTCCGCGCGGCCCCGCCGACGAGGGCGAGGACGACGTCGTCGACCCCTCGCGCCTGCTCCTGCGATCCTCGCTGGCCGACGGGGCGGCGCTCTCGCGCGCGGTGAAGGAGGCGCTCGGCGTCCGGAGCGCGCACAAGCGCGCGGGGTCGGTGCGCGTCGTCGTCGACCCGCGGGACCTGTGAGGAAGGACGACCCGTCCCTCTCGGGCGGCCGTCCTCGGTCAGGCGGCGCGGTCCAGGATGCCGACGAGCCTCGAGCCGATCCCGGCGACGTCCTCGCGGTGCGTGCCGGGGGACGCGTCGGGCAGCTCGTCAGGACGGTGGTCGTCGCACGCGACGACCGTGAACCGGGGCCACCACTTCTTGGGGCGGACCGTCTCGGCGTGACCGCACACCACGCACTCGAACCGCTGCCACACGGAGCGAGAGGTCGGTCGGCGATTCGCGCGCGACTGCACGAGCCACGCCGGCGGGTGCGCCTCGATCTCGGCCAGCGCGGCCTCGGACATCCTCGCGGGGAGCCCGTGGCGCGTCGCCATCTCGGGCGGGATGTCGAGCCGCTGAGCGGCCTCGCGGCGCGTGATCACCGTTCCACGATATCGGCAGCGAGCGTGGCCGCTCACGTGCCCGCGGACGCTCGGCCGGTGCGGTCATCGGGGACGTGGCGTGCCAGGATGCCGAGCGTGACGACCCGACCCGTGCTGTCCACCGTCGTGCTCGACCTCGGGCAGGTGCTCGTGGAGTGGGAGCCGTGGCGAGCCCACCCTGAGCTGACGCGGCAGGCGTGGGACGCCGTCGCGAGGCGGATCGGCTTCGACGAGCTGAACCTGCGCGCCGACGCGGGGGAGCGGTGGGCCGACCTCGAGGCAGAGGTGGCCGCGCGGTGGTCGGAGCTCGCGGGGTTCGTCGAGCGGTACGAGCGGGAGTTCGCGGCGACCCTGGTGGGACCCGTGGCGGGCATGCCCGCGCTCGTCGGGCAGCTGCGCGAGCGCGGTCTCCGGCTGCTCGGCCTGACGAACTGGTCGACCGAGACCTTCCCGCGCGGCGTCGCCGCCGTGCCCGCCATCGGCGAGCTCGAGGCGGTGGTCGTGTCCGGGGAGATCGGTCTGGTCAAACCCGATCCGGCGATCTTCGAGCACCTGCTCGCCACGCACGACGTCGACCCCGCCACGGCCCTGTTCGTGGACGACCGGGCCGACAACGTCGAGGCGGCCGTGGCGGTCGGGTTCCACGGTCACGTCTTCACCACCGCGGCCGCGCTGCGGCGCGAGCTGGCCGTGCTGGGCGTCACGCTCGACGACGTGCCGGAACAGGCGCCGCCGTCGGGGTCCGGGGCGCCCGCCTAGAATCGACACGGTGACCTCCCCCCTGCGCGTGCTGTTCGCCGGCACCCCCGACGTCGCCGTCCCCACCCTGCGGGCCCTCGCGGCCAGGCACACCGTGGTGGCCGCGCTGACGCGTCCGCCCGCCCGCCGATCGCGCCGGGGGAGCGAGGAGCCGTCGCCGGTCGCGAACGCTGCCCGCGAGCTCGGGATCGACGTCCTGGAGTGGCCGACGCTGCGGACGCCCGAGGCGCTCGAGGCGATCCGGGCGCTCGAGGTGGACGTCGCCGTCGTCGTCGCCTACGGCGCCCTCGTGCCGCAGGCGCTGCTGGACGTGCCGACGCACGGCTGGATCAACCTGCACTTCTCGCTGCTGCCCGCCTGGCGCGGCGCGGCCCCGGTGCAGTGGGCGGTGCGCAGCGGCGACGAGGTCACCGGAGCAACGACGTTCCGACTCACCGCGGGGCTCGACACGGGCCCCGTGATCGGGACGATGACGGAGCTCGTGCGCCCCCGCGACACCAGCGGCGACCTGCTCGGCCGGCTGTCGGAAGGTGGCGTGCCGCTCGTGCTCGCGACGCTCGACGCGCTCGCCGACGGGTCGGCGTCGCCGACGGAGCAGCCGACCGACGGTGTCTCGCTCGCCCCGAAGGTCGAGGTCGCCGACGCGCAGGTGCCCTGGCACCTCCCCGCGCTCGCGGTCGACCGGTTCGTGCGGTCGATGACGCCGGCGCCCGGGGCGTGGACGGTGATCGCGGGCACGCGGGTGAAGGTGGCGCCGGTGGGGCTGGGGTCGGGTGCTGGTCCTGGCTCTGCGCCCGGGTCGGACAGTGGTGCGGACGACGTCGTGCTCGAGCCCGGGGAGATCCGCGCGGGCCGCAGGGACGTGCTGGTGGGGACGGCGACGACGCCGGTCGTGCTGAGCGAGGTCGCGCCGGCCGGGAAGTCCTGGATGGCGGCGGCCGACTGGGCGCGCGGGGCGCGACTGGATCAGGGTGCCGCGTTCGAGGGGGTCGACCGTGGCTGAGCGTGCCGACGGGCGGGGTGG
>Ga0265780_10006916_pt1 | contig 14007 bp, 12 predicted proteins | sample P1T30metagenome_FD_192432 | JGI IMG/M metagenome (GOLD analysis project Ga0265780, IMG submission 192432) | Plant litter microbial communities from East Loma Ridge, Irvine, California - P1 T30 | ecosystem: Environmental > Terrestrial > Plant litter > Unclassified | place: USA: California... | reverse complement strand
CCGCGACGAAACTTCGGTTTAGCCGCCGCGTTGGCGCTACAAACGAAGAAGACGACAAAACGACTGTAATCCAACCCCCGGTGTTTGTTTGTTTGTTTTGCTTTCCCCCAAGGAGACTTGGAGCGAAAAAAAAGGATTTCTCCGTAACAGCCCACCTACCGAGACAGCGAGAACTATTAGAAGAGGAAGGTCAGGTGGGGCGGGAAAGGTCTCCAGGCACGAACACGCCACTATGCTCCCTACACCATTTCGCATTCGTCGAAGTTCCCTCAGTCCTCCTCTCAAAGGATCTCTCGAACCTCCTTTCACCTTCGAGTTTTAATGCCACGGCGCCCTGCTAGGTCCTCCGATGTGTATCGCGTGCCTTTCGACTTCGACGATGCGACCTTCTTTTCTTTTTCGTTTCAAGAGCCTCGCGTGCGCTGCGAGGCTGTCACCCGCTTTCGAATGTTACTCGAGAATTACTTGAGAGAACATAGGCGCCGAGCCGTGGACCATCGCTGGAAAGCGAGGAGATCGGATATCCTTTGACAGCCTTGCCAGGCAGCAGCCGTGCCGGAGCTAATGAGTGGACGCCGGTACGTGGGGAGAAGGGATGGCGACTCGGCGAGCGAGGAAGGGAGGGAGGGAGGGAGGGTAGGTGGAGATGAAAAACTGGTGGTTATGGATTTGTTTGACGGGAAGGACGTAGTGGTGGTTGGTGGCTGTCAGGGTTGATAGAGAGCCGGCTCAGTACTGTACCACCGCGCAAAATACCCTCAATTCCTGCTAAAGTCCGTCGACACGCCTAGGAGTCTTGGTGTATGGTGATACCAGCGAACCTTTTCATATCAAGGCCGCTTTCTGTGACACCAGTGGGATTGTAGCAAAACTTCACAGGATACATTGCAAATTCTTGTTAGATCGAACTTCGTCGTCGATTGTATCAGCAGCTTGAGTCTCAATGGTTTGTCATAATCATTCTAGTGCCAGTGAGATCGTCTGTTCTACAAACCTTGGAACGTACAGAGGACAGTAGTAAGCGATGTAGAACGAGCGACGCAACTGTAGCCTCATATTTAACTCTTCGTGATGATATACTGACCGGATCTTTCGGGCCAACCTCCGACCTGATAGGTAAGGTATTATTCGCGATCGCAGATCTGGCTCGGCTCAGCCACGTCGGTAACACCACGTCATCTGATCGGAACCATCGCGCGCGCCGTGACGAGCGAAGGAGTGGTTGGTATGCGTGCATAGTTAGCCAGTCTGTTAGCAGATGTATGTTGAGAATAGCACGAAGGATGGAGACGAAGGAAGGAGCGGGGTTGGTTGGTAGGATGTTGCTGGGGTTTCTCCGGTCATGCGGTGTTGGCTGTCTCGAGGCTGTGCTTCGGATATCCGACAAAAACAATAGCTCATATCAATGGCAGGCAGTACTGTAGTGAAGTTGCAACATATGGCCGTGCATGTGTCGAAGTGCTGTGACCGCCAGACGTGGGGATGGAGTTCGATAATGATAAGATCACCTAGTCAGATCACGCTTCTTCACTTTCTTGTGATGGCGTGCGCGCGTAACGTTTTGCTTCCGCGCCTACCACCTCAGCTGAGGCAGGTGCGCTAACTCGTCTATGTATCGCGCAATTTTGACGGGTATGGTGTTTGTCCGTTCCTCATACTTGTTTGGTATTTCGGAAACGGATCACTGGCACAGCCGAAGGACGCTGGGCGAATGCAAGCAAGTCAGGTACATGTAAGCAGGCATGGACACCCGGCCCTCGCGTTCGCGTTGGCATTACCCGGGCTGAAAAGAATGGAAGGTTCGAAGACGTGGCAAGCTTCGTAGGCGTTGTAGAGAGTTTGCGCCGGCGGGTGAGGATAGTCGCTAATGTTATTGCCTAATTGTCCAAGGCGACATGATGGGCGCTTGTTCTGAGATGGATTCCACAAGAAAGATTCGCGGACGGAGAAGATGTCACAGTCAAACCGCTTGCCTATCAGTGAAAGAGTGTAAGGCTGCGGTTTAGGAAGTCGGAAGAGTGACTCGTTGATTGAGGCAGTGCACAAAACAACAAGCTTTCCCGCGCCTTCGGCCAAGCGAAAAGCCACAGTGTGATAGCGCAGCCGCAGTAGTCTCGCATCCATTCGCGAGTTCCGGTCAGCACAGCTGGTCGCGTGCGTGCGATCCTAATGGGAGAGAAATAGATTGCTGTTAATTGGGCGTGCGTCGGTGGCTGCCGACTGCCGCGAGGATCCTGCTATGCGATCAGATGAGATTTGCATGATCGGCCTTGCGAGGCGAGACAACAACAAGACGATCTCCTATCTCGTCGCCTCGTCCATCCAAGCCAAGTTCTCCATTTTCTGACAGGGGCTTGGCTTGGATTGAGGAGACGGCTCAAGTCGGGGATTTGGTCTAGCTTGTGGTCGGGGGAAGTGCAGGGCAAAGTGGACATGTTTCGACTCTTTTTAGCGTAAGCTGGCCGTGCGCTTTTCTGCCGCCCCGAGATGAGGGCCGGGTAGGTCAGGAAAGGACAGGAATATTGCCCTCCACTAATCCGCGCAGCAGCAGCAACAAGCTCAAGCTCAGCAAACAATACTGTCTCGTCCTAACAATGCTGACTCCGGAGAAGCCGTGCCAATCAATTGAGAGGGAGAGAAGTGCTGGAGAGTGAGGAAAGAGCTTGTGCAGGCGAATGGCGGATAATAATAATGAGGAATAGCAGATTGACGGCTAACGGTGGACTGCCGACGACAAGGAGAGTTGACACTAGCACCTCTTACCCTTTCCTCTCTCTCTCTGTGTCTCGCCTAAGGCTCCAGCTTTAGGCCTTTGTCCTTTCCCTTCTTGTTGTCAAGCTTTCTTCACACCTCCTACCATCCACCTACCTACCTACCTACCTCCAGTATCTACCACTCTCTTTCACTTCCTTCTTGCCAACCGTCGCTCGCTCTCAACCAACACCTACTACACACCACCACAATTAATGTTTGCTGCTTGATCGACAACACCCACCATCACCCCCGTACACACAACCCCGGTACCTGGTACACATCACGCGACACCCGACCTCACTCTCACACCCTCCCAACATACACACACACACGCACACGCACACACAAAACATGAGCTCAACGACACCTTCTCTGGGCAAGGCCCAATCGCAGTCTCGCGAATGGTATGAGCCATTGGTATGCAACATCCTCCACTTCAATCCCATGAAACCTCCCCTAACAAGATCACAGATCGTCGTTACCATCATGGTCACCTCCCTCATAATCAACCGACACCGAGACTTCAGCATCTTTGAGAAAAAGCGCCGCGCCACAAACGAAAGATCACACTCGGCCGACAGCCTTTTATCGCACTCGGACCAGGACAGCGATGCTGAGAGCATGAGCGAAGCAGCCCGCAATGAGAAGACCGCCTGGCTGGGACAGAGACAGACAATCTGGGGCATTCCTCTGGACACCTCCAGGTTTGCCGGACACTTGCACAGCAGGATCCTGCAGAAGTTCCCCTTCCTCATTGAGATGTTCTACTGGGCTCTCAACTATGTCGTCTACACCATGACCAAGAAGATCGCCGCGCACATGTACGCTCTCCAGGGTTCTCACGAGGTCACTGAGCTTGCTCAAAAACACGCTCTTGACATTCTGTGGTTCGAGCACGAGTCGATCTTCAGTGTCTTCTTCCCCTTCACCGAAGTCGGAGTCCAGAAATACTTCCTTGAGAACCACCAGACGATCCTCACGGCATTCAACCAGCTTTACTCTCTTGTCCACATTCCTGGAACCATTGCGTAAGTCCCGTCTTTGCGGTGTTGCATTTGATCGCGCTACCAACATACTAACCTCAATCCCAGCTTCCTCTCATGGTACTACTTCGTCGCGCCGAACCACAACGCCTACACCCTCGTCCGTCGCACCATGACCCTCGGCAACTTCGCCGCATTCTTCGTTTTCGCATTCTACCCTTGCATGCCGCCTCGCCTCCTCCCCGAATCCTACGGCTTCCAGGACACCGTCAGACAAGAAAACGCCGAGAGCGTCTGGGTCAAAGCGGGCAACGTCAACCAGCTGGCTGCCATGCCCTCTCTTCACTTCACCTATGCCTTCACAATTGGCTCCACATTCCTCTACCACTCCGGCCTCATCTCCGCCCTGCTGGGCAAAGCCCGCCGTCAATCGCGCTTGTCAGCTATTGTCGGAGCCTTCTACGCCATTGCAGCTTTCGCCTACCCGCTCCTCGTCCTCCTCATCATCGTCGCGACCGCAAACCACTTCTGGCTCGACGCTTGCGTGGCCACCATCTCGGTCACCCTGTCCTTCTTCTGCAACCGCGTCTGGCTGCTCTTGCAGCCTCTCGAGCTGGCTCTGCAGCTCGTCTTGAGAGTCGAGAAGCCTATCCCGACCACCGGACTTCACAGGCATATGGACGCTCGTGCTGAGAGCAGAGGCAGGGCTCCTTCTATTGTTTGAAGTGTTTCTTTTTTTGTGCAGCAAGAGTTTGGCGAATGCGAAAATCTATACCCCAGAATGGGAGGCCGATATCCTACATGTACATAATGGCGTACAAAGACGGCAATTCACTTTTTATTTTTACTTGACAGTATCGGGAAGTGAGGTCTCGACTTTTGAGTCACACTGCATCGTTGCATTGTCGCTTATCGCTTCCTTCAGCCTTGCAAAATCGGTAGCGAGGAATGTGGCGTTTTGGGTGGTTTGTCCTCCCTGCAAGTCTGCAAAGTAGGTGCGGCTGAATTACAGTCCGCGTAACATTTTTCGTATTGAGCAACGTTTGTGAAATGATGAACCGGACGTCCCTACTGAATTATGAAATTCTGTATGTTTGACCTGAAGAGCTGTAGGGTTCACAACCACTGGCAACTCTCGCACCCTCCCGCAATGATACGTATCTGACCGAACGTCGAAGGCCACCCGCCTAATTCCTCGGCCCCTCCAACACAACATCCTGGACAAAGACCTCGATCCTCCTCCCAGGCCCAATTTCGCCTTCAAGGGGTTCTTCAACCAAAACTTCCTTGAAGTATGTCGCCCTCTCCCCACTCCCATCATCGTCTTCATCCCCCCCATACCCAATCCTCTCAAGCTTCCTCAGCAGCCCAATCTTCGCCTGCTCGCGCTCGATGGTGATCACATCCAAATTGGCCGACCGGACCTTCACCGTCAGCTTAACCCACTCATCGATAGCTCGCGCGTTGGCCAGAGCAAGAGAGCTGAAAATCTTGTTCTTGGAGATGTCCGACTTGCCCACCACCGCTTCCTCGTCTTCCTTGCCCTTCTTGGGGTCGCGGACTTTGACCACGACGCACCACATCACCCGCGGGATCCAACCTTCTTTGTCGCTCCTCTCGGGCACGACGTGGTCTTGGTAGGTTAGCAGGCGGCGGGCAACGCGGACTTGGGATAGGCCTAGAGGTGATTTGAGGCTGATGGTCAACATCCCGAAGGCGTCGGTTGTTTTCGACAAGGCGTAATCGTCTGCGGCGGAGTATGTCTGGGGCGAGCCGAGAGGGGTTGTCCAGATGAAACGGGCGGCTTCGGCGTTGGCGTCGGAGAGGGTGCGGAAGGGGTGCGTGTAAGTTTTCCAGCGGGTTTGGGGGTTATATTCGGCCTCGTGGTCGAGTTCCTGCAGGAAAGTGGTGGGGTCTTGTTGGCCTTCGGGTAACATGGACAGGTCGTCGGCGGTGAAGTCGCGGCGTTCCATGTAGTACTCCCACTGCACGTAGTCTTCTTTGCGGAGCGGTGAGACTTCTCGGGAGTTGGCGAGGTCGATGTAGGCGTCGGAGTCGGAGTCGGAGTCCTGGTTGCGGGCTTCGGCGAGGTGTGCGATGTAAGCCTGGAAGGTGGTTGCGTCGTAGAATTTACCGCCCTGTGTGGCTCGAAGAGGACTGGGAGGGCGCGTGCCGGCGATTGCAAGCGGTGCGTTCGGAGGAGGCATGCTGCCTGCGTATCGCTGCTGCTGGGCTGTCGAGAACTGCTGCTGCTGCTGTCTCATAGCCTCCTGCTTGACGTTGTCACTCTTGCCATTCTTGATCTTCCTAGACACCCCCATCTCCAGCTCCGGATCGTCCTCCTGCTGCAGCTCAGCAACAAGGCGATTCAACTCCTCCTCCGCGCCCTCAACCCCATCCAGCACAGCCGAGCACAATTCCTGTCCAACCCGCTCATCCTCAATAGCCTTCTTCACAGCCCTGAATCGCTTCCTCAACGTATCCTCAGAGCTGTTCACCTTGGCATCCGCGCCGTGCAATCTGCTCCAGCGGTCGCGCGTCTCGGCCCAGGTGAGCTTTTCGGTCCGCCACATGTACAGTTGCAGGTCGTTGGCAGTGATGTAGAGTTGTTGCTGCGACTTCGAGGCGGGAGCTTTGGAGAAAGGTGCTGGCGAGTCCTGGTGGAGACCGGCTGTCTTTGCTCGATGTCTGTTGCTGCTGCCCATGAATCTTTGGGTTGTGGTTAGGGAGGAGGTGGTGGTTTCGTAGGGGAGTACCATGGGCCGGGGCGGCGGTGGAGGAACAATCTTTTCGATTGCGCGGACTCCAGCTGCGCTATTGAGGGAGAATGGGCCTTTGGGGGGAGGCTGCTGGTCGGTTGGGTCCGACTCGTCTTCGTTGTCGGGTATATACTCGAGGCGAGGTTTCGACGGAAGGCTGCCTGGATGGATGCCGGAGAGATTGTTGGAGCCAGAGCAAGTGCCGTATGCAAGCGGTTGCTTCGCATCATTACTGGCGGCAGCGTTTTGTGTCGGTGTGTCGTTGGCACATTGAGTAGACCGGTTGGACGGTGGCATTTCCGATGGGTTCCAAGACTTGTGACTTACTTTGCCGAACAGCTCGTCATGTCTCCCGCCCTCATCGTTCGCCTCGACGCCATACTGCGCGCGCGCTTTCCTTTCTCTTTCACGCCTGCCTTCCGCCTGTAGCTTCTTAACGATTGATTCGTTCGGTTTTCTCAATGCAGAAGACGGAAGGGTGGGTCGTGGAGCGACAGGCGGAGGTGGCGGCAGTTGTTGCTCGACAGGTTTGGGCAATGCAAGACTGGTGCTGGCATGAGTCTGCCTTGGCACTACTGGAGCAGGCATGCTCGCCTCGTACAGCGCCACATTTCGATTACTCCAAGCTCCGTCTAGGTCTTCGTCTTCTCGGGCTAGCCTTGCGAGGCGTTCTTTCTTGTCGATTTGTCCTGGCTTCAGTGCCAACGACGCTGGTGCTGGTGGAGGGTGTTGGGCGCGTGTTTGTGTCTGCATTCGTTGTGAGGATGGCGGCTTTGGCTGTGAAGGGACTTTCGCTTTCAGCCTGTCTCCATACTCAGTGCATGTTCCTAGATACGCTTGCTTTGCGTGTCCCTTGTCGACTTTCGCTTGGTGTGGGGTTTGTGGTCCGGAACTCTTCGCCGCATGGTGTAGAGATACTTTATCGGTGTGTCTTGCATCATGGGGTTTCTGCAGTCCAGTATCTCTCACATCGTTGTTTGGGTGCTGTTTAGAAGAATGAGAGCTGCTGCTTGGAGTTTTGTTGGATGTTTGTGCCCTCTGCACCAAGTCCTGCAGGTCCCTTGGTGCAGGTTGTTTGCTGTGGTGCTCCTGCCGTTGTTGTCCTCCGCATTTGGTGGTCTGATGAAATTCCGAAATCGTCTGCTGTCTCTTCGACTGGGTATGTTTTCCAACCATCGAATCTTGTCTATCGCCGCGCATTCTTGTTTGATCATCATCCGTTTTCCGCACCGGAGGTTGACGAGTTTCTTCGATCTGCTGCAGTTGCTGCGGGTGCACTGCTGAAGAAAGCTCGATCGACGGAACGGGCTCGTCCTGCCATGCCTCGGCGGCACCTACCTCGGGCGCGGAACTCCTAAAAAAGACTGGTCTTCGGATGACTGCGTAGAGAACTCGGGCTGATCGATGTCCATCTGGGCAGAACTGTCGGCGAGTGGTGAACTGGCAAGGCCTCTCGTATCTCCGGAAAGTCGTCCATGGGCCCTCTGTCTCATGCTTCTGCTCTCTTCTAGCATGCTGGCAAGATTGGCTCTCACTGGTGTGTCGTACCTGGGCCGGTCCATGAGTCTCGTAACGCTTGTCCGAGAGACGCCTCCTCTTGGTTTATTCTTCGCCGGGTCTTCATCACTACCACTGTCATTGTCATCAACAAACGGCCCAGTCGGCTTTTGTAAGACGGGCGTGGTGCTCGAGTTGGCCGTGGATGGGTTCACAGGAGCCCGCTGCGAATACTGAGTGGAGCCACTGATCGACGGGCTGCTTCGGGTGGTGTTGTTGATGTTATTATTGGCAGGCGTGGACAATCGAGAAGTACGATTGAAGACGGGGCGACTTGTTGGGGCAGGCGAAGCCAGGACAGACCTTTGTCGCCGATTCTCAGGTTTGATCGGTGGTTTCGAGCGATGAACGATTGGAGCTGGCCTGTGGTGAGCGGCAATCGGTGAGAGACCTTTCGTGAACGTCCGTGGCGGGCTCGGAGACTGACGGCTGGCAAACCGAGGCGGATTTGGTTCATCGTCAGCTCCGGGAACGAATTGGCGCTCGGGAAGCGGCGGTGCTTCGTCTTCGCTGGAACTTTCATCTAGAGTGAGGTCGATCACTCCAGTCTTGCGGCCAAACCTCTCGTCGGATGTTTGTCGGGCCCTCTCCCTGGCCCTCTTGCTAAGTGGTTGCTGGGGAGCATCGGTGGGAGTGCGCTGCCGTTTGTGAATGCCTCTTTCTGGAGCCGGTGTCGCCATCTCCTGCTTAACCTGAGCAATCTCTTTCAAGGACGGCGTGGCATTGGTCTCGATGGCTTTGAAGTCCCATGTAGAATTGCCGGAGTAGAGTTCGTTTAGACCCGCAGCGCCACGAGGTGTGTTCAAATCTGTCGCAAAAGCGGAGTGTGATGCTGGAGGTGGCGGTCGTAGTAGCTCGTCTCTGGTCGTCTGCGGCTCTCTCGTGTCGCGCCTTTTCTCCCCATCGAAGTTGATGATAGCCATGATGCGCTCGAGGGAGCAGGTCTCGCTCGAGATACCTCAATGCGTTGAGGGAATGGAGGGAATAAGTGTGTCAAAGTAGGCTGACTAGGCTGCAGAGGAAGTTGTACAATGGTGTGAAGTGATGAGGGTGTGTAGCATAGGAGAGGGTGGATGAGGTGGTGATTGACTTTTGTGTCCGCGGTGAAGCGCCAGCGGCAGCAGGTCACGCCTCGTACGACACGTGAAAGTGTGATGAGACCTCGTGAGCCGATTGGGAGCTGAAACGCAGTGTAAGCACGTGGGCACTGCCGACGTTCGAGAAATGTCGTTTTGCGGATATCGGAAAATGTTGATTAGAGCAGAGTGTAGTCAACTGTGATGCCAACGTCTTGTTCTGTCTTGGGATGCGTAGCTGCCTTGTGACTGCTGTAGTCAATGAGCTGATGTTGATCTGTCATGAGCAAACCACAACATAGGTGAGTCGCTATGTGATGCCGTCAGACTTCATATGATTGCAGATGGTCATCTTGGCACACTAATTGAAATGAGAGGCTGCCACACCCCACTTGCTTCCGCAGGGGTATTCCGGTGAGTGAAGACAGCGACATGTTGACACAGGCCTGAAAGATGTTTGAGTACGGTCGACTTGTACTTCAACACGCATGATAATTGCCTGCGTGAAGCAGTCCCAGAGATCTCGCCGCCCACGCGACTTTGGTTGTGAGCCTCGTCGGAAAGGTTGCCCTCGAATCACAGCTTACTCTTTTTCTCTTGCTCCCGGTTTTCTTGCGCCATCCTCAACAAAGCATACAAGCTCTGCAACCTGGGCATCTCAATACCCTTTTCCCGTGCTATCCTGATCGGGTTCCCGAGAATGACTTCCAGCTCCATCCGCCTTCCCTGCTCCCAGTCGATCGCCATGCTGGGCTTACTACCGGACGCATTCTTCTTTGTGCTGCCGAGAATTCTCTCTGCGGTCGCGAGGTGAGCTGGCAGTGGCCTCCCCAGGACTTTAGGTGCCGTTTCCAGAACCTCATTCATCACGCCGAGCAGGTGGCGAGATAGCTCGGGGTCATTGGACATGGATTGGTTTGTGCTGCCGCCCGAAAGAGCAGAAGATGGATTCATGGCAGCGTTGATGGCGATTTTATGCCAGCGAACGAATTGCAGGCCGGCATGATCATACGCTTCAGCATCGAGGATGCCACCTTGCTTGAGCATCTCGACAAAGTTGGCGTTGTGTTTGGTGGCGACATCGTCAGTACTCTTGGAAGTGTTGCTATCCAGGTGTGGCAAGAATGGCCCAATCGATATGCGTGTCCACCTGTTGTGGGCGATTAAACCATGACTAGGTTGAGCGGCACTGACGATTGTCACTGCACTAAGGATGCTGGCTTTGGGAAATCGCTTCTGATACGGCTCTTCGACTCCAAGTCCATTCTGTACCAGAACGATAGCTGTGTTATCTCCCACAAGACCTTCAAGAAGGGCGCTATCATCTCCGAGGTCCGGCAGAGCTTTGGTGGAAACGAGCAAGTAGTCCCATCCGATAGCGGCTTTCCTGGCCTCCTCCGGACTTGAAAAGGTGTATTCAGGCTTGAACTTGTAGTCTTTGTACTGCGGCGATGTGACTTGGAAGCCGTTGGACTTGACTGCCTTGTAGTTTGATCTGCACAAGGCGGAGACGAGGACGTTTGGGGCGAAAGCGAGACGTGAGCCATAGAACGCACCGACAGCGCCTGCGCCAACGACAAGCACTCTGGTAGGCATTGTAAGTATATGAGAAGGAGGCAGATATGGTTGTGTTGGTAGTTCTAAATGTACATGTGTGTTGTTGATGTTTGATGCGGGCCTCATCAGACGTGAAGTGCGTGGCGGTTATTGCGGGCCCCGACGGATGCCGAGGCTTTACACGCCTGTGGTGAAGTCATCTCGCTCGTGTGCATTTGAACTGACTGTGATCAATTGAACTTGTTTTGCCATCTGCCATCTGTTTCGAAATATGCTACACTTTGACTTCTTGGCTGGTGTCGACTTGCCGTAAGGAAAAAAGACATGTTGACGGCCTGGTCGTGACAAGACCAAATTGACCGCCGTAGCATTCACTCCGCCGACGAGATTCGGTACGGTAAAGCAAGGCTAGTTGTATTAATTCACATCGTATCATTACTATATGTGTTCTACAAATCATCATAACATCATGTCTTCAACCTAGCATGACCCATGGACGAGAGTTCTATTGACTCATCATCGCCATACCCAGCCATACGCTCTTGACGTACACTGTACTCGTCCGTCTTCATGATGCCGCCCGAGGCATGATTTTGCCCTGTCTGTCCCATTTCTGCATCTTTCAAAGCCTCCTGTGACTCGGCTGACATGATGCTGACATGATCTCGGCCATATTTGGCGCTGAAACCGAATGTCTTTGACTTTCCGTTGTCCGCGTATGTTCCGTTGCTTGAGAAGTGCGGCTCGACTGAGTTTAATTTCCCAGTACTGCGGCCGCCGCTTCGCTGGCTTGACGACTTGATCTCGCGGTAGAGCATTCTCCTGTTGCTTTGTTAGCATTTCTGTACTCGATCGTTTGCAAGGCGGATAATGGGAGATGCTGCGTACAAGACGGGGATGGAAATCGCCATGATCGATACCGCGGGCTCAGACAGAGTCCAAATTGTGAGGTCGACGCGTTGGTACGTAAAGTCGGGGTCAGTCATGTGAACAACCATCACGGACTTGACGATGCCAGTAACTCCAGCACTGTGAGTCGTAGTCAGTAAGCTGGTGCTTTCATTGGGGTTCTCTGGCAGTCTTACACGGCACCCAAGCTCATCGCAACGGCGACTCCGATCTTCTCACGGCGTTTCATGGTCAAACCCATAAGAATCTGCCACGGAAGGAGAGCGAGCACAAAGTCCAAGGCTGCTGAATAGTCTGTGAAGATGGTCAGCGAGTGCGCTGTCGGATGTAAGATCGTAAACCTTACAAGCAGCGAATAATTGGAAATGAACAAGTTTAGATTTATCCCAGCACGTTCCGGGCACGCTTTTGTCCACCACGCGTTCGAATGGTGTGCATTTTGCAAGACCAAAGATCCATACTAGGTTCATGGAGATGTTGATCTGCGAAGTGTCTTAGTACAAGCAGGGAGTATGTGTATTGTCTTCGGCATGCTTACTGTGATGATCACGAAGATGAGGAAGTATTTGACCCATTGATTCGCTGTGATGCGATACAAGGTGATTGCGAAGGAAGTCTTTCCGGTTGTTGTCGCGATGATACCAAAGCATGCCACCATGATGGTGTTGAGGTTGATCGTCCTGAGGTCTTCAGGGCTGATGGTCTCTATGTGTCGGCCGAAGCCGAGCGAGACGATGTATGTGTTGATGCTGACGCTGATGACCAGGGATAGCTGCAGCAGACGGACACTATGGTTAGTCCAAACTGAGCACATACTTGAAGGTGACCTCCACTACTCACCCATGATATGATCAAGAAGTGATCGTCCCACCAAAGACCCTTGCGACTCCGTAGTTTGCTGTAAATCCGTAGCGACAGTAGAACTCCGCTGACGCCTGTCAACGACCAGAGGACGCTGTTCAGGCGGGTGCCTCTTTCATCGCCCATTGTGAGGTGTGGTGCCGGACGGGCAGCTTCAGAGTCAGAAGAGCGAGGTCAAACATAGATATTGCAAGGCAACCTTGGAGCACCAGATAGCCTTTGATCCTAAGACTCCTCCATCTTAGGCCTACCGTACTCCGTACTTAGCATCATCTCATGTAACCTCTCAAACCAAGGGCCCTTCCACTTTGCAGAAAATGGGCTCCCCCGACTATCGCTGATCACACTACTCGTTGATCCGGGAGACCGCCCTATCCCTTGAACTCTGTCTAACGAAGACGGAGTCGGGTAGCCAGTGTCACTGCTTGAACAGGTAAGCCCTAAGACACTGGCAGTGCTCGACTGAAGTTTAGAGGTGGTGGGACCATCCATCGCCCAGACTTGGTTTGTTCACTAAGGGCTAGCAATGTAGATCTTTCGTCTCAGGATGCCGCTTGCGCTACATGACAAGCGAGAATAATAAGAATAATGCAAGTAGGTTTCCCTTGAGTGCTGTCATATTGACAGCATCCCTGGTCGACCTTCCACCTTGAGCTGGGGCCGACAGTCTGCAGTGGTGCAATCTCGTTTCACACAGGCTTGATGAATTCGATTACACGAACACAGATAAGCCTTCCAAATGCGCCAGGTGGCGAGAGATTCCCAAGGTACTTCCACAAGGACTCGGGTAGAAGCTTTCAGACACTTCCGCCGCAAGCACGTGCGATCTGCAGGAGCTGACGCACGCAACGAGGAGGAAGGCTGAAATGCAGTTTTTGCAAGTGTGTTGCATGTGCATCTTTAGGGTTACACGAGCTGTCGCCGATTTCCATCCACCCGCCACTCACAACTCGGCGCAGTGTGTGCACGCTTAGACCAGGGGAGTTGACACCCGGCTCACGGTATCATCGATCCATGGACTCCTCGTGGGGTTTCGGAACCTGGGTATCCTTGCTGATGATGCACATATTGGTGCGCCGAGTCTGGACTCTTCAGAGGATCTTGGCAGGACAAATATGCCGCGGATTTGATTCAGAATTGCTGGCTGTGCTCTCCTGCGAAGGTCTGTCAAAATCATCCATCATTGCATGTTCCAAGTAGAGCTGCCACTGAAAGCATGTCAGAGGCAACCCCATATCATCGACGCCCGATCACGCCACGCGTGAGGCAGGAATAGCCACCCGTTCTGAGTCTATTCCAAACCTTCTCGGCGCCCGCCACATGAAGTTTCGAAGCCCGAAATGCTGATGCACGGATCCCTTCGTCTCCTCTTCCTTCCTCCGCCACCTCGCGTGGGGTGAATCCCCGACCTGGAGACAGAGTGCCACCGGTATTCTACCGGCTCAAAGGATTCTTCATCTTGCGCCGCCGAACCTTGACCATCGCCGCTCCTCAAGCATGCCTTTTCATTCGCCATGCGGCCCATGTCAATCGCCGACAATCCGGAGGTGA
>Ga0265780_10006915_pt1 | contig 14007 bp, 14 predicted proteins | sample P1T30metagenome_FD_192432 | JGI IMG/M metagenome (GOLD analysis project Ga0265780, IMG submission 192432) | Plant litter microbial communities from East Loma Ridge, Irvine, California - P1 T30 | ecosystem: Environmental > Terrestrial > Plant litter > Unclassified | place: USA: California... | reverse complement strand
GCCGAGGATGACGATTGTTCTCTAAATTGGACGATTCTGACATGGCGATTAGTGCAAGCTGATCTCTGCAAATGTCGAAAATACGTTGGGGTTCAACACAGGGTGATAACAAGTGGAAAACTTCGAACCACTTGGTATTGCGGCTCTGCGGGGGCTCATAATCAGAACTGCGCGCCGGTGAACACATTGAACGTCATACCTCTACAGTCAATCAGTCTCTTCATTCGGTCAACCGTTAGCGAGGGTCAAGGGCTGGCTGGAAACATCAATACTGGGCTAACTGACGGCAAACGCACTTTCTCGTGTACAATACTACGAACGCGCGTATCCGTGATCTCGCTCATCACCGCCTTTGGACCCTCGCACCACACTTCTCAAGTCCCACGCGCTACACAGCTTTCGTTCCGAAAGTGTAAGCTATCTGGCTCTTCGTACAGTGGCATGGAGATACTAGTGGGCCCGACTGCCTACGCGCACGCAAACGAAGCCGAGCTGTTCGCCTCGCCGCCAACAAAGACCTGGCGTGAAGGGTACGGACACAGCGGCCTCCGCAGTCCCGTCGCCGCCGAAGAAGCGTCAAGCGTTGCCGGCGCGGTGCCGTTCTCTACCCAGCTCACGAGCTGCTCAAGCGCAGCATTCGGCAGTGGCCCTGGGCCTCCTGAGCAGTGTCCCACCCCGGGCGCCTCGAAGTGGCGGAAGAAATCCGAGACGTTGGTGTTGTGTTGCAGCACCTGCTCGTAGTATTGCGTAGAGCCTTTGGGGGGGATCGTCGTGTCCGCAGTGCCGTGCCACATGATCAGCTTGCCGCCAGCCTGCTGGAAAGGTTGCAGGTGTGGGTTCGCGGAGCCCAGGCTCGGACGCCACAGCGCGATTGAACGCGCCAGGAATTCGGCAAAGGCCTCGGTCGACAGGTTGGACGGGTCGAAGTTGGGATCCGCCGCGACGAAGTTGGCGAGCATGCCCGACCACAGGTCTCCGAGGGCGCACCGGGGGCTGTCGCCGCAGTCTGTCACGATGAGGGATTCGGTGAGATCGGCTCCAATCTCGACGCCTGGCCAGGAGATTCCGGACGCGTTGAAGCCGTGCCATGCTGCCTCGACGATGCTGGCGCCAGCCTGTGTGAAAGCCCGCTGCTCGCCGTCGTAGGTGAAATTGCGGCCGACCATCCCGCGAGCGTCGAAATCGCAGTCTGCCGGATGTGAGATGATGCCGTCTTGCAGGCCGTCTGAGCCGTCGCACTGCTCGACGGCAGCCGCGGTGAAAGCCTTGATCTCGCACGAGGGCGGAAAGACGTCGAGTTGGTTCATGAGCAGGGTCGGCCAGTAGCCCGCGACCAGGATGGTTTCGAAGTAGGTCGCCGGAGCTGCTGCGAGGATCCCGTCGAAAGCATCTGGGAACGACTGCGCGAGTTCCAGCCCCTGTCTCCCGCCGCCGGAGCACCCGGTGAAGTAGGAGAAGGCCGGTCTGACCCCATAGTAGTCTTTCGCAGCGTGCTTCGCGATTACGCTAAGCTCGCCCAGCGTGCGAGAGGCGAAGTCCTCGATCAGAGGGTAGTTGAAGTTGCCCGGGCTGACGGTAACCCAGGGGTTTGGATTCGTGGCAGCGGCCTGGCCGGATGCGTGGCCGGAGTCGGTCGCGATGGCGACGTATCCCTTATCGACTGCTGCTGTCTGGTAGATGGAGCCTAAGGAGGCAGCATACCCGCCTCCACCTACACCCAAGAGTCGCCCGTTCCAGTCCTCCGCCGCCAGTGGAAACCAGAGCGAGACGTTGATGCTGTCGTTCCAGCCAGTATGTCCGTATGTGACGGTGACGTTGCAGAAATCAATGGCACCTTTCACGGGAACGTCTGTGCTGGGGAGTAAAGACGATGTGGTATAGTTGCGCACCTCATTTGCCGCGACATTGACCAGCTCGGCTCCTAGGATGTGAGGGAAGGAGAACGTGGATGGGTTGCATGAGGTGTTCCCCACATGGTGAGATACACTCCCGGAAGCTGCATAGCTGAGAGATGATTGCATGATGTTCGACTTATCGCCCGGTGCTCGTCGATTGTTGTCGTTGTTGTGGTCTCGCAGAGGTATGATCATTGACAGTGGGTGCCACGAGAGATCTTTTATGTCCTACTGTTCGAGCGAGCCCTGAGTCGGCATTGCTGTTGCCCGCCATCTTAGTCCAGATGATGTTAGTCTAAGGGCAAGCACTGATCGTGTTACTAGGCTGTCCGTAATACGCGTATTTTAGCGGGGTTTAATACGCCTTTTCGCATACACGGAGCGAGCCGGAACCGCAGAACGAAGAAGAAAATACTGAATCCGAGCCTACTCGACTACAATCTCCCCCAGAGTCTAGATTCAACTGATCTGGTTCCACCAGGGGGCAGTGCGGAATGGTTTGGGCAGCAGGCTCTCAATGTATGTACAGTCCATGCCAAAGTTTGTCGATCCATGCGTGCCATGGTGGTGTCAGCGACTTCCTTATGTTCAAGTCGGCCTTATACCAGTGAGAGAGCAGTCTCCGAATACCATTATCTCACTAATTCAGGCTCTCGCAGGCGGTGGTATCGGGAGGCCTGGTACGCTATAATCATGCTGGTGCCAGTGAGATCGTCCCTTCGACAAATCTTGCATAGGCGGAAGCAGCATGTGTACGTACAAAGATGTCGCCATCGAGTCTGATCTTCGACGGGCTGCGTTGCATACAGTGGTCAACACAATCTATGTGCGAATTCGGATTTCGGTGGAACTGTTTCATATGGCACATGCCCTGTTAGATGCCTTCGTTGACTTTCACATTTCATCGCAAGCCAATGTTGATGCATATAGAAAGTAGAATAACAGGCTACTCGAATAAGTTGATAATCGATATAACGGACCACTGCCACCCGATCCAATTCTTCAACCACTTAACTAAGTACATACATTGGGTTCACCGCCGAGATGGCCTGCTGCAATGCGCTCGGAAACCACACCAACATGGCGACCGCCGAAACCACCATCGGAACTCCGTCGAAAGTGTATAGAGTCCACTCGTGGGTCATAGAATACCCCTCCGTACCCTGGGCGTACTCGACCAACCTGAACACCGAGCGAGCCAGGATCAGAATTCCAACGAGGTACAGGAGCCGCATGATGCGGACCCACGGGATGTCCATCGTTGACGCCTTCAGCGTGAAGTCGTTGACCACGCGCTTGTGGAATATGACCGAGGTGACCATGAAGAGGCCGAACGAGAGGACTTGGATCACCAGCCCGAGGATCACCATCGCCTTGCCGATCTTGGCCAGGTCTTGGATGATCAAGAGTCCGGAAGAGCCGGCCTGGACGAAAAAGGCAAGTACATCACCGCCGACGAAGAGCTTGGTGAGCAAGCTCACGCGCACGATCGAGTGGTTTTCGGCGTGCATCGTGCGGGCCAGGCGCCCGAAGATCATGTAGACCGACGCCGCCATCAGGGTGGGGCCCAGCAGTGTGAAGGCGTTCTGTATGGAGAAGTGCATGATGCTCGCGGTGTTGTTATGGGAGGCTGCTCGGGCGGCGTACCCGATGACTTCGACTGTTTCAGTCTGTTAGCATCGCTTCTGCAAGCAATACGCATCAAAGCGAGTCGAGATGCTTTGTCTTACACAGAGTTCCGATGATGAATGGGATGCAGAACTTCACGCGTGCCTTCCACGACCTCCAGCTCAGACCGAAGGTGCATCCGAGGAAGATCAACGTGAAGATCACGGCAGCGGGTACAGATGGTAGATAGTGCCAGAGGTAGTAATCGCCGGCGTAAGGCTCGAGGACAGCCATGGTTTGATGTATGTTGTTGTAATTGGCAAGAGGTTGTGTTGTGTCGGATTGCTTTACACCAACGAGATCGGCAGAAAGTGTACGCTCAGGTTGACGGATGATTGTTGTGTGGAACTGTGTTGGATGTTGAATGCTGGTGGAGTGGGCACTGCGGTTCCTTTATGTCCCTTTTGTGTCGACACGGACATAGATCGCAGATAGAGCGGGCTCGTGCAGTCAGTAGAGCTGACAATCATGACTGCAGTCCCCGGGGGGTGCTTAGTTCCCATATGCATCGGCCAGACCATTGTTGCGTATGCATCTGATACCCGGGGGGAGATTGTAGATGAGGACATAGACTCGGATACAGGATTCTCTTCTTCGTTCCACGGCCTCGGCTCGCTCCGTCTATGCGAACCGATTCTCCGAGTACGCGTATCAAGATCATGAGAGGCTACGGACAGCCTAGCAACACGATCAGTGCTTACCCTTGGACTTGAAGGAACCCCGAAGTGCCCCCAAGTTCTTGACGACCAAGGTAGCGGGGCGGTATCTGGATGAGATTCTGGTTTAAAATTATACTCTTTCTGAGCGGTGCGTGGGCTTGCAGATTAAAACAGCTAGGTATATCTACCATGTTTTAGGTGTACTTGAGTCTGGAGTACTGGTGGTCTCGGTGGCAGAGTCCCGGACAATCATCTTTGGCCATTCAAGGAATTCTGCCCACTCTTCGCCTAGTATGGTAGAGATGTGGTTGAGCAGGACTTCTGGCCATTGGCCAATCCACCACAGCCCAGTACCAAGCTTGAGTAGAACGGCATAGTAGGCGAGTACAACAAGCGATACAGGACGACGCTCAGTCAACAACGCATGGAATTCAGCACCCGTTTCTATCGGCCAGGAAGTGACCAGACGCCGGCTCACACGATCGTCTTTCCGCTGTTGTACTAATGATATAGCGCTCAAAGTAAATTCGACGGCTTCCAAACAAGCCTTTCTTGCGGATTCACCCTCCAAGCCGAAAGCCAAGCAACGCAAGTACGTGTAGTTTGGGACATCTTGCGCTCGAGGAACCAGATCACTTCCAGCTTCGATTTGGCTTCTGACGATAGGCCACGCCCAAGTCCGACGAAGTTCAGACCAATATGGAGCGACGACTAAAACGATACCCTGGGAAAGCTGAAAAGCATGCAGCATCTTCTCAAGCGGATCGGGGGAATCGTTGTAAATTCCGCACAATGCAGACTCGGCGAGCCCAGATATTGCGGCGTAGCTGGTGAAGAGGAACAAGGCCAGAGTGTGCTCCTGGGTGGTGGCGATCAAATGCTGTTGCACCAATCGTAAAGCCTCTGATTGGTGAAAGAGTGCCCTTGTCATCAAGTCTCGTCTTGACGTGTCTTTCGCAAAGAGGCAAAGACCATGCATAGCCAACATCTCATGCATGAGATACGGTTTTGTCGTGGCCAACCGTGCTAGATTGCGTGCGTAGTCGCGAGCAGCCAGTTGGTCAAGTGGATCATGCTCTGCTTCGTTGAGCAAGGCCTCGGCCATAAGTTCCATGTCCAAAGCCGTGTAGTTCGATTGCGCATCAGGCTCACTTGTGGTGTGCGATGCAGGAGTTCCATGGTATGACGGCAAAGGCGAAGGGCTGTCTGCAGTTACAGCACATTGCTGTTGCGACCGCTCACTGGCACGAGGCGGTCGTTTACTAGCGGTGGCAGGATACAAGCAGTCTGCATTCAAGCGTACACAGGCGCCACATGTCGGTCGAATTTCGTCACACTACAGCCACGGCGTCAGCGTAACCCAAGCTTCAGGTGACGGGGATTTGTCGTTGTTACCTTGCGATGTTTTGTTTTGCATTCTACGCAGCCGTTGCGTGACTTGACATGGGAACGTCTTTGGCGCTTTGCACTCGTCTCGGGCGCCGTCGGCATTGTTGGGTCGAGTCCATGGAGGAGGAGGTCCTGCCATAGAAGGTAATTTCGAATTGGGTGATACGACCAGTGGGGCGACGGCACTGGCTCGAGACTGGGCGGTATGTCCGCGTGTTTGAAGCCACCAGAAAACAGAACTCGGATTCGGACCCGCGGAAGCTCGCCTTTTCTCGGAGTCTGGGGGTATCTCATCGTCTCATCCTCCTTCCCTTCGTAGGCACGGAAATTTGTCGACTGTATGATCTCACTGGTACCAGCACTTTCAAGGTATTCTAGGGCTGTTGGTATCATCACTCAGGATATTGTATTCCGGCAAGATTCCCGTGATTTCTATCTAGTGTTTCATTGGTATGAGCATGATTTCGATGCAAGAAAGTCGCTGATACCACCGTGTTGACTGACATACTTTAGCATGGACTAAGGATGCATGGTACAAGGGTCCCTTCGATCCACCGTCGTGCATGCTTTCGTTTACTTCGCACCGAATCCGAGATCGTTCCTTCTCCCGCAAACATCCCACAACGACCATTGCACTGCCATTTTTGAAGCTCAGCCCATCATTTGGACCGCACCAACCGCCACTAGGAGCTGTTGTGTATGCCTAAAAGTGGTGAAGCAAGGCTGAGTAAGTGCCTAGCCCGCAATGCTTAGGTAGTCGACTCGACTCGATTGACTTTGTAGGGCTACTTCACCACTCCATGGTCCAGTATAAGGTAGGTAGGTATATGTAGTGTGTTCTCGCATTCTTCTTGACCCTCAGCCGCACACATCCTCGCGTTTCATCATTACACAATGGAGAAGAACGATCTCAAGACTGCTTATACACAGCAGGGACCTCCACCACTATATGAGGATGACAATGTTGCTGCAGCTGTTTTCGAAGCTAGCAAAGACGCTGCCTTGAAAGGTCGGTACTGCCGCCATCGCCAGCTCAGTCATCTTCCCACGATTCTTCCGCTAACCTCCAAGCAGATGACGGCCGCATTGACATTGACTTGAGTTCTCGCCTCAGCAGAACACTTTCCAAGGCTGTCAGGCTACCTCAACCTGATGAGCAGAACGCAGCCCCGCCTCCGACCTACGCCCGTTACGCCACACCAGAACAGTTTCCTTTACGATTGAACATCGTCATTCAAGTCGTTGGAAGCCGTGGTGATGTCCAGCCCTTTGTAGCCCTTGGAAATGGCCTACAGAAACACGGCCATCGGGTGCGACTCGCTACGCACGCCAAGTTCGAGAGCTTCGTGCACGACGCTGGCTTGGAATTCTACCCTATCGGCGGCGATCCTGAGGACTTGATGTCCTACATGGTCAAGAACCCTGGGCTCATACCCAGTATGGAGTCGCTCCGAGCCGGCGACATTTCTCGCAAGCGTGTGATGATCATGGAGATGCTCGAAGGATGCTGGAGCAGCTGCATCACTCCAGATCCCCTGACGGGCGATCCATTCATCGCAGACGCCATCATCGCAAATCCACCCAGCTTCGCACACGTGCACTGCGCAGAGGCACTGGGCATACCTCTGCACTTGATGTTCACCATGCCCTGGTCACCGACGACCGCCTTCCCTCATCCCCTCGCCAACATCAGCAACGGGATGAAGGACCCAAAGCTGGCCAACTATCTATCCTACATGCTCGTCGAGATCATGACTTGGCAAGGCCTTGGCGATGTAATCAACAAATGGCGTCGACGCATCGGCCTGGAACCAGTCCCAAATACCGAAGGACCAACGCTGGCGTCGACCTTGTCCATCCCATTCACCTACTGCTGGTCACCGGCTTTAATACCTAAACCTCAAGACTGGCCGGCTCACATTGACGTTTCGGGCTTCTTCTTCCGTGGAACGCCCCAGTACAGCCCTCCGAGAGACCTACAAGCCTTCCTGCAAGACGGACCACCTCCAGTATACATTGGCTTTGGCTCGATCGTCCTAGATAATGCGGCAGAAATGTCGGCCCTTATACTGGAAGCTGTCAGTGCTTGTGGACTGCGCGCCATCATTTCCCGTGGATGGAGCCGACTAGATGGTCCCGAGCGACCGGACATTTTCTGGCTCGAGGACTGCCCTCACGAATGGCTGTTCCAGCACGTATCGGCAGTCGTACATCACGGTGGCGCTGGAACAACGGCGTGCGGTCTTTTGAACGCCAGACCGACTGCGATAGTACCCTTCTTCGGTGACCAGCCTTTCTGGGGAGACATGGTGGCCGTCGCTGGTGCAGGACCCAAGCCGATCCCGCACAAGTTGTTGAATGCGAACAATCTGGCAGAGGCTCTCCGCTTCTGTCACGAGGAATCCGCTCAGGCTGCTGCCATCGAGATTGCAAGCCAGATGAAAGCAGAGGATGGCGTGCAAGCGGCTGTCATGTCTTTCTTGAACCACTTGCCGACGGATGACATGCAGTGCGATTTTCTGCCCGACGAAGCCGCGGCTTGGCAATTGAAAATCAACAAGAAGGTGAGAAAGATCTCTCGTCTCGCGGCGGAAGTTCTCATGCGTGATGAGGGTCTAGATCCGAGAAATCTCAAACTGTAAGTCGCGGTAGAATGCAAGACATCGAGAGGTCTTAAGCTAACGCGTGTTGAACTTAGCTATCGCCCCAAACCAATCTTGATCGAGAACCGGCGATGGGATCCATTGACAGGCACGGCATCTTCCCTACTAGGAACAAGCACGGACCTGATCGGAGCATCATCTGGGATATTTTTGAAACCCGCAGAAAAGTACCGACGAGGCCGCAGTCAAAACAAAGTGCCCAAATCCGAGAGCAACAATGGCAGCAGATCGCAAAGCGTCCAGACATTGCCAGAAATCAGATCCAACTCGTCCCGAGCGCCCAGTAGCGACAGCAGCAACAACAACAACAACAGAGAGATACCACGCTCAACAACACCCCAACCTCCTACTCAAGACGGAGCTCCTCCCCGCCCAAACCTAGCAGGCTCCATGGCTCTGGCCTCGGGCAAATCGCTCGGAAAGTTCTTCTCGGCATACGCGAAAGGCGCGCTGGTCGACATGCCGCTGGCGACGGCCGAAGGCTTCCAAGCGCTGCCGCGCCTCTGGGGCGACCAAGTCCCCGACTACGGCACCGTCACGGGCGTAGGGTCCGGCTTCGTCGTCGCGGGCAAATCTTTCGCTCTCGGGATCGGACACGGTTTCCGGGATCTCGCGCGGCAGCCGGCCGAGGGCATGGCGAAGGAGGGCGGCTGGGGGGCCGTCAAGGGCGTCGCCAAGGGCAGTGCGAGTTTGGTTAGTAAGACTGTTGCGGGCAGCGTGGGCCTCGTCGCGTATCCCGGTTTGGGGATAACGAAGAGTCTGTGGGCTGTTACGCACGGAGAGACGGGCGTGCAGGTTGCGCGGGCGAAGCGCGTTGAGGGGGAGTGGAGGGCTGCGAGGGCGAGTGGGCGCGTGAAGCGTGCTGTGCTGGAGTCGTATTATCAGGCGAATGTTGGCGGGGCAGTGTAAATAGCATTTGCTCTTGGATTTTTCTTTCTCCTCTCCTTTCAAAGAGGTCCATTACGGCCGACCCTTCCTACGCGCTGTGTCGTATTTAGTGAATGACATTACTCTGGCCATTGGACTGGTATGCCAGGACGACCGTGAAAAGTCTACAGTCGACCGCTTGTCCACGATTGGGACTTCAAGATGAGTTCCTTTCTTTCCACAAGCCTGCTATAGCTTACCTACATAGGCAGCCCTACTTGAATTTTCAGGCGTAAAGTTCGTGTTTGCAACAACAGCGAAACTCGCTTTGCCAGTAACCCGACATCGCTCTCCCCGACTTATCACACGAGGTGACAAGTCGGATAGTCAAATGCTGCACTACTTCCAAACACTCGGATGGTTCAACAAGTGAATGACAGCTTCCGCGCACAGTAAGTATGCTGTGAATTCGAACCGCTGGTGGCCGCGGAAAAGATGTGGAACGTCAAGAGGGCACGCTGTTGTGTGACTGCTACGTGTCAGAGCTGGCCGCCGGTGAGACCGGTTCTGCTGCCTCGCTACTGACTGCGGGTTGAGTGGAGGGCACCATGGGGTGTATATATGGATGTACGGGGTTTTGCGGAGGGCGTGGTTGTCGGCGTCGTTGTCCGCCTGTGCTACTGGTGGACGTGGTGTATTGTCTGCTGTCTGCTGTCTGCTGGGCCTTGTTTTCATGTCTGTTGTCGCGGTGATCTGGTATTGGCTTGGCTGGGACTGACACAGTGAGAAAAAGGCCATATCGACCTACATATGCAGGTGGTTACACACTGCAGGCAGGCAGCTTAGGCGAGTGTTTTATCTTTTGTCTCCAAATCCTCGTCGGTCAGCGCATACATGTATTGAACCAGTAATGCTGTCAGCTGTAAGTGACTTGCCGCCTCGCACTTGTCGTTGGCGTTCTGTCCAAAAGACTTGAGGCGAAGTGAGGCTATGGAGCACATCCTGGTGTCGATCATTGTGGTGTGGACTAGCCAATGCCACGTGCTTCTCGACTAGCCTGCTGTACTGTATATTGCTCTCGGTAACCAATTGAGTGCACCTATTTGTAGTCCTGAAGATAAGCGATACGTGGCGGCGGCGGCGGCGGCGGCGGCGAAGAGATGTAGCATGCATACATGCTGTCATTGCTATCTTTTCTTATAAAAACGACATACGCCGTCGCTTACGTTGCTGTAAGAAGATACCATGGTAACTCACGACATGGCTGGTTGGAGGTTCCAGGTTTCTCCTAGTGGAGTAGTACCTCTAGTGCGGTGATCAGCGACTTTTGCCGGGAGATGCTGGTCGATAAGGCCAGGCCGTCCGTCAAGGCGGTCGGGCAAGCGCAGAATGCATTATTTGCGATAGCTGTGCCGTGTTTTGTGACAAATTTCGATACATGCCTTTGCGGAGCGGATGCCGGCCTGTATTATTGGAATCACCAACGGAGGCATGCACGTGTAGTATGCGTTCACCCTGTTGTTGTGCCGGGCAAGACAGCGCAGACGGCGCAGAGACCCGATATTGAGACCGATGCAAGCAAGTCATAAGAGGGAGAAGAGTGATGGAAATGGCGAGAGAAATGCTAGGTGCAGACAGGTCTCGCGTCAGCTGAGCGGCGAGGATACAGTGATTATTGCATATGGTCTCGATAGCCTCGTAGTCCTGCGGTAGGCGGCAGCGAAGTGTTTATTCCAAGCGAGGCGAGGCAAGGCGAAATGAGTTGAGGTTGCAGGTTGCAGGAGAGTCAACAGTACATGTATGTCTCGTGTCAAGTCAGGTGATGCTATTGCATGTCGGCGACCTTAGCAGTGTAAGGCGGTGGACTGCCTCGTTCGGGCTGCGGATGTCGGGTGAAGTATTCTCACAGCTGGCCGCATGAACTTGGTCCTACACGGCTGCAGGAGCGTTTTGAAAGGCGTCGCGAAGAAAGGAGGGGCCGAAATTGACCGAGGCGGCGGGCGTTGGCAAGTTATTAAATACTGCAGGAGAAACGCTGCAACGACAAGGAACAACAAACATGAGAATAATTGAGGCCGTCGGCTGCGGAGGGCGGAAACGGTCGGGCACTCTCGGTTACGCGGTAGCTTTTACGTCTGTCCTCGTGACATGGAATATTGTTGAACAATGAAACCTACATGCGCAGTGTTGGGTAGTGGTAGTAGTACATCACTACTATCCCGACTATGTATTCATGTTCTATACTAATAATGTGGGCTACTGATGAAACACGGCCGAAGCACGTGTCCTGCAAGGACCGCAAGGACCTCGCTGCAAGGGCTAGAAAAGGCAGATTGGCTGACTCGGTGTTCGGGAGGTAGATTAAGGTACTGACTGTTGCTGACTACTACTATTCATGTGTACGCCCTAATGTCGTGAGGCGCCGATGGTGTTACGGGGCGAGGAGGAAACGATGACGAAGGTGACACAAGGCGAGACGAGGCGAAACAAGCGTTGAAAGTCACGATGGATTATTGACGATGACTTAGTGGTATGATTACTATTGTCAAACACAAGTGTAAGGAAAAGGCAAGGCTTCTACGCATATTCTTCAAACAGGTATATACGGTACAAGCCGCATCCTTCCACCCAAGACCCCGGAGAATGATCGGTGGTCGGGGAGCGGGAATTGCATCAGTCGACGAAGACGGACATGCATGGCTTGCATACCTGACCTTTGGTACGCCATTGACGGCCATCCATGTTCTGTGCTGCTTGCAGACGCGGTAGACTCTTCTGTAGCAGAACAAACGTGCACGCCAGATCGGGCCTGCGGACTGTCCTTGGCCCACCAGCGGGAAAAGCTCGTCAAAGATCGTCGCGCCATGCTTAGGTAGGGGGATGATGCTCTCAATAATGCTGTAATCCATGCTCCTCGTATCTACTGTACTGTAGATGCGCGATCATCAACGCTACCTACCAGACCACATAGCAGCCATACCTATTCTTCTCGAACTAGCCCGTCTCCCCGTTCTACCAACTGCCTGCCTGCCTGCCTGCTCGCCCGCGCCCTTGACGCTGCTCCAAAGGTCCAGTCTCTTTGGATGTGTGAGACAGCGCCAGCGCCACCCCTGACCATTGCGCACGCATCGCAAGGGAAAACATCTGCGCCGTCGCCTGAGCCTAGCACCTTGCCTCACCATTGCAACTCTCGCTCACTACCTACCTTACTCTCGCCGCTCACTTCGCGCCGCCCGCCTTCCGGTGACGTGGTAGCCCTCTCTTTCGCCCACCGCAGCCTCGCCGCCCTTCCCTTACGCCCACCACCACTCGCTCACTCTACTAAACTTCCATTACTCTACTCCCTCCTTCCCTGGCCCTCCACCACTCCACCTGACTGAACTTCACTTCAACATCCCTTCCATTCATCCCTGTCTTTTCCGCACGTCTTTCCTGCCTCCATCCATTTCCCATCGCTCAATCGCCACTCTGCCTTTTCCATAGGCTTTCCTCCCAGCCGAGACCTAATCCAAACACTCCCACAAGCGGCCCACAGCGCGCAAATCTGTACCATTCACTCGTTTCACCTCACGCTCTTTCTTTGTGCTCAAACACTCTCCTGGTTACCTTGGCTCCGACCGACGCTCGTCGACCTCCAAACCCTCTCCGGTCACAGCAGTTCTCGTTCACGCCGACGCCGGCGCACAGGTATGCTTCGAACATTCCATTCCCGGTTCTCGAATCACACACTGTAGCGGCATCGTGGGGCTTTGAGTAACCATGGCATGCTCCATGCGGCCACCCGCCTGCCATCTCATGCTGTGTCTGTGTGACGGCGTATCACCTTCGGCGCTTTTGCTAACTTTTACCCTACCCACCAGCTCACTGGTTCACAACATTATCTTCGCCCGGCTCTCTGCATTCTGACTCGTTCCTTCTTTTCCCTTTGCTGGATCGCCTGCCTTAGACCAGGTCTCGCCTTCCATTCGGATCACTCCTTTCTTGTGCAGGAGGCTTTCACTTTCCACTCAGGAAGTGATCATTCCCACGACGCCGTTGCCGTCAACAACGACAACGACTGCCCGTCAAAGTGCTACGAGCACTCTTACAAACCAACAAACATGGCGCCCGCTGCCAACACAAACAGCCTGCCCAACCGTGAAAAGGCACCTGCTACATCACACGCCCGACACGGAAGCAAATCAATGGAGGGCCAGAGCCGTGCAGTAGCGGCTAGAAGCAGGACCGGCTCAGATGCTCGTGAATGGGGCCACGTTAGCGAGTCCAACATAAAGCAAGCACAGTTCGACGCAGACACCGTCTTCGCCGACCAAAAACCTGCAACATCCACGACAATGGCCGCTCACCCCGAGCACGACGTTACGGCAGAGATCGAGAAGCACCTGCGTGCGAGCGGTCCTCGAGGCATCGAAATCCTACCAGCTTTCCGCAATGCATCAACACATCCGCCAATCACTCCCGATTCCCTCGCCGAGCTCGACATGCCACGGATCATCAACAACCCCAAGCTGCGTCACGATGTCAACTTTGACCGCGAGCTCCACTTCAGGCCTAATTTGGACGGAGCACGAGGCAAACAAAAGATCAAGTCAGCCGAGGACTACTGGAAGGCACTGGAAGCCGAGCTGTACATGCTGGACCTTTCACAAAGAGCCAGGGCACAACCCGATGGAACCGTCAGTCCATGTTACTGGGAAAGCGTCATGCGGGAGAGCAGAAAGAGGCTGCCCAGTGTCTTCGAGGTAGTCCGTGATATCCTGACCACGCTGGTGCCCGATCAAGACCAGGCCAAGATCACGGAGCGACTTGACGTCGATCTGCTTATCCAGCAAATCGACAACGGCGTATGCGATCTCGTGGACCTAG
>Ga0265780_10006912_pt1 | contig 14009 bp, 8 predicted proteins | sample P1T30metagenome_FD_192432 | JGI IMG/M metagenome (GOLD analysis project Ga0265780, IMG submission 192432) | Plant litter microbial communities from East Loma Ridge, Irvine, California - P1 T30 | ecosystem: Environmental > Terrestrial > Plant litter > Unclassified | place: USA: California... | reverse complement strand
TCGATAATTCTACAAAATCCGCTCCATTACTTTTGTTCAACTCAAGAATTGTTCCAAATTTGTTGCCGATTGTTTCGGCGTAAGTTCCGATACCAAACGTGACTGCACCACTTACCGCACCGATAAATGTAGTTACAATCGCACCTTTTAATGTTATTGGCGAGCCAAAATATAAATTCGTTGCAAAATAGGTAACCAACGCTACAGCTGCTCCAATTATTAAAGCGCCTCCAACTTCATAAGCATTACCAGTAATATCTGTGTATTTAGTAGGATTATTAACACAATAGCTATAACGATTATAATTTTGGGTATTCGACGGATCCTGAACGTACTTGTCAGGAGACAGAAATCGGTGCAGCTTGGCGTCGTACAGACGCGCATTCATATTGATGAGTCCCACGCTCTGCAAATGTTCGTGACCCGTATATCCCCGGTCAGAAAACGTCATTTTTGACAAATTATTGTTGGACCCGTCTTGGACTTTAAGCACGGCACCCCAAGGGTCGAACAGACGCTTTTCTACAACATTATCGTTGCTATCCGTGATTGCGATGAGGCTTCCCTGATAATCTCCTTGCAGATAAAAGTAATTTTGTGTGGTTCCATTGCTCTTAACTACCAATGGAGCGCTATAAGCATCACCATCTAAGTAGGTAATAAATTCGACGTCAATCGGAGTAGAAGTGTGCCCAGGACCAAAGGTGGCCTTTATCTCCATGCTTCCATCAGCACTGTAATATTTTCTGAACGGACGAGTCACCTTATCCGAAGCAGTGCTTCCATAGTACATTATGTTACGCGCTTCCATGGCATTGTAGCCAAAACTGATTCGGTCAATTGTTGGCTCTACGATTTCGATAGGTGTTTTGAAAGCGGTATAGGTGATTTCCTGCAAATTTTTAGCTTGATAATAAGCGTTCGCTTGTGGAGAAACGGTTATTGACGTGTTTGATATGGTTTTTGATTGTTAGTATATTGATACTGGCCTAAATTATTTTGAGTAATTTTACCACGGTCATCGTAAGACTGCGTTTCAATGTTGTACTTTCTAACGATAAGGTCGTCGACAAAGAATATTTTTGCAACGCCTACATCTGAACTATTTTCGCTTTTATCAAAACGGAAAAAAAGTTTTACATCAGCATTCTGAACTACATAGTCCGACTCGAACACACCCGCAACATCATTACTTAAAACTGTTAAAGTTAACGATCCGTTTTGGTTATTTTCTTCAACTGCGACCACACGTACTTTGTCAGTTGAATTTCTAGTTACGTTTACTTTCAACTTGTACTTGCTTCCGCTATAGGCATTAGCGGCTACAAGTTTCTGGCCACCAGACTGCGCTGCCGTGGTGTTAACCCTCAATTTACCGAAAGAAATGCCTACGCTACCGCCATTTACTCCCACAAATCCTTGAGTATTATTGGTAGAAAAATTATAATTAATCAGTTCATCTGCCGCCGAAGTCCATTTTTTCAGACGGTCAAGACTGTCGTACTCCAAATTCTCAGCCCAATTGAACATGCTATTGGAACGGTAAGTTAGATTGCCTGTCACCGGTTCAAACTGATTCGCAAGCACCATGACATCCACGTCATTGCTTACCAACACAAGTTCGCCATTTACCACCTGAGTCTCCTCGGTTGACTTATACAGTTGCGTATTGGTCGGAAACCCGTATTGATCATAATCTTTTTTAAGGTTGGCATTTCCAAAGAAACCCGACGTAAACTGACCTCTGGCATTTGCTGCATTTATTTTCCAAAGTAATTGCTGGGAAGTATTATCTGCAACCCCTACCTCAACTCCGTTTTGATAAACGTGATTGACGGTTTTTGAAGTTTGCTTGCCATGCGCCTCGGCTTTAGAAAGTTCTGTTGCCACCCTGCCAAATGAGTCGAAGGTGAGTTGTTTGGTAAATGTCGCAAATGGAAGCCTTTCGACTGTTTTGTTTAGCTGTTTTGTAGCTGAGTCGTAAAAATAAGCATAATCACTATTTCCATCGTAGGTATTGACAACTGAAAGATTGGTGAGCCACTTATTTGTTGGATCATAAGTGTATGTGCACGTTATGTTGGTGTGTTCGTCATTAGTTCCTCCCGCACTGCTCGCATTTGTAGTACCTACAATTTTTTTACTAATCAGTTTTCCCGCGCTGTCTAAGGTGAAGTTTGTCACCCCTTTTGGAGTGGTTTCAGTTAAGGTTTCCCCATAGGCATTATACGTGTAGCTGTAGGTTCCTGCAGAAATATCCACAATTTCTTTCTTTCTTTCCCAATTGTCATACGTCATAAGTGTATTAGAAACCGACGGTTCATCCGTCTAAAGTAGCAGTTCGGAAATTTAAAATGGAGCATCCCGTAATTCCCAGTTAGTTTTGCGCCCTATACCGCAAGTTAGGAACCAGAATGGTTTCATGCAAACAGATACTTCAATATGAAAAAAATTACGCTACTAGCTTTAATCCTGATTACTGCCCTCTCATGCCAGAAAAGCGTGCGCATAAGCGCATCAATCCGCAACCCCAATTCAGACTCAATTGTAATCCATAGCAAAAGTTTTAAGATTGCCCTGAGGGGCTCCGACGGAAATTTTTCGGGAGATTTCGATCCGCCGCGCGGCTTCTACCAGCTTTTTGACGGAGCGGCATTTTCGACGCTCTACCTGAGCGAAGGCTTTGACCTTAAAATTACAGCAGACGGAGAGCAATTGCACGAGACGCTGGCCTTTTCTGGCAAAGGCTCTAAGGAAAATGCCTTCCTGCTTGTCAAGCAAAAAGAGGACGATAAGCTGAAGGAGCGGTTCAGAAGCGCTGTTCCAGATTCTGCCCAACTCGAGGACATCCTAACAAAGCGCCTGGAGGAGGCACAAATCCGACTGGCGTCCCAAAATTTCGACGGGTACTTTCCCTCACTCATGCTGGCAGAATATGAACGGGAAAACCAGGAAATCAGCAATCAGCTGGCACTTTTGAAGGCAAAAGAAAACAACGTTGCCGCACTGATGCATACCCCCGCTCCAGACTTCAATTTTGAAAATTACAATGGCGGCACGTCCAGGCTTTCGTCCTTGAAGGGTACTGTGGTCTATGTCGACATCTGGGCAACCTGGTGCGGCCCCTGCAGAAGCGAGATGCCCCATCTTAAAAAACTAGAGAACGTTTTCGCAGGAAAGGCGGTGCAGTTCGTAAGCATCTCGATTGATGTGCCAGAACACCGCGCGAAATGGCAGCGATTCGTGGCAGCAAACGGCTTGGGCGGCATGCAGTTGCTTGCAAGCAATGGCTGGAACACGCAATGGATAAAGCATTTTAAGGTGGCAGGCATACCGAGGTTTGTCATTATTGGAAAAGACGGTCTGATTGCCGATCCCGATGCGCCCAGACCATCGTCGCCTGATTGTGCATCAGCATTACATCATCTCATAATGCAATAGGAAGAAAATAAAGAGCCGGCTGCGGCGGGTTCTGTTTGAAGTATTGATTCATCCAATTGATGTCATGCTGCAAAAATAATTTAAAATATCACCTTCCAAATAATACTCTGTTATTCTTTATCCTCACGCAGGCTCAAAAAACTGGAGTTTCAGATATAAAAAAAGGCACAACTCAAGTATTAGTATTTAAATATCGTTGGTTATTAAACCACATAAGGGATTCAATTAAGGTAAAAGAAGACATTGAAAAGGCAATTGAAAACCTAAAAAAGGAGCATGAGTAAAAAAGCGATAGGACGAAGCAAAAACCGGCCGTTTCTAAATATTCTCAATTGGCTATCCCTTTCAAGCGAAGATTCGCACTTGACCAGCTCGTTTCGCTTTAGGCTTTTAATGGCACCCTTTCAGCGAGAAAGCATTTGCTTTTATTTTTCTTTCGCTTTGAAAAACATAAGTATACTGCGATTTGAGAGCTTGTAATTTACAAATATTTGCGCATCTTCCTCATTATTGCGGGAATTTTTTGCATATTGATTATCGTTTACTTTTGTATGTTTCTTAATCTGTTATCATTTACTCGTGTGGCCTCTCATTTACCCGTGTATTTGACAAAAAGAGCAAAAAGCAGTGGCCTGCTACCAGCAGCTGCAAAATTTGACACCCTATTTTAAAAATACTCCCGAATTGTCAATTCGAACTCCCGAATTGCCAACAGATTGCGTTTTTAGTTTTTTAATTTTACAAGTATATTTTAAAACTGACAGTAATGGAAACCCAGATACGCATTCGTAAGGCAATTTTTCATGGCACGGCAGTTGCCTACATCCTGCTGTTCTGCTATGCGGCCACCAGCAAGATAATTGATTTCGATAACTTCCAGATCCAGCTGGCCCAGTCACCGATGCTCAGCGGCTTTGCCAGGGAGATTTCGTTTGCGGTCCCTATTGCTGAATACATCATAGCTGCCCTCTTGATATTTCAAAGATACAGATATACAGCAATGCATCTATCTTTCGCACTGATGATGGTGTTCACGGCCTACATCTACATCATACTGAACCACAGTCCGTATGTTCCCTGCTCTTGCGGAGGCGTCCTTGATAAGCTGGGATGGTCTGAGCATTTCATTTTTAACTGCGCATTCGCCACTATGGGCGCTGTCGCAATTATCATATGCCCAAATGAAAAAGTACCACTCGCAAATCTTAGGGAATCATGAAGACAAGAAATAAAATACTGCTGCTGGCTGTACTTGCCTTTGGCGCTGCAGCGTTCACGGCAGCGCTGTTCGCGCTATCTGAAAAGAAAGCGCGCTTCCAAAACAGGTTCATCAGAAAATTTCCATCACACATGGCCAAGCTTAGGAACTCCAGGGAACTGCCCTTCAACTCCTATTATTTTGCCGGACACGGCAACGGGCTGATCTATCTGGGAAACACAACGGCGCCCTTCGTCGTAACGGTGCTGGACTCCACACTCAAAACGGTCTCGGTAGCCAAAATCAATATAGAAGGCAGTGAGCAGCTTATGCGATTTCCTTCCTTAAGAGTCAATCCCCCCTATTTTTATTTCTATGAGGGAAGCGTGCCTTTTGTATATTCCGGCAACATCATGGACTGGAAGGCGCAGTACAGGAAAAGTGAAGGTGCACATTTTTCACAAGCGCAGGCGGTAGGCAGCAATAGTTTCGTTGCGAGGTATACTGATCCAGCCACCGCAAAAAACAGCATACGTATTGCCGAATTTCACACTTCAGGCCCCAGCATAATGAGCGCCGACCTTCTTGCCGGAACCGGGGGCGACGTGTTCGACACCGACGGAACCCTTATATATGACCGGACTGCCGGCAGGGTTGCATACGTCTTTTATTACAAAAACACATTCTTTACTGCAGACCGCAGGTTAGCAGACAGAATCGAAGGCAAGACGATTGACACCGTCAGCGTTCCCGCTGTAAAGACGGTCAGTATCGAAGGCAGGAATCAAAGGACTTTTGCAGGAAAGCCGCTGCTGGTCAACAGGCTTGCCGCAGCGGACGAAGGCCTGATGTACGTCAATTCCCAGCTCCCGGGCCATTTTGAGCCTCTGGAAATGTGGAAGAACTCAAGCATCATCGACATCTACGATCCTGTTGCGGGCGCCTACCTTTCCAGCATATACATCACTGATATCGAAGGACGCAAACCGGGAAGTATCGTTGTAGACGGCAACAGCCTATATGCCCTTTCCGGCCGGCAAATCGTACGCTATTCCATCAACAAGAAGCTGGTTAAGAATAAATGACATAAAAATATACTTGGCCGAGTACCAGGAACGAAGGTCGAAAACCTGTAGAAAAAAGTAGACCGCAACTTAATATTTTACGATCATGAAAAGAGAATTTTTCAAAAGAGTCGGGATGCCGATTGCGGTAGCAGTCTTGGGCATCGGGGGTGCATTTGTAAGCACTTCCATGAGTTCAGGTTCAAAAACGGTAGCCCAAAAAATGGGACACCGAATTGTTGCAGGCCAGTCTCCCTGTGAGCTGACCCAGCAGACGTGTCAGACCGAAAATAACGGAACACTCTGCAGGGTTGACTACACGAACCCATCCAGCCCGCAGCTTTGGGGCAAGATTACCCCTGCTGCATCAAACTGCCCAGAAGTACTTTACAGGGTATTCTAAACAGTGGTGAGGAAAGCCGTTTCAAAATGAAACGGCTTTTTTTATTGTCTCAGTTTTCGGAAGGAACTGCCCATAAGGGCTTGGGTTCGCCCTTAAGATAGTGTCCGAACCACTCCAGTATCCTCAGGCTCAGGTCAAACTGGTTCTTGCGTTTCCCCATGCCGTGCAGTTCTCCTTCATAGAGCAGCAACATGCTTTCCTTTTTAAGCTGGCGGAGTGCCAGGTACATCTCCATGCTTTGGGTGGGAGGCACCTGGCCGTCGCTGGTGCCTGCCCACAGAAGCAGCGGCGTAGCGACTGACTGTGCGTGCCTGATAGGCGAATTTTCCAGATAGCCTTCAAAATTGCCATAAAGATCAGTACCCATCCGCGGCTGGTGGTTTTCATAGCGCCACATGTCGGAACGGATGGTGTTCGGGTGGATGGCAAGGGAAGCGCTGACGAAATCGCTCATGCTTGACCCCGCTACTGCTGCCGCAAACATATCGGTCTGCGTAATGATAAAACTGGATTCGTACCCTCCGAAGGACGCTCCGACCAGCCCTATTTTTTTCTCATCTATCGGAGCCCAGGCCAATGCTTCTCTAACGGCCGCTGTCACGCATTCTATGGCAGAAAGCCCTACGCTTCCTACGGTATAATGAATATCTGGCAGCAGGACAAAATATCCCTGGCTGGTCATGACTGCCGAGTTGAATCCTGTCTGGCTGTACATGGACGGATTGACATACAGGCTCCTGTTGTAGGCCTGCTTGTCGTAGACATGCACCACCATCGGGTACTTTTTTGAAGGATCGTAATCTGCCGGATAAAAAAGCAGCGCATTTCTTGCCAGCCCTTTGTGACCATACTGCAGCAGCTCACAACCGCCCAGCCCGAATTCGTAGTGTTGCAGGTTGGTGGCTGCCGCGACGGCGGGCCTGGAGGCAGCCGTGCGCTGGAACATGATCCTGGGCGGCGAACCGGCATCCTGGTGCTTGTAGCTGAAAAACCTATTACCCTCCGATATCCGAAGCGCGCTGACCAAACCCTTCGCCTGGACGATAGGCTCCAGCTTTTTCTCCGTAAGCCTAAAGTATCCGGAACTTCCGTAATCCAAGCTGACTCCCTTGACAACGGCTCCTTTTGCAAGGTCTGCGACGGGAGCCTTCTGAAACGGGAACCTGGCGTCATAAAGCAGGTCGATGAATCGGTATTCCACTCCCGATTCCCTGCCCCTTGTCAGCCGCTTCCTTGTTCCGTCCGCCGGTCGGAACCTCCATATGTCATTCTGGTCGCAGTACACCAGCGCTTCGTCCCCCGGAGTCCACACGACCCCTGCGGCCGGCTCAGCCTCCCCGGGAAAGTCATAATCCCTGCGGCCTAGGCTCGCTGATTCTTTCGATGAGGCGCGCAGGTGCCTGCCATCCGCTATCGAATAGGCCCACCAGTCCCCATCTGAAAAATAGGCTACATACCGTCCGGCAGGAGAAATGCTCACGCTGGAATGGTCGCCCGAATGCTTTTCAAGCAGCAGCCGAGTCTCGCCTGTAGCGATCTCCTTGATATAAATATCCCGTACCGCGTTCATCTTGTCAGCCGGCTCGTATTTTATGCCATCATAGACCAGCGCATACTTTTGGTTTCCGGCCAGTATGGCCAGGGTATTTGCTCCGTCCGCGATTATTGTCAGGCTGTCGGACGCCACTTCCCACTGGGCAAGCACAGGGTAATGGTCCCATTCCCCATACTGCCTGACGATATGGAGGCGCCTGTCAAGCGTATTCCAAAACTGAACGTCGGAATCCGCTTCCGGTACGTCCCTGGGAATTTTCTGCATCGGGAAAAAGACACGCATCCCGTCGTCGGACAGCTCGAAATTATCCCTGCCCGCAAGCGCTATCTCCCGCCCTGCGGGCCATTGCTTGTGTTGCCTGGTATCCAGGACTTTCAGCTTGCCGCTGGCCAGCGAATAGTAGCACAGCCGGTCGGCCTGGAACCTATCGGATCCTGCCGCTGCGGATTTTCCCAAAAAGGCGAGCGCCTTGCCCCCGCCGTGCCAGGTCAGGTTTTCAAGCTTCCCATCGAGCGAAGCCACAGCCTGCGGCTTCATCGAAATCCCCAAATCGGATATATAGACGCTTCCCCTGCCGTTCTCAAAGACGCTGTAGGCAATCTTTGCAAAATTCCTGTCCAGCGCGTATCCCAGGATGCCCCGTGCTTCCCAAAAGATCCGGCCGGAACTGTCCAGAATACGGATATCCAAAATGCCTTGCTTTCTGATCTCGGCCAGAAGAAGTCCGGAGCCCGGCAGCACGGAAAAATGGCCTACATCCTGCACGGTTCTCACGGTTTCGTTGTCCAGGTCGGTTATCGAAAGCCGGTCGCCGGACAGGACGCAGGCGAAGAGCTTCTTGGACAGGAAAGTTCCGTCCTTTCCCTTCGGGAAACGGAATGTTTTCTTTCCCAGCGTGCGCTTCACGAAAAGGGTGTCGTTCCCGTCTTCGTATACCGAGGCATAGCTGGTCCATTTGCCGTCTTCGGACATGCCCAGGGAAATAAGGTTGCTCCACTTGGCATAATCGCTGATGGAAAGCTGTCTTGCCCCCTTTGACTGGGAATAGCCTGCAGCGGATAGCAGGGCAAGCAACAAAAAAAATCGGTTTGTAACGTATTTGAAGCAGATCATATCGTTTTATTTAAAAGCCGCTGTTCTGCGGGTTAAGGTTGGGATTGAGCAAAAGTTCGGATTCGGGCAGGGGGAACAGGCTGTCATGCGCGTCCCATCCCGGTTTGATACTGCCGAGGACGGCATCCAGCTGTCCATAGCGCTTGAGGTCAAAAAATCGGTGGCCGAATTCCGTGAAGAGCTCCACCCTTCGCTCCTGGAGCACCGCCAGAAGCAGCTGCTCGGACGAAGCGGCTGGCGTATCCCCCAGCCCTGCGAAGTGGCGTATCACGTTGAGATCCTCGCCAGCACCCTGCACAAGCCCGAGCCTTGCCCTGGCTTCCGCCCTGATGAGGTAAGTTTCGCCCAGGCGCAGGACCTTGGAGAATTCCGTCTGGGTAACGGCGCTGGCCGTTTCGCTGTATTTGGAGGCGTGGTACCAGGAACCGCTGCCTCCCGCCACTTCTCGTACCCACTGCGCCCTGCGAAGGTCGCCAGGCTCAAAGGCATCCAGCAGTCCCTGGGATAGCGCGATGCTCGTGGGCGGCCCTGATACGAATGTGAACGTCTGGGCTTCCAATGTATTGGTACCAGAGAATCCCGGGGAAAACTGGAAAATGGTACCCGGGGAACCAATCAGAAAGGCCTCTCCAAAATCCGTGTCCATCCCGTACATCGAGGAAGCCCCGATGACGGCAGAGGCATGGCTTGAGGCTTCTTCCCACTCGCCCAAATAAAGGCAGATCCTGGCCAGGAGCGCCTCGGCCGCAAAGCGGTTCGGTCTGGTCCTGTCGGTCACCATATACTGCTCAGGCAGCAGCGCGGCTGCTTCTTCCAGGTCCAGCTTCGCCCGAAGCAGAACATCGGCCGCAGGCAGCTTGACGGCTGACATGTTCTGCTGGTAGTCAGTAGTGGCGATGTAGGGAACGCTGCCGAATACCCCCGAAAGCATCGAGTGCAGCAGGGCGCGGACAAAAAGCGCCTCGCCCTTCATCCGTTCCCTGTCTCCCTGTGCCAGGGTGGCGGAATTCGTTACGCCGTAGATTACCGCATTGGCCCCATAGATCTGCCTGTAGCTGACATTCCAAAGGCTGGAAATCCCCGTACTCTGGGCAAGCAGCGAATTGCTGTAGTAGCCGAAGCCGCCCTGCTCCGAGCCCGCATAAAAATCAAGTTCGTCGGCATAGAGGCCCAGGGTGTAGCTGAATCCTGCCGGGTTTCCCGACAGCATGCCGTCGTCCCTCATCTTGGCATACACCTCGGTCATCGCCGCATCGGCAGTCCCCGCCTCATCAAAAATCTGGGGGGAGGCCAGCTGGCCGGCGGGCATCTCCACCTCTACGAATGAGTCGCAGCCAACATATAGCAGACCCAGCACTACTGACGCCGCAACCGTCGCGAACCGCAACTGCACCGCGCCCCAAACCATCCTATTTTTTCTAATTTTCAGTATCATCATTATATATATATTTAAAATTTAAAACCTATTCCGGCCGCTATGGTGCGCAGGGGCGGCAGGCTCCTGCCCGTCAAAAATTCGGGATCCCCTCCCTTGAAGCTGGTAAGTGTAAACAGGTTCTGCGCCTGCAGAAAAATCTCGGTGCTCACCCCTGCGGTCTTCTCGGTCGGAAGCCTCCAGGAGAGCGCAATGTTCTTCAGCCTTATGAAAGATGCATCGGTAATGGTCGCATCGCTGGAAGCCATCATCGCCCCTGCCTCAACGGCGGCGCTGTTGAAGCCTGAGGTATACACCTGCCCCGGTCCCTGATCGCCCGGCGACTGCCAGTGTGCCAGTACTGCATCGGACTGGTTGGACATTCCCCCCACGAATCCCATCTGGCGCAGGTCCCTGTTTTTCTGCCTGACGAACTGAAAGAGAAAGTCAAGGCTGACATTTCCATACCGGAACTGGTTCTGCAGCCCTCCAAAAAACTTGGGATTCAGGTCGCGCACTTCCGTCATGTCGAGGTAGTTGACCACCCCGTCCCCATTGGTGTCGGCAAAAACGTAGGTACCTGTATCGGGGTCGATTCCGGCATAGCGGTAGAGCTTGAGTATGTTCAGGGATTCCCCAACCACATAGCGGCTCGCATAGCTGGAACCCTCAAGGTCCGGAAAAGAAATGAGCCTGTTCCTTGAAAAACTGATATTGAACGACGTGGTCCAGCTGAACCGCCCGCCCTCCACGTTTGCTGTCCTCAGGGTAAGCTCCACACCCGTGTTTTCCACGGTGGCCCCAAGGTTGGCCTGTATGCTGGAAAAGCCGGTAGTTCCCGGCAATGGCAGGCCCACAAGCTGATTGGAAGACCGGTTCCTGTAGCCCGCAGCCGTCAGGAATATCCGGTCTTTCAAGAAGCCTAGTTCCAGGGCGGCCTCCAGCTTCCTGTTGGACTCCCATGCAAAATCCGGGTTGAACAGGCGCGTCGGCGTAAGGCCTACCTGCCCGCCATACTTCGTGCCCGAGACCGAGTAGGTGTCGCTGTACTGGTAGTCGCCTATCTGGTCGCTGCCCGTAAGGCCGTAGCTGGCGCGCAGCTTTCCGAAGCTGAGCACTTTACTCTCTGCAAGAAATTTCTCTTTGGAAAAGATCCAGGCAGACCCGACGGCAAAAAAATTGGCAAACTGCCTGCCCGGCCCGAAGCGGCTAGAGCCGTCGCGACGGCCAGTAAGGTTGAGGATGTACCTGTCGTCAAAAATATAATTGGCCCTGCCGTAAAAGGCCTGATAGCGGTATTCCCGGGAATCGTCTGCCACTATGAAAATTTCAGAGGCCGACGACAGGCTGTGGATAAGCGCGTTGCTGGAAAAGCCGTAGCCGTTCTGTACCAGCTGTCCGGAGCGCTGTACCTGGAAGGTCCCCCCGGCCAGGACATCCAGCCGGTGCCTTCCGAAAGCCTTTTTCCACTGAAGCTGCGGTTCCGCCACCCAGGAGTTCCTCTCGGCCGTGGTCAGCGAAAGCAAAGAGCCTTCCGGCCCGATTCCGTAGGACGGCAGGTACATCGTCGAGGGAGACGTATTGGACTCGCGGTGCGACGTGGAAGCGTATCCTATGCTGGCCTGCGCCTCAAGATTGTCGCTGATGGCATACTTGAAGAGCGCATTGGAAAGGAGGTCCTCCACCTTTGCCCTGTATTTCCCCAAAAGGCTGCGCAGCGGATTGTTGAACGTGCTGTTTTCCCAATTGAGCGCGCCCGAGCCGTCATAAAGCGCCGGGGCATTCGGGGGAAGGGACATCGCCTCCAGGGTGTAGTCCGCCAGAGGCAGGCTGTTGTCCTGCGCGCTCAGCCCGGCGCTGAAGGCCAGGCTGAACCTGCCGTCCTGGCTCGAATGGCTGAAAGCGGCGCGGACATTTCCCGTCTTGTATTTGAAATTTCCCGGAAATACGGTAGCCTGCTCGTTGTAGGCCCCGCTCAGGCGGAAGCTTGTCCTTTCGCTCCCCCCGGAAACCGAAGCCTGCGCCGAGCTGTTTTCCGCCGTCCCGCCGATCAGGACCTTTTGCCAGTCCGTGTAGCGGTCCTGGTCCCAGGTGCCGTTTACGTCATAGGCATACTCCGGATAGGATTCGAACCCGTCATTGGCAAAAGCTTCCCTGCGCATGGCAAGATACTGCGGCGTATCCAGCAGCTTCATGAACCGCGTCACGCGGGAGCCCCCTCTCGAAAAGTCGGACGAGAACTGGGTCTTCCCCGCCTTCGCCCTTTTGGTCGTGACAAGCACTACCCCGTTCGAACCCCTTGAGCCATAAATGGCGGTAGCGTCGGCATCCTTCAGCACCTCGATGCTCTCGATCTGCTCCGGGGGGATGCTGTTCAGCGGGCTGGGCCTGTTGCCCAATACTGCAGCGGTATACCCGTCGGTCAGTGATTCAGAAGCATACGGCACCCCGTCGATCACGTACAAAGGGCTGTTGCCGTCTGACCGAAGGCTGTTCTGGCCGCGGATCTTGATATCGTAGCCCCCTCCGGGCATGCCCGTGCTCTGGGTAATGCTTACCCCCGCCATCCGCCCCTGCATTACCGCAAGGACATTTGTGACGGGCTGGGAGGCGATATCGGACGAAGAAATCCTGGCAATGCTTCCGGTACGCTCGCTCTCCTTCACGGAATAGTAGCCCGCATTCACGGTCACCTCCTGCATCGTATGCGGTGCCACAGACAGCACGGCATCCACAACGGAGCCATCAACCGAAATCTCCATAGCAGCATAACCCAGAGAGGAAAAAACAAGGATATCGCCAGCAGAAGCCTGAACGGAAAACCTGCCGTCGGCGTCGGTGACCGTTTCAACAGCAGCATTCTTGACCCTGACGGTCACCCCGGGAAGGGGTCCCGAAGCATCGGAGACCACGCCGGTTATCCTGTCCTGGAACAGCCCGGTACCGGTCTCAAAAAGAATAGGAGAAGAAAAAGCATAGCAGGGCGAAAGCAACAGCAGGCACCGCAGCAGGAACAGGCAAAAAAAATACAGCCCGCCTACAAATAATGAATAGATTTTCATAATTTTGGAAATGGTTACTAGTTAGTTCTATAATCACGGTTCCCTGTAATGTTTGGCGACGAAGCAGGGAACTTTTTTTAGATGGGTGCAGGCTCTTGGGTTTTAAAACCAAGACTTGCATAATGTATTCGATGTTACATAGGCTGTCAGTTTATTTTTATTACTTTGCTTAGAATTTTTTTAGCCTTTTCAGACTAGGAACTTTCCTGCAGCAAACCCCCTAGATTGCCAACAGATGACTGCAAACTTCCATACACTCCCAGTCCATCCGTGCTTTATCCTTCAATCATCTAATTTTCAAATCGAATCAGTGCTCCAAAAAAAGCAGCCCTCCCGCGCGTCACTATCAACTAACCCAACTTGTCTATTTAAAAAACTACGTTGTGCCGCGCAGGAACTGCCTTTGGGAATCTCTATGATTGGATCGCTTTCATTGCGAGCAACAAAATAATCTCCTCCAACAATCATAACAACGAAATCGTTTGCGTAACTACTCTAAAAAAAAAGGATATGCTCCTAATTACTACGACTTTTGAAAGCCCTGTACACTTTTTCCTAAAAACCTATGCTTTGGGTTGTACAATTGAAATAAACACCCTACTTTTAAAGTGCGAATTTAAAATAGAATAAATAAGTCCAACCGAGACCTAGGTTTTAGTGGCGGGCGGGTTGCCTAGACGTTAAACGTTGAGGCTTCCCTCCTTTTTCACGCTTTGATGTGGGTTATGGCATTTTTTTTTAAAAACCTATCCTAACCAC
>Ga0265780_10006911_pt1 | contig 14010 bp, 10 predicted proteins | sample P1T30metagenome_FD_192432 | JGI IMG/M metagenome (GOLD analysis project Ga0265780, IMG submission 192432) | Plant litter microbial communities from East Loma Ridge, Irvine, California - P1 T30 | ecosystem: Environmental > Terrestrial > Plant litter > Unclassified | place: USA: California... | reverse complement strand
GTTCTGACCTCGCGTATTGCAGCAAAGCCCAAGCCACGTTAGCTTCGGCCTCACATTGAGGGCTGTGTACAGATGACCCTGAAACTCGTGGCTTAGATCATTGAATCCTGTTGGAGACTACCAGATTGTCGGGAAGAGACGTGGCTGCTTGTCTCAACAGACTTCATGTCGTCCAGCCACAAATCATGGACAATTCTGGTATGGTTTTCGTCGCTGCGACAATCTCTCGCGAATGTGCAGAAGATGTTTTCGGCCGTAGGAGAAGGAGTCTTGGAAAGGGATTACAACGAAATTTCAACGTATATCCCTGTCAGATGGACTTTCCCAATCGGCTGTGGCCTCAGTCGTGGCTTATCTTTTGCGTACGCACCGCCCGCATCTCTTCTTCCAGGGTTCGTGAAGAATTTATGCGAAGTAACACCTTTTACGTGAGACGGTTGTCTGTGTTGCGGCCGCTAACCCATCCTTAGCTCGTGTGGACTAAAGCCGCGCTCAGACGGCGAGCATGCCGGCACGCACCTTGCCACGTAATTCGCCTAATACGTTCCAAAGGCCAGATACTTCTCCCTCATTTTACCCACGAGCTTATCAAGAACGGGCATGAGACGTTCCATACCAGGAAGGACTGGTAACTCAAGCTAAGGAACTTGGACATGCCCTCTCTTCTATATGTGCGACCAGATGCGCGTGCGTTGAAGACAGCGTCTCTCTCATCGCGACATTGCAAATAATACGCTGCGGAATATTCGCGACGCGTTCCTTTCTCAAGCATCGTCCTTTCTCTAGTATGCGTTCTTCCAAGAAGGCTCAATACAGGGTGCGATGATGAGCAATTCGGCCACCCATGTGGAAGAGCATAGCACCCTCTGGGCGCCTGGTACCATGCGACTAGAGAAGTGTAAGATCTCGTCCCACACCACCGATATGACATACTGATGATAATTTTACAGTGTCAGATGAGGCACCAAGGCTCATCCTCCAGCCTGTACCAACTCCCGACCCCGATGATCCGCTGAATTGGACGACGGCACGCAAAACTTTGAACTATGGACTCGTCTGCTTCTACGTACTCTGGACTTTGGTGCAACTCGACATTGGCTTCACTGCTTGGGGCCCTCTGCAGCAAGAGCTTATGCTCAGCGTCGATCAGCTGAACGCCAGCGCGGCAATGAATTATTGCGGACTGGCCGTAGGGTGCATCTTCTTCATTCCCCTAGTCCACAAGTACGGAAGGCGGTCGTTGTATCTGATCAGCTCCGTCCTGCAACTGATCTCGGTCATATGGCTGGCCAAAACCAACAACTTGGGCGACTACACTTGGGGTCTAAGTCTGGCCCAAGAGACCCCAAGAACAACATCCCTGCTCCGACTGGATCCTCTTTAAACGGCTCGCATAGAACCGAGCGGGTGGATGCCGAGTGCACAAGACGCGAAGTCATCATCGAAGGGAAGTTGAAAACTAACTTTTGATACGTAAACGGTGACATTTCTCCAAAGAAAGACGCATGGCTGTAGCTGGTGAAACGTAGGAGTCTGCCGAGGAGAGAAATTAGTCCAGGTCGACGCGGTACTTGAATAGCAGAAATCCGAGGACCCTGGATTGCTGTACCATGGTTGAGTTATGGTCGCAAGTGACGCCATGGCTCGCCCGGATTCGCACTACGGCACCTGGGGAGCCGCTAGAAGCGTGAACCGCAACATACTTCGTAACAACCCAAATCGGCAAGAGGTTTCTAGGAATGCGATCAAGGACACACAATCTAATCAGTGAGCTCCCCGTCTCAATTCCAATCCCAAACATCGTTGGCATCTGCGGATGTTTGGCACTGATTCAGCTCGCGCCATGTTCCGCACTACATATGTAGAACCTACCTTCTGAATTCACACTATCAGATAATTCATCAACATAGGCAAGGCCTAGCCCCAACAAAACCAGTCTCAGGAAACTTCTTTTCACGATGCGGGATTCAAAACGGGCTGAAGGTTGTGCAAAACGCCGTCTTTCCAGACTGGCAATCTACAAATGAAGCTGTCATACCAGAAGATCTAGCGGTGCATCGCACGGGCAAGGCCGGAGAAGCGCATCGTAGGAATGTTAGACGGCTTTTGAAGTTGAGATAAGATAGTGTTGCAGGCTTTAGGTTGAACTTCCAACCAAGATTCTTTTTTGCACTCACCTCACAACGCCAGCAGCACTCGCCCTTCAACACCTAACCTTTGGCGAAAAATCTTCTCGGACTCGCATCAACGCAGACAAAATTCAAATCTGTAGTGAACACCCCTCATCTCGCATCTCGTCGTATCGCATCGCCCCACTCACATCCATGATTCATGATTTCTAGCGAAGTAAATCAGCAAAGCCCCATCTCGGCTATCGAACCAGGATTCCCACAACCCCCGTCTGTATCAATCGCGCCGCCCTGTTTTTTTCCCGTCACGATGACGCGACGCGGAAATGAGGGCAAAGATGTGGAATTTCGCGCGAGCGCGAATCACGGTCGATGCTATGTTTGGGAGATTTGCGCTATGAGTTGGTAGTGAAAAGAAACGGGAAAAATGTGTGCGAAGCAAGGGTGCCGCGCTAAGTTAGGCAACGGGCACATGACCACGCGTCTACGCGACCGGAAAGAAGTTGCACACTGGACGCCAAGTTTGCGACGACGGGGGATGAAATGAAATAAAATGAAGCTATACGCATTTGGCTACGACCCCTCCTCCCCCACTGCCCCAGACGCATCTCCGACATGCATCCTCGGCGCCACGTCCATTAAAATCCTCTGGTCCTCGTGGTGCGATGCCGTCATCGCTTCCGCCAGCGCCGGCACCTCTGCATGGGCGGTGGAGTATCGCGGCGGGGCACTCACGGCCGCGCAAGCAATACATGTCAGCAGCGCCGCGGAAATTAAAGAGTTTGTCTGTCAGGAGGGGGTGGGGGTGGAGTTCTTCGGCTCGCTGATGCACGAGGGTGTACGGGGGTATGTCACACCCACATCCATTACCCTCTTCTCTTCCGACGTAGAAATCGAGGCCGGGGAGGAAGCGATCCGATCCTACACGCTCCCAGAAGACTGCGGAATCGCGTCGATTCGCGTGGATGGTCGTGGGGGGTGTTTGGTCAGTCAAGGATCAGGCGCTGGGGTTGTGTACTTGGACACCATCGTGTCGTTTCGGGAATATCTTTCAAAAAGTTGTACTTCTACATCAGTGGAGGGGCTAGCTCTATTTCAGCCTGAAGAATGGTGTACAAACGCCACGACAACTACGGCATTGGATGCCAAAGGCCAGGTGTATACCGCGACGCGCGATCCGCGGTATCCAAACTGTCTGGGTCGTGCGTATACGAACAACACTACCTTGGAACCAGTCGAATACCTGTCCGAAACACGCATTGGCAAGGTAGCTTCGGGCGGATACATGACTGCGGCCGTCAGTACGGACGGAGAATTGTTCCTCTGGGGGCAGGCAAACCCAGGTGATGAGAAGATGGTGTCGGTGCTTGGAGAAAAAGGCGCGTCAGGGACTAGTGCAACGACGATCAGCGCTGATGAAGAGCAGGATGAGATGGTCAAGTGCTTGAATGTTGTGGTCGCAGGGCAGGAAGCATGTGTGTATGATGTTGCTGTTGGGCATGGCCATGTGCTTGTCGCAGCCCAAGTACAAAAGGATGGCTGCGTCACGGCGCGAGCAGTGCTTGGTGCTGGGTGCAATGATAGAGGGCAATTGGGGCTTCCGACAAGCAAGCCATTTGTTAAAGAGTTTGAGGCAATACCGGCTTTTACAGATCTAAGGATTGAAAGATTGGTCGCTGCGGGTTGGTCTACGCTGGTAGTCACATCCGAGGAGTGACAAGAAGAATGATAGTCCAAGTTGTATATTTCGGCTAGGTGTCATGTTGAGGTGAAGACATGATATCGAACAAGGTATCCAAGGACCAAACAACCAGTTGTCCAACTACAGGCCTGTTGTGCTCAAGGGAGGTGACGAGGTAGGCACCCACTACAGCACTTTGTTTCCTGCGCCTCTTCCTGCATGGGGCTCGCCTTTACGACGAAGGTAGGCGCCCATGGTTCCAAATGGCCATCATGAAAGACGGTGGTGTTCATTGGCGGTGAGGGTGAGCTGCCTTGTAGTTCGATCCTCGTCGTTACGGTGATCGAGGCTTGCCTGGTTCGCAGAGGCGAGTCTTGGGGCGTCGACTTTCGTGTGTGCACATGTACGAATCTGTGAGGAACGACCTTTTCGAAAAGAGGTCGGAGATGCGGGCAACAGGCTACCATGATTCCAGTGCTCATTTGAGCAATCGCCCATATCAAGGAGGTACCTATACCATAAGTGACGTCCCTACCGTAGGCCACCTCAGTAAGCACGCTTATGCGCAGACCGCCAATAACGATATTACTGCAACTCGGTCAGTAATCCATACGTGTGCGTGGATAGCCAAAGCATCGCACAGTAGTCCCAGCGCGAAGATGGCTGTAATCGCGATCTTGTGCGCCAGCCGGAGCTGCAATCGCCAAATGACACAATGGGGAATCGTCCAGGTCAGGAGATCCAGTGCCACCCCGAGTGCCGCCATGGTAACGACAAAAGGTTCGAGATTGAAGCAATGCCCCGACTGCTTAAGTGGTAGGGTCCAATTGTACTTGATAGGACGGCAGTGCAGCAGGATGCCGAGGATGGTTGCTAGGCATGTCCCAATGGCGAAGAAGATGCAGCCGTACGCTGCGAAGGAGAATCAACAAGAGGCTTCTTGAGATGACTAATCAGGGTTGAGTGATATCTACCAATATGCCTCAACCACGGGAATCCGTGCGTGAATAGTGTGCGCATGAAGAAGATGGTGATGGCGCATCGTGTCAGGGTCAAGCTCAAGGCCATGGGAATTCGGAACAGCCACAGCACCTGTACGACTCAATATTGCAGCCATAGATCTTTTGCTTTCCATACCATAAGAGTCAACTGTAATCTCGACTTGGAGGCAGTCTGTATGTGCTCGTGGACATGACCGGCGACCATGGCTGCTTGGCATCAGATTTATGACGCGATCGGTCTGAGCATGGGGATGACTCGCCTACAAAGAAGATTGTGATGACAACGTACAGGCACATCTGGTTGGGTGTCAACAGGAAGCCACATGACATGCCCCGGCGCGAAGTCTACTAAAGAGAGCAACAGAAGGGTATCGTCGATGGTCCATGGTAGACGCATGGTGCGCTTTGCGGAATAGCGTGCGATGAGAAACAAGAGCGACAGCAGTGCGAGTAAGATGACTGCGACGACATAGGATGCGAATAACATTTGCGCTTTGACGAGGCGGGGCGCGGGTTCAAGGGATGGGGCTCGAGTGCTTAAAATTTGGCAAACGTGCGCATCGTTTGGGGAAGCGAGTAGAAGAGGGTCAACAGGGTAAAAGTGTATTCGTGTGAGTTTGCTGTAAGTTGCTTTTAGGGTTAGGAGTGACGGATAGTGGAAAAGCCATGATAGCTGGTTGGAGGTGTTGCTGCCGTGCGAGAAGTAGCTCTGTGAAGCTGCTAAAGCGCAGGAAAGAACTAGGCGCTCTTGTCGCTGCCCACCGACAGTGCGATACGTATGTTGTAGTTCATCCCGTGGTTAACCCAAGGGAGGCTTTACACAGCGCGCGCAGCAAGGTAGTCGACGTGTCGATCATCATTACACTGTTTCATGCTGGAGTCGAGTGTAGGTATGATGTCAGTGGTGTCGGGTGTCGGGTGAGTCAGTTTACCAGTCAAGAGTTGGGATTCGGGAAGCGACATTGACACGCGGGCACGTGCCGGCCAACAATGGAGGTGACTCGGCGATATTGTGGGCCGTCCGATGCCCAACTCTGCTCGGCTGTCAGAACAACAAGTGTGAGAGAGGGGCAGTAAAGTTCAGCGGCAGCCCACTCGACGTAGCTTTTGCTACACCACGCAGTGTCCCGGTTCCTGGGCCCAGTTGACGATGGGGAGATGGACTTGTCCATGTCCCACGACACGTCGCCCTCAAGGTGCGTGAGAAGCGCTGATCGACTCACTTGAATCTTAGCTGTGTTAGGGCCGTGTCCAGTCAGCGGCGCCCTGATCAGGCAAATACATCATTCGCGGCCTTTGTGGCAGGGCTGATCAGGAACATGGAAACACAGACGCTCGTCCAAGCGTCACAGAGAGCAAGGTTCCTGGCGATCATAGGTGATCCTCTCCCTTGGACGTGCCTTTGGGCGAAATGACAACAATGCATGCCGCGTGCCTTGTATGCGCAGCACAAAGCTCGTGGCTCGCTCCGTCCAAGACGCGGCCATGGCGGCAACATGCAACATGGAGAAATCCGGCTGACTACGCTGCTATCGAACGATATCCTGATAGCGCGACACCGGCGAGGGCAGTACGAAGAGAAATAGTCGTATTGCCACGGCGTTAGGCAGTGCCGTGGGACAGGCTTCGTTGCATCTGTCTTGCTATTCGCTGGCCGTCTCGAAACGCTAGCGGATCCCGACAGGGCGACGACGCCATCAGGAGTTCGTCCCTCTTTTTCGCCCTTCTAGGGCCGTGCACTCCCTGTCCATGGCCGCGGTCAAAGTCTGTAAACGTCATGTGCACCTTTCTTGACCTGCCAATTCGCACCTGTTCGGCTTGGGAGTGCCGTCCGTCTATTTTCAGGCAGCCACAATACCGAAACCATCATGTCCCACTCCGTGCGATCCGTTTCCACCGACCGTTTTCCTTCTTAGCTGTCCACCTCCATCAGCAGCATTCCCTGTCCCTTGGATAGCCAGTCACTCTCTGCAACACCCTCCAGCCTACAAGTCACTTCCAAGGTCCCGCCCCATCCGGGCATCATCTAAGAGCTACCCACGTACATTCCACTACTTCCGCACACAAGCCATGGATTACCGACATTCTTCACCGGCTAGGAGGACAGACAGTCTCCGCCCTAGCACACAGAGGCAACGAAGCAATTCCTTTCCCATCGTCGAAGCATTAGGATGCTCGACTCCAGAGGCTCAACTCATCCTCGCAGAAGGCAGAGCTGCTGTACGAAGACGCCGCGGCCGACGCAATCCATCATTTGATCATGACGACGACGACGAGACTCCTACCGCCTTCAATCCCAGAGACCACATGAAATATCTGATGGCCGAGCAACCAGCACTATCCGAGGCTAGAAGCTGCCACGCTAGAATCCCTTCCAATGCCACTGACCGGAGCACCTCGACCATAGTCGCAGCACCTCGCGATACTAAACTTGTTAGCATGGCTTCTCCTACTGGTCCTCTAGGAAATTATTCCGCGCACCTTGCCCAATTTATCAAGGCACAGCTCAAATCCATTCCAACATACCAATCGGAACAAGATTTCCTCACCAACTTGTCGCCGCAATCATGCCCCGAATTTTCCTTCCCTGCCCAGTCACCACCACTTTCCCCTCGGAAATCAATGCGACGGGCCATGGAGGTGCCCCGGTCCATACAAATTCCTCCGGTGCGCCCACCCATGAGAAGCGCCTTCTCTGCATGGAGCTCGACTGATGACGATGAGGAGGAGGATGAAGAGGTCCAGTCGCTACCAGAAATTGACGAGTACACCATGGATGCCATATCCAAGATCAGTACATACACGCCTTCTGTTCTTGGCTACTACGAGGGAAACAGCAACGCCTCGTTCTTGTTCTCGTCATCACCTCTGGAGGGTGACGATGGCCCAGACACAGCGCGAGGTCAGAACTTTGCCGTTCAGCCTGCGCCCACGAGTTCCGCCTCCGAGTCCTACGACGAAAACGACTATCCTTCGTCATCCTTCTCACCCTCACTGCTCAGTTCCTCGTCTGCGCCGTCGTACCCTTCATCAGCAGCGTCGGCTTCTTCGTATTTCAACTGCAAACGCCCTCTCACCGAAGCCCCTATCACCACGGATCGCATCATAGCCGCACTCACGCCTCCTCGTCCATACGGGAAGACGATTTCAGCAGTCTCACCCTGGGAAGGTGGTGCCATCTCCAATGTGCACGACGTCTTCATCGAGTCCCAGCAGCGAGTGCACGTCGATGGCATGTCTTTTGACATGCTGAGAAACTTTACTGCACCAGGCTCGGTCACTACACCTTGCTGAACCTACACTCAACACACATTTCTTTGATCTTGCTTTATTAGCGCTAGCGTTCTGGTCTGTATATTTGGAGTCACTGCATGTGTCGAGCCGGCCTTGCCACGCACACCGACCCAGCCTTCTCGATTAGCGGTTCTTCGTCACCCCACAAAATTATTGTCTTGTAAATTTTTTCCCCAGGGTTTCGGGCAATATACATAGAACTGCTTGGAAATCCCGTTCATTTGGGTACGGCGCATCGCTCTTGTTTTGCTTGGGAGTTTTGGCAACATATATCCTGCCTGCATACGACGGGTGTACGACTCACACGACACCTTTGTCTCCTTTGTTGGAATTCTTGTACATATACACGACGCAGAGGCTTTTCCGGAGACATACTGAGTATGTCCAAGTCGAAGCAATACGCATTTACCATAGCGCAATCTACCACAGCACCATCCATGTCAACTCATTGCCACACCTGTTGACGGCGTTTCAAGTGAGGTCAACACAGCAGCGGCATTAGGGCTGAAAGCACGCGCCAGATCAGCAAGGTTTTGAGCGGTGAAAGCAGCTGCAAGGCACCCGTGCCCTGCAGATCCGGGGGGCGGGAATGCAATGCACGGTCGATCTGGTACGTCACATGTTTGATTGGTTTGTAGCCTGCGGGCATCAACGGCTGTGTGGCGCCTAGAGCCGCAGGCAAACAAACTTCACGACGCGACACGCAAAACGATTGACGTCTGTCGCAGTCTGTGTGCGCAGCACTTTGCTTCCCGCTCTCTAAGCTTTCCCATGTCTCTAACTGGTGTCCTGCGACTCGTGCACACGTCAACGTTTGAGCTTCCCGTTGCAGACACAGCCATCGAGTAACTCTTGCAAATCGGCACAGGATGTCGCTGGCGGACGTCATGGTCGACACTGATCCCGGTTTGCTCGCGACGCTCCTCGGACGCACGCGTCGCATATGAGTTGGCGCAGGTATAGCCGTTGCTACCTATGTGCCTGCACCTCATCGCCACCCACACGCTTCCTGGGGGTTAACTCCCCAGGCTCGTCACATCAGCCTCACGGCGCCTTTTGCGGGCAGCTTCCTTCCGAGAGAGGCCCTTCTTAGTGGTGCGATCACAGGCAGCGATCACGGGCAGCGAGAAACACCAGACGAAACATCGACAAGAAGGCTAGGCTCGCCACTGTGGGACCGCCCTCCCAATACAGCTCTGAAATCATAGAAATTGCGTTTTCTGTGCGATGACTAAGTACGTACATTGACTGCACAAAGGCAGTAACTATTCCCCCATCATGGCTTTTGAAGTTGCGCACCCTGGAACCACCGCATCCAGCCCAATGCTACACTTGATTGCAATACGAAGATACCCCAAAATGCGCAGCTAGCAGTCGTATCTTTGGACATGTCTGGGAAAACTTGAGGCAATATCTTCAACCCCTCGACCAATCCAGCATGTCCATCTTCTTGTGCCAGAATCTTCGCACGCGAAACCATCATCCCTACAGAACCTACAACTTGCGCGAGTATTGACACAAATAGTACGTGTTGTCTTGGGAGTGTTTGCATCAGCGCCAGGCCATTCCCAATACCTACTAACAAGTCAAACACTCCAAGGTATAGCCAAAGAGAACGAATGATAACTGCCGAGAGCAAAGGCGAATAGACCATCTGCAGTCGGTTCTCTAGGTAGTACGGTATCAGAACCCAAGGAATCGAAAGACCTGTACGAGATATCGACCAGAAAAGCTGCGCCCAACGTGGATGGATGATGCAGGATGAGGTGAAAGACACCACGGGCAGAATCCAGTGTCCATGTAGGACGGAGTATTGAGCTCCTCTGCGCGCCAGGCACATGTAGCTGATTATTGCAAACATGACAAGAAAGCCGATGATGAAGTCCGGAGCATGGCGTGAAGAGAAAAGAAAGAGCCATGACTGGGCCATGAGCGGCGCGGAAAGTGAAATCGACTGCACAAAGGTTGAGAACAGGTAATGCATCGATACTGGGCGTCGAACAAGTGAACTGTAGAACTTTGGTATGTGGCCTGGTACGCGGCGATAGAGCGTCGGCAGTCCAGCCATCAGCAAGCCGTAAACGAATATGAGCCCGTGTCCGAGTATGAAAGCGAGTGCGCCGAACCAATACAAAATGTTGCCGGCAGATGCCTGGCCCGTCAACGCAATCGACCTCAGGATCCTCCTAGCCGAATACCAAAGCAGAGCCTGATATCCGTACTGAATTCCCGATATCAGCGCCGCTCGGTCGATCCAGCTCTCGATGGGCGACGAGTCCTCGACGAAATTCATCGCGAAGTAGATTGAGCCGCTCGAGGCGCCGCACACGTATAAGACTTGCACTAGCTGCCAGAGGCGGCCGGAGACGGAGGCGGAATTCGACAGGAGTATGCCGGCGAGTAAGAGGAACGAGCATGCGTAGACGAGAAATGGAAGGCAGATGACTTGCAACGTCTGTAGGCGTTGGTGCAGGACCCACCAGAGGACCGAGGTCGCGGCGTAGATGGACCCGATTGTGTAGAGGGTGCTTTCATCCTGCGATATCGTGCCTACAAGAATCCCAAGCTGCAGGGAGTTCATCGATAGCATCTGCCCGAGCATGAGCATGAAAGTGTTACCGCTCCTACTGCCAAAGCACCTCTTCTCCCAAATTGTGCGGCGACAAGACCGTATGGCTCGTCTCTCGATGGGATCAAAACAAAATCTGCGCCTCCAAATATGAAAGGCGGCTAGTAGACTGCGCTCTGCATGTCGTCCATGCGGGTAGGATACGGCTGTGCTTTTGTTTGGCTTCTGAAGATTGGGGGAATCCAACATGACGTATGTGACGCTCTTAAGCGTGTGGCAATACACTTGAACTTTGACCTTTCTTCCACACACATATGCCAGGATAGGTTTCCCAGCATTGTTTTGTGGATAGCTTATGCCGCTTACACATGGGATTACCCAGATCAGGTCGTACTCTGTCAAGTGTCTTCCCATGAGCGTGGACATGGTTCCCAGCCCACCCAGTCTGATGTCAATGTTACAGTCTGGAATATCGTATTCCACTGTTGCAATAAGAACGCGCCGTTTCGGAATGTTACTGGGAAGCGTATCGACTAAGGCCCTTTGGACCCCGTGTTTAGTGTTGTCTGACGAGCCGTGATGATTCAGCACAATGCGACAATAACGCGTTCGATATACCCGAAGTCCTATGATGCCACTTGTGGGAGGTACAAGTAAGAAAATCAGCATCAAAAGAATTTGGTGCCACCGGTTCCCTTTTGGCCTAAGCTCGTAGCGGTAGAAGTCTCTCGGGAGCGCGAATTCGCAGGCCAGGTAAGGATATGGTGGAGGGCGGTCGAAAGGAATCGCGACCTTGGACAGCATGGATGGAATCCACCTATCCAAAACATTGTTGCGGTCTACGTCGCCGTATACAAAAGATAGGTCTTGTTCACCATCAGCATTCACCCCCCAGACATTGAGCGAGAAGCCGTCGGGCCACTCGCCCATAAAGTGGAATTTCCACTCTCCGTCAAATGCCGCCTTACTTGCTACACTCCGGTCGTGGCCATGCAGGTTAAAATCCCCATGGGCAAAGATGTGTGGAAAGACGCGCGATTCTGCCTCACTGCTCTCGATGCCGGCATGCTGCACAACACTGCTGCTGCCAGCCATCTTGCTCCAGTATTGTACGAGGATAAGTTGGCCCTCCCATGCCTGGTTGGCAGTGCCGGTCCAAGATTCTTGTTCGCTAGCGTCCATGACATGATACCCACTAGAATAAGTCTTCCAGGCAGTCCACGATGCACCCCAGTTTAAAGAGTATCTCCATTTGTTTGCTCCTGGGGCATACAAGGTAATCTCGAGGGAATTGTTATCACCACGACGGCTTAACATGTTGTTTGGAAACATCGCTTGCTGAGGGAACACCATTGGGTTGTCTCGAAGCCCGACACGAAAGAGGAATCGATCGTTACTGTCAGTGAACTGTAGGCTGCCCTTTGTAGTAGCATTCCGAATGGTTATCGAGTGAATCCCTGGATACATGTTCTCTAACGTCGCTTTCCATGTGAAGGCAGAAGCTGGTTGGCCAACGTGCTCGGGGACGCTGTTGTCTGGTTCAGCGTTACAGTGAATGCTGGCAGGTTGGATGTTTGCCACAATCCCGTTCTCGGTTTCAGAAGACAAAGAGATTGCAGTGGTCAACTTGGCACAATCCATTTCCGTAGAGAACGAAAAGCTGATGTCGAGTGTGTCAGAAATGCCAGGACTGGCCTGGGCTTCGATCCTCGAGTCATGCCCTGGTAAGAACTTGGTAATCACTGGAGGTGGTGGCACCCAAGAAATCTTTGTAACGAGTGCTTTAAATTCGAAAGGTCGAAGTTCCATTTGGCGAATACATCCCTTGACTCTTTTGGAGACCTCAACCATCTCATCCTGGTGAAGTTTACCAACCGTGTATTCATCATATAGGAACAGCAGGTTCTTGACCTCGGTTCCGTAATCGAAAGGTGACGCTATACATCCTTGTGAATAATCAGTATGATTGGCTTCGTTGTGATAAATGAGCCATGAAGGCTCATTTCTAGCCGGCGAGGCGCTAAGATTTTGGAACGGCGCAAACTCGTCCCGGACTGTACTCCACAACCCGAACTCTGTGGGTAGATCCGAACTACCCGGCAATGTTTCATGTCTGGTTTGATTCGAAAGCTGTTCGAGGAACCAACCATCTTTCAGTGTGGGATACTCTTCTCTTCTCTTGTTCATGATTTTCAGAATGCTTCGGATGGGATGGGACGGGTCTCGATGATCAAGGCTTATCCCATCGTCGTAACAGCCAGTTCTTGCTGAAGAAAGGGGCATGTGATAGTACACGGAGCTATTCAGCTGATAGCATCCATGCATTTGCCATGCAATGGAAGAAGTCATGGGTTGACGACCGAAAAGATAGTTCTCAGCAGTACTATCCAAGACATAGAAGGCCTGCTCATCTCCCCATGACAAAAGAGGTATGCCTGGAAAATGAAAGGTGGTGATGAAAAGGCCGAGAAGCATCTTATGTCGGCCATCGAAAGACATCCTGATTTGAAACGCCCCACATATGTCGGGGATCGAACAAACCAGTGTTGGCGTTGACCAAGTCATCTGTGAGCAGGTATCCTCGCCGGCCTTTCCACATGTCCACAAAGTTGAACTGTCGACTTCCAGATGGAAGCTGGAGCTCGCCATCCATTCCCAGGAAAATAACCAAGGCGCGGTATAATCCGTAGTGAAATGCTGCACCGTCCAACGCCGAATGTTCTTGGCTCCGAAGGAAATCCGACTTCCCAGTTTGATCTGTCACAAGAGATAGCGCAATCTCTGCACTGGCAGGAACCATATCTGGCTGTCGGCTCCTCCCAAAATAAACAGAAGACAGTCCCATCTCGCTCACAACCTCTCCGGATATGAAGAAATTGTCTTTGCCATGTCTCGCTGCGCATTCTCGAATGTATTTTGAGAAATGAGCCTGTGCGTCAACGGATACCTGGATAGCTTTGTCAATTCTGTAACCGTCAATGTCCAGCATTCGGATGGCTAGGCAGGAAAAGTGCTCTATCTTGCGCAGTACGGTAGGATTCCACTCTCGTAGCCGGTCCTGAGCAGAGGAAAACTTAGTAAGTTGTCGCTGGTACACTTTGACGTCAGTGTCGAATGCATCCGAGTTTCCATACTGGTCGAATTCACTCATGTAACATCCCTTTCCTACGCGCATAGCGCTTGCAGGAACAGGAAATCCGTCGTCATCCCAGAACCTAGGTAGAGGCCATGGACAGTTGTCGAAATACTCATCCGAAGTTTCGAAATCGTGATAGTGTCGATCGCCTTTGTAGCGAGTCTGCACTTCTGATGGATGGAAGGGAGTGCTCTCATTTG
>Ga0265780_10006910_pt1 | contig 14010 bp, 11 predicted proteins | sample P1T30metagenome_FD_192432 | JGI IMG/M metagenome (GOLD analysis project Ga0265780, IMG submission 192432) | Plant litter microbial communities from East Loma Ridge, Irvine, California - P1 T30 | ecosystem: Environmental > Terrestrial > Plant litter > Unclassified | place: USA: California... | reverse complement strand
GCTTCACGCGGCTTGCGAATCAGTTGATTGATGGTTGGCATCGTTCCTAATCCAACAAAATTGCTACTGAATTGACGACCCGGGACGGCGAACATGCTGGCCCGGGGACTAAACCTAGTCCCGTAAGAACTGACAGCGGAGGCGACGATAGCCACTCAACGAAAGGAGCGGCTGCGAATGCGTATACGATGTGCAGAATAAAAACGAGAACTCGCGAATATACGCTGAATGTGACGACGGGTCAACCTATTTGCCGCTCCGTTAAGTCGTCCCCGGAGCCACTGGCGGTAAACCGTGGCGAATGTGTCATCGCCGCGACAAGCCCGCCCCATGTGCATGCATTCCCGCCCCGCCATTGGCGGGAAATGCAGGTGGCTCAGGCCGCCGCCATCGCCTCGGCGTCGGCGCCGGCCGGTATCCGCAGCGGCGCCGCCGGATCGGTCACCGCCCGCCAGACCGCCTGCGCCACGTCCTGCGCATGCGTGACCGGCCCCGCAGCGTGCACGCTGGCCACCACCGCCTGCAGCAGGGGTGCGTAGGCGTCCGGCATCGCGCCCGCCATGCGCGCGCGCGCATTGGCGCCGAACTGCGTGCCCGGCGAACGGCCCGGCAGCACCAGGCGCAGGCGCACGCCGAGCGGCGCGAGCTCGATCGCCAGCGACTCGGTGAACGCGTTCACGGCCGCCTTGCTGGCGGTGTAGACCGACAGCAGCGGCAACGGCGCAAACGTGACCGACGAGGTGACGTTGACGATCACGCCCGCGCCTTGCGCGCGAAACGCCGGCAGCACGGCCTGCGTCATGGCGATCGTGCCGAGCGTATTGGTCTCGAACACCGAGCGCGCCACCGCCATCGGGATGGCTTCCAATGGATACAGCACGCCGATGCCGGCATTGTTGACCAGCGCATCGATGGGGCCCGCAGCGTCGAGCGCGGCGCCGATGCTGGCCGCGTCGGTGACGTCCAGCGCCAGCACGCGCAGGCGCTCGGACGGCGGCAGGATGCCGGTATCCGGGGTGCGCATGGTGGCCACGACGTTCCAGTCGTGGGCGAGGAAGTGGCGGGCGATCTCGAGGCCGAAGCCGGACGAGCAGCCGGTAATCAGGACGGTTTTCATGATGGACTCCAGTAAATGGTTGGGGAACCATCACGATAGGCGCGCACGGCAAGACGCGCTACAATCGCCAGTCCATATTTCATTTGCGAGAGTCCAGACATGACCGATCCGCTGGCCGAGGTGGTAAGCCTGCTGCGTCCCGGAGTGCGCGTGACGAAGATCGTTGGCGGCGCCGGGCGCTGGAGCGTGCGGCGCGCTGAGACCGGCCAGCCCTCGTACTGCGTCGTCCTCGACGGGCGCTGCCGGCTGGCCATCGAAGGCAGTCCGGAACTGATCCTGGAGCCAGGCGACTTCGTGCTCATTCCGGCGACCTGGAATTTCGCGATGTCGAGCGTGGAAGCGCCTCAGCCGCACGAAGCCGACGCGCCGCCGGTGGCGGCGCGGGGCCCGGGCGAATTCCGGCTGGGCGAGCAGGACGGCGCGCCGGACGTGCGCTTCGTCATCGGCCACTGCGTGTTCGACTCGCCCGACGCGTCGCTGCTGGTGTCGCTGCTGCCGCGCTTCGTGCACGTGCAGGGAGAAGCGCGCCTGGCCCTGCTGGCGCAACTGGTGGGCGACGAATCGCGCGAACGGCGGCCGGCGCGCGAAGTCGTGATGGCGCGCCTGCTCGAAGTGCTGTTGATCGAGGCGCTGCGCTCGGCGCCAGGCACGGCGGCGGCGCCCGGGCTGGTGCGCGCCCTGGCCGACACCCGCCTGGCGCAGGCGCTGCGCCGGATGCACGAGGCGCCGGCGCGCGCCTGGACCATGGCCGAACTGGCGCAACAGGCCGCGCTGTCGCGCTCCGCCTTTTTCGCGCGCTTCAGCCGCGCCGTCGGCCGCGCGCCGATGGAATACCTGCTGGCGTGGCGCATGGCGCTGGCGACCAGCCTGCTGCGGCGCGGCGCCTGCAGCATCGCCGAGGTGGCGCAGCAGGTCGGCTACAGCTCGGCGAGCACCTTCAGCGTCGCCTTCGCGCGCCATGTCGGCGTGCCGCCGGCCCGGTATGTGCGCGAGGCTGCGCTCGCGGCCTAATTAGGTCCGGCGCGCGATCTCGACGAAGGCTTCCAGGTAGGCGGTGCCGGCATCGACTTCGCGGGTGCCCAGGAAGATCTGCTTGAACACGCCGTCGGGTCCCAGCCGCACCGGCGCCACCGGCATCCGGCCCGCGTATTCCTCGACCAGCCAGCGCGGCAGCGCCGCCACGCCGCGGCCGCTGGCCACCATCTGCAGCATGATATCGGTGGTCTCGATCGGCTTGCGCTGGCGCGGCGCGCAGCCGGCCGGCAGCAGGAACTGCTGGTAGATGTCGAGCCGCTCGATGTCGACCGGGTAGGTGATCAGGACTTCGTCCGACAGGTCGGCCGGCCGGGCATGCGCGCATGCGGCCAGCGCATGCCCGCTGGCCACCACCAGCACCTGCTCGTAGTCGAACACCGGCACGAAGCGCAAGCCCGGCTTGAACAGCGGGTCGGGGGTGACCAGCAGGTCGATCTCGTAGTCATGCAGGGCTTTCAGGCCACCGAACTGGAAGCGCTGCTTGACGTCGACATCGACCTCGGGCCACGCCGCCAGGTACGGGTCCACCACCTTCAGCAGCCACTGGTAGCAGGGATGGCATTCCATCCCGATGCGCAACGTGCCGCGCTCGCCGCGCGCGTAGTCGCGCATCAGGCGCTCGGCGTGCTCGAGCTGGGGCAGCAGCCGCTCGGCCAGCGCCAGCAGCGCGCGGCCGGCCTGGGTCAGGCGCAGCGCCCTGCCCTCGCGCGTCCATACCGGGGTGCCGAGCTGCTGCTCGAGCTTCTTGACCGCGTGGCTCAGCGCCGACTGGGTCAGGAACAGCACCTCGGCGGCGGCGGTCAGCGAACCGCGGCGGTCGACCTCGCGGATGATGGACAAGTGGATGCGCTCGATCATGCGTCTTACCCGTCTATGAAGGAAATTAATGGATGGATGAAATCATACCAATTTTATTCATGATTCAGCCGGCCTATGATCGACTCATCCATTGATGAACAGGTTCATACCGCCATGACGATCACCCACAATCTCGGCTTTCCGCGCATCGGCGCGCGCCGCGAACTGAAATTCGCCCTCGAACGTTTCTGGAAAGGCGACGCCACCGCCCAGGAACTCGAGGCGCAGGCCGCCCAGCTGCGCCAGCGCCACTGGCAGCAGCAGTCGCAGCTCGACCTGGCGCCGGCCGGCGACTTTTCGCTGTACGACCAGGTGCTGGACATGAGCTTCACGCTCGGCAACATCCCGGCACGCGCCCACGGCCATGACGGCAACGCGCTGGACGCTTACTTCCGCGTGGCCCGCGGCCGCAGCCAGGGCGACCACGACCACGCCTGCGGCGGCGTCCATGCCGGCGAAATGACCAAGTGGTTCGACACCAACTACCACTACATCGTCCCCGAATTCAGCGCGGACACCTGTTTCAGGCTCGATACGACGCGCCTGGAACAGCAACTGGCCCAGGCGCGCACGCTGGGCGTGAAGGCCAAGCCCGTCATCGTCGGCCCCCTGACTTACCTGTGGCTGGGCAAGGCCAAGGATGGCAGCGAGCGGCTCGACCTGCTGCCGCAACTGCTGCCGGTGTATGCCGAACTGCTGGCCTGGTTCGTCACCCAGGGCATCGAATGGGTGCAGGTCGACGAGCCGGCGCTGGTCACCGAACTCGATCCGCGCTGGAAGGAAGCTTATGCAACGGCCTACGCCGCGCTCCAGCACAGCGGTGCCCGGCTGCTGCTGGCGACCTACTTCGGCCGCCTCGAAGACAATCTGCTGCTGGCCTGCGCGCTGCCGGTCGACGGCCTGCACCTCGATGCGATCAATGCCCGCGCCGAAGTCGCGCCCGTCATCGCGGCGCTGGGGCCGGACAAGATCCTGTCGCTGGGCGTGATCGACGGCCGCAATATCTGGAAGACCGACCTGCACGCGACCCTCGAATGGCTGGAACCGGTCCAGCGCCAGCTGGGCGGGCGCCTGTGGATCGCGCCATCGTGCTCGCTGCTGCATGTGCCGGTCGACCTGGATAACGACACCACGCTGGATCCCGAAATCCGCTCCTGGCTCGCGTTCGCGGTGCAGAAGCTGGAAGAACTGCGCATCCTGGCGCACGCACTCGATCATGGGCGCTCGCAGGTGCAATTGGCGCTGGTGGAGAACGCCGCCGCGATCGACCGCCGCCGCGCCTCGAAGCGCGTGTCGAACCCCGAAGTGGCGCAGGCCATCCAGGCGATCACGCCAGAACTTGGTCAGCGCGCCAGCAGCCACGCCGTGCGCAGCGCACGACAGGCCGCCCTGCTGCAGCTGCCGCGCTACCCGACCACCACCATCGGCTCCTTCCCGCAGACGGCGGCGATCCGCCAGGCCCGCAACGGGTTCAGGAAGCGCGAACTGGATGCGGCAACGTACGAGGAAGCGATGCGCAGCGAGATCGCGCGCTGCGTGCGCGAGCAGGAAGCGCTGGGCCTGGACGTGCTCGTGCACGGCGAGGCCGAGCGCAACGACATGGTCGAATACTTCGGCGAACAGCTCGACGGCTACGCCTTCACCGAGGGCGGCTGGGTGCAATCCTACGGTTCGCGTTGCGTGAAACCGCCGATCCTGTTCGGCGACGTGCGCCGTCCGCAGGCGATGACGGTCAAGTGGACCACCTACGCCCAGTCGCTGACCGACAAGCCGATGAAGGGCATGCTGACCGGCCCGGTGACGATCCTGAACTGGTCGTTCGTGCGCGACGACCAGCCGCGCTCCGTGAGCTGCCGCCAGCTGGCGCTGGCGATCCGGGCCGAGGTGCTGGACCTGGAACGGGCCGGCGTGCGCGTGATCCAGATCGACGAGGCGGCGCTGCGCGAAGGCCTGCCGCTACGCCGCTCGGAGTGGGCCGTCTACCTGGACTGGGCGGTCGAGTCGTTCCGCATCACGGCCAACGGCGTCGGCGACCAGACCCAGATCCACACCCATATGTGCTATTCGGAGTTCAACGACATCATCGCCGCGATCGCCGCCATGGATGCCGACGTGATCACGATCGAGACCTCGCGCTCGGATATGGAGCTGCTCGATGCGTTCGACCACTTCAGCTATCCGAACGATATCGGCCCAGGCGTGTACGACATCCACTCGCCGAACATCCCGAGCCAGGAACACATCGTGGACCTGATGCGCAAGGCGGCCACGCGCATCCCGGCGCAGCGCCTGTGGATCAATCCGGACTGCGGCCTCAAGACCCGCAGCTGGGACGAGGTGCTGCCGGCGCTGCGCAATATGGTGGCGGCGGCGCACACGCTGCGTGACTAAGCACTGATTTATTCACGAGGGCGGACTTGGCCGCAAAAATAGGCGTCCTGCGGCGTTGCAAAATCTTGCAATAGCTAGTCGGCTGACGGCGCGGGATTGCGCAGGAATCCCGCCACCGCCTTCACCAGCAGCGGCGACACCGGCAGCGACGGATCGCCGTAGGCCGCGGCCTGCAGCGCCGCATCGGCCCGCACGTGCTTGAACACATGGTTCATGCCGGGGATGATCGCCAGGTTCGCGTCCGGCTTGGCGCGCTGCAGCGCATTGGCCTGGGCGACCTCCACCTGCATATCGGTATTGCCCTGCACGATCAGCACCGGCATGGTCAAGGCGGCGATGCGCTGGGCCGGCACATACTTGAACCACGAGATCAGGTAGGGCTGGACGCTCGGCCGGTAGAACACGGACAGCGCCGGCGGCACCTGCGCCACCGTGTTCCCGGCTTCGAGCGCGGCCAGGATGCGTTCGTTTTCCTGGTCCAGCTCGGGCGGCAGCTTGCCGGCGAGTTGCCTGCGCAGGAGCGCCGAGGCGCCGTCGGCGGCGCCCGCGATCGAGACGAAGGCCGCCGCGCCGGCCTGCTGCGCCGCCAGCATGCCGATCAGCGAACCCTCGCTATGGCCGATCACATCCACCTGGCCGAAGCGCGGATCGGCTTTCAGCTTGCCGATCCAGGCCGCCGCATCCTCCACATACATCTCGAAGCGCATGTCGGATTCCGGCGCGCCGGCCGCCTGGCTGGCGGCGATGCCGCGCTTGTCGTAGCGTACCGAGGCAATGCCTTCGTCGGCCAGCGCCGCGGCCAGCATCTTGAGACTGTCGTTGCGGCCGGGGATCACGGGCGTGTTGCCGTCGCGGTCGGTCGGGCCGGAGCCGGCGATGATCAGGACGACGCGCGGCTTTGCCGCGGCGGCGGGCAGTTGCAGGGTGCCGGCGATCCGGCCGGTCGGCGTGTCGAGCACGATGGCTTCTTCAGGCGTTTGCGCCATGGCGGCGCCGGCGACGATGAGCAGCAGGGCCACGGCAACAGCGGCGACGGCCTTCATGCGCGCTCCGCCGTGATCGTCCCTGGTGAAATCACCAGCACCGCCAGCCAGCCGAGGAAGGAAAAGCAGCGCTGCAAGCCCATGAAGCAGAGGAACCAGACGGCCCACTGCGCAACGCTGTAGTCGAACGGCGGCAGCCCGGCCGTGTACATCAGGCCGATCGTCGAAAACGTCGTGAAACAGCTCACGACCAGCACGAACCACCATTTCTTTTCGAGTTCAACCATGGTTTCCTCTTCCCTCATTAGTCAGGCTGCGACCGGCATGCCGCGCTGCGCCAGGCAAAAAGACTGGATCCGCTCCACCGCCGCCCTGGCCTGCAATTCGTCGAGACCGGCCCCGAAACGGTAGCGGTGGGTGGCGGTCTCGATCTCGATCCGGCCCTGGCCGAAGCCGATCGCATCCCACTTGGCCTCGGGCGTCCAGGCCTCCGGCGCCGGCAGCAGCCGCACCGCGCGGATCTGGTCGGCCAGGAAGGCCAGCTCGATCGACGGCAGTTCGCCCTCGCCGGCGATGTACAGCTCATCCTTGAACACGAAGTTGCGGTACAGCGCCCAGCCGGCCACGCTCACGATGGACAAGGCGCAGGCGGTGAAGACGGCGGCGCCGGGCGTCAGGTCGCCTTGCGAGCTGGCCAGGCCGTAGACCAGCAGGCAGACGAAGCAAAAGGACATGAACGCGGCAAAGCCGCGCTTCTGGGTGGGACAGACGATGTGCAGGACCAGGCTGGCGCTCATTCCTTCTCTTCGAAAACGGCCGTGATTGCGAAAGATACCATTTCTCGCCGAAGAAAATGTGCACGAATACTCTCCCGAAGCGCCCTCCCGGTGCGTCAGGCCCCGGCGAACCAGCCCAGCTCCCCGTCCAGCGCGGCCCGGATCGGCCCCGGCGTCAAGCCGGTCCAGCGCTTGAACGAGCGGCGGAAATTGGCCGCATCGTGAAAGCCCAGGTAGCGCGCGACCTCGTCGTTGTCGGCGCGCTCGACCTGGAACAGCCACAAGGCCACATGGGTGCGCACCTGGTCCAGTTCCCCCTGGAAATGGGTATGGTGGCGCAGCAGCTGGCGCTTGAAAGTGGCCGGGCTGACGCCGAAGTCACTGGCGGTGCGCTCCAGCGACGGCGCCACGCGCACGTGTTCGAGCAGGTAGTCGTACAGCGCCGCCAGCGGGCCCGGGGCGCGCAGGGGTTCCTGTGCGGCGGCCTGCTGCGCCAGCCGCGCCGCCACCTCGCTGGCGCGCGGCCAGGGCCGGTCGAGCCAGGACGATGGCAGCAGCATGGCGTCGAGCTGGCAGCCGAAACGCAGCTCGGCGCCAAGGTGGACGTGGTGCTGCTCGACGTGGCGCGGGGCGGCGCGGTTGAAGCAGAAGCGCCATGGCAGGCGCTCGCCGCCCAGCCAGCGGCACAGCGCCACCAGCGCCGTCATGTGCATCTCCACCAGGGCCGGGCGGATGCCGGGGGCGCCATAGGCGTCGACCCAGTACAGCAGCGCGACATCGCCCCAGCTTTCGAAGCGCGGCCGCAGCAGGGGCGTCAGGCGCGCATGGAAGCGACACAGGGTCTGCAGCAGCGTGCGCAGGTTCGGCGCCTGCGCCAGCGCATGGCTGGCCGCGCCGTCGTGGCCGGGCAGCAGCAACTGGCCCAGCATGAAGCTGGTGTCGGGACTGTCCAGGGTGCGCAGGGTGTTGGCCAGCTGCTGCAGGTACTGGCTGGGCGAGACCAGGCTATCCGGGTCGAGGCCGGCCGCCAGGCCGGTGTCGCGCAGCAGGTCGGCGTCGCGCGCATCGCGCGAGCGACCGTACTCCAGCGCCTGCGCGCTCTGCTGGCGCGCGGGAATCGAGGGTTCTGCGGCTGGCTGCCAGGCGATCACGCCGCATCCATCTGGCGGCACAGATCGGCCAGCAAGGCGTCGGGCGCGCCGCGCGCAGGCGCGCAACCATGGCGCAGCGTGATCCGCACGCGCCCGCTGGCGGCGTGGTGGCGCATCGAGGAGACCATCCGGCACAGGTGCTGGGCGGCGTCGCGCGCTTCAGGCTCGCCCAGCCCCGGCATCAGCACGGCAAAGCGGTCGCCCGCGTAGCGGCACAGCAGGTCGTCGTTGCGCAGGTTCAGGAGCAGCATGTGCGCCACCGCCTGCAGCACGCGGTCGCCCTCGAGCTGCCCGTGTTCGCGGTTGATGCGGTGGAATTCGTCGATATCGAACAGCACCAGCGCGCAGCCCTGGGCGTCGGTGCGCCGGCTTTCCAGGCGCAGCTGCTCGCGCAGGTAGGCCGCGTCGGCCAGCTGGGTGATGCGGTCGAACGGACGGTGACTGCGGAACAGCCGCTCGCGCTTGCGCATGTGGTCCGACAGGGTGGCCTGCTCGCGCTTCCAGTAGTACATGCCGACGGTCAGCACCAGCATCCCGAGGGGCAGCAGGGATTCCAGCGCGTTATCCCACAGCGCCGCCTTGTCGACGTCGATCGCTTCGTCCAGGCAGTCGGCCCAGGAGCCCAGCATGATGCAGGCCAGGCCGCCGGCCAGCAGGCGCGTGACCAGCCCGTCCGGGCGGCTGGAGAGCACGATGAGGCACCACACGGCCGCCAGCAGCGCAGTGCCGCCTTCGCTGGCGATGTCGACCCAGTCCCATTGCGCCAGCGGGATGCTCTGACCGGCGCCGGCGAACAGGAAGGCGAACGCGCCGAGCAGCGCGCCGATCGACAGGATGTGGCGGATCAGGGTGGACATACGGATTGGCGTCGAGGGGGATCGCCGGACCATAGCGCAGGCAGATGACCGCAAGATGACATGGCGACCAGCGCGTGGCGGCGCTGCACAGGGTCCGAACGGCTCATCAATCGTCACGCAGGCACCGCACCGCCGACGCGTTCCTGCGGCGCCGGCACACTGCGCGGCCGGGCGCCCGCCCGTTGGGCCCGGCTGCGGCGGGCAGCCTCGCCGGCCGCGCCACCCCGCCGGGTCATTTCAGCTCATCCGGGAAAGGTACGTCCCGGGCAGCACAACCGCGTCACCAGAGCGTCATATTCCCTCACCAGAATCCGCCCAATTCCAACCATCTCCCTGCCCCCATGCGCCACTTCGCCCTCCCCGCCATCACCGCCAGCCTGCTGGCCGCCGCCGGCGTCCATGCCGCCGACGCTCCCGCTCCGGCAGCCGAATCCAGCGTGGTCATCACCGGCCAGCGCGCCAGCCTGGCGCGCGCCATCGCCGCCCAGGAACAGGCCGACAATATCGTCAGCGTCATCAGCAGCGACGATATCGGCCAGCTGCCGGACAAGAACGCCGCCGAGGCATTGGCGCGCCTCCCTGGCGTCTCGGTCCAGCGCGACCAGGGCGAAGGCCGCTACGTGGTGGTGCGCGGGCTGGACGCCGACTATAACAACGTGACCATCAACGGCGCCCTGGTGCCGTCGCCCGAAGCGACCCGCCGCGCCGTGGCGCTGGACGTGCTGCCGGCCGGCCTGGTGCGCTCGCTGGAAGTGACCAAGTCGGCCACGCCCGACCAGGATGCGAATTCGCTCGGCGGCACGGTCGAGGTCAAGACCCTCTCGGCGTTCGACCTGCCGGGCAAGCTGCTCAGCGTCGGCGTCGCGGGCAGCCACGACACCAACACCGACCAGAACAGCCCGAGCGCCAACCTGCTGTGGGCCCAGCGCTTCATGGACGGCAAGCTGGGCGTCGCCCTCGGCCTGTCGGGCGAAAAACGCAAGTTCGGCTCGGACAACGTCGAAACCGGCGGCGCCTGGGATGGTCAGCGCCTGCAGGGCTGGGAGATGCGCGACTACCTGCCAACGCGCGAACGCCGCGCCGGCGCCCTGAACCTCGATTACCGCCCGGATGCGGCCACCAGCTACGCCCTGCGCGGCTTCATCAGCCGCTTCTCGGATGAAGAGTCGCGCGACCGCATGACGGTGGGCGACTTCGAGAACGACGACGAGAGCGTGCTCGAGGGCGAACTCGCTCCCGCCACCGTCGAGCGACGCCTGCGCCAGCGCAAGTACACGCAAGAGATCCGCTCGCTCACCGGCTCGATGGACCGCCGCCTGAACGAAGCGTGGAAGCTGCACCTGGAAGCGGCCACCAGCCGCGCCACCGACAAGACCCCGAACGCGATCAGCGATGCGCGCTTCACCAATCTGGAGAGCTTCGACGGCATCGGCTTTACCAACACCCGCGCGCCGCAGCTGATCGCACCAGGCGGCGTGCAGGATGCCGCCAACTACGAACTCGATTCGTTCGCGGTCGAACGCGCGTATGCGAAAGACCGCAGCAACCAGCTGCGCCTGGACCTGACGCGCGACTTCGACGCCGGCAGCTGGAGCGGCGCGTTCAAGTTCGGCGCCAAGACCACCCGCCGCGACAAGCGCACCGACACCGAAGCCTGGGAATTCGGCAGCGACGATCCTGAAGACGGCGACTACTGGGGCGCCGGTCCGACCTCGATGAGCGCATTCGTGAGCGGCAATCGCATCGACTACCCGTTCGGCAACCTGGGCTACGCGCTCAGCCCGGACCTGGTGCGCGCCCGCCTGGCGGGCCTGAACCGCGACGGCGCCCGCGCGATCGCCGATTCGACGCTGGACGACTTCACGCTGCAGGAAGACATCGACGCCGCCTATTTCCAGACCAGCCTGCGCAGCGGCGCCTGGTCGCTGCTGGCCGGCGTGCGCGCCGAGCGCACCCGCTTCCAGGCGGACGGCGCGCAGGTGACCGGCGACGACGAGATCAGCCCGCGCAGCGCCTCGCGCTCGTACACCAACTGGCTGCCGGGCGCCCACCTGCGCTACGACATCGACCAGGCCACCAGTCTGCGCGCCGCATGGAGCAACTCGGTGGTGCGCGCCAACTTCGCCCAGCTCGCGCCCGGCGTGAGCCTGGACGGCGACGAAGCCACCATCGGCAATCCGGACCTGAATCCGCTGCGCTCGCACAACCTGGACCTGGGCATCGAGCGCGTGGTCGGCAATGACGGCGTGGTGTCGGCCTATGTCTTCACCAAGGATATCAAGGACTTCACCTACGCATCCGACCTGGCAGGGCGTGGCGCATGGAGCGACTTCAATAGCGCGATCTCGTACGCGAATGGTGAACAAGCGCGGGTGCGCGGCCTGGAACTGGCGTGGCAGCAGCCGCTGCGCATGCTGCCGGCGCCGTTCAACGGCCTGCTGATCGGCATCAACGGCGCCATCACCCACTCGCGCGCCCGGATCGACAGCGCCGACGGCGACGGCGGCGTGGGCTCGCGCAGCATTCGCATGCCGGGACAGTCGAACCGCACCGGCAACCTGATGCTCGGCTACGAGGCCGGCCCGTTCAGCGCGCGCCTGGCGATGAACTACAAGTCGCCCTACCTGCTCGAACTGGGCGAGGACGTGCTCGACGCCACCCAGGACCGCTTCGTCGACACCCAGAAGCAGCTCGACCTGTCGATGTCGTTCAAGATCGACAAGCGCTGGCAGCTGACCTTCGATGCCAGCAACCTGAACAACGAAAAATACTACGTGTACATGGGCGACAAGTCCCGCAACGCGCAATACGAACAATACGGCCGCACCTACAAGATCGGCCTGAAAGCGAGCATCTTCTGATGAAACAAGTCGTCTCCCTGATCGTCCTGGCGGCGCTACATGGCGCCGCCGCAGCAGCACCGGTGGTTCCGGCCCAGCTGGACAAGGCCGAGGAAATCGCCGCCCTGCCCGGCGGCGGCTGGCTGGCCCTCGACAAGCGCGGCCTGCGCCTGGTGGATGCCGGTGGCGCCGAGCGCGCCAGCCTGCCGATCCGCGCCGAGCACCTCGACCTGCGCCCGCTGGAGGGCGGCGCGCTGGCCGTGGTGATCGATTCGAACCATGAACGCGCGCAGCCGGTGCGTGTCGACGTCAAGGCCGGCACCTTGTCCGCACTGCCGCCGCTGCCCGACGCAGGCTTCGGCATCGAGGCCGCCTGCATGTACCGCGACGCCCAGCAGCTCGACCACCTGTTCGTCATTGCCGCCGATGGCCAGGCGCAGCAATGGCTGCTGGGCGCGCCGGGCGCAGGCCAGGCGCGCCTGGTGCGGCGCCTGGCGCTGCCGACCGGCGTCGAACGCTGCCGCGTCGACGATGCCTACGCTACGCTGTTCGTGGCGGAGGAAGGCATGGGCCTGTGGGCCTACGGCGCCAGCGCCGAAGGTCCGTCGGCGCGCACGGCCGTGGCGCTTCGCGCCCCCTATGGCAAGCTGACAGGCGAGCTGCAGGCGCTGGCCGTGCTGCCGGGCGGCGTGGCCGCGATCGACGATGCCGGAAACCTGCTCAGCTGGCGGCGCGACCAGGCCGACTGGCGCGCCCTCCCGGCGCGTGCGCTCGGCGCCGGGCAACTGGTGACGCTCGACCACCAGGCGGCGCGCCTGGCGGTGCGCGGCAAGCAGGGCTGGCAAACGCCGGCGCTGGCGTGGAAGGCCGGCACCGCCGCGCCGCGCAGCCTGCCGGTGGTGATGCCGCGCATGCAGACCGCGCCGGTGGCGCAGATGGGCGACGCGGCCGACGATCCGGCGATCTGGGTACACCCGAAGGACGCCACCAAGTCGCGCATCCTGGGCTCGAACAAGAAGCAGGGCCTGCTGGCATACGACCTGGCAGGCCGCCAGACCCAGTTCCTGGCCTCGGGCCGCCTGAACAACGTCGACGTGCGCCAGGACGTGCGCTTCGGCGCCGAGCGCTTCGACCTGGCCCTGGCCACCCAGCGTGACGAACACTCGATGGTGCTGTACACCATCGATGGCGAAGGCACGCTGGCGGAGACGGCGCGCCTGCCGACCGGTCTTGGCGACATCTACGGCACCTGCCTGTACCGCACCACCGAGGGCGGCCTGGACGCCTTCGTGAACGACAAGGACGGCCGCTACGAGCACTGGCAGATCACCCGCGCCGACGGCAGGTTCGGCGCCCGGCTGGCGCGCCGGTTCAAGGTCGCCACCCAGCCCGAGGGCTGCGTGGCGGACGACCGCAGCGGCCTGCTGTTCGTGGGCGAGGAAGACCGCGCGCTGTGGGTGACGTCGGCACGCGCCGACCAGCCGGCCACGCTCACGATGGTGATGGCGGTGGGCGACTGGCTGCACGACGATATCGAAGGCATGGGCATCTACCACGGGCGCGAAAAGAGCTACCTGGTGGTGTCGAGCCAGGGCAACAGCAGCTATGTGGTGTTCGATGCCGCCGCCCCGTTCAAGGTGCGCGGCGCGTTTCGGGTCGGGATGGATCCGGCGGCGGGCATCGACGGCGCATCGGAGACCGATGGCCTCGAAGTCTCGTCAAGCAATTTCGGCGGCCCGTACACGCGCGGCATGCTGGTCGTGCACGATGGCTTCAAGCGCATGCCCGACGGCGCCCAGAACTACAAGGCCGTGGCGTGGGACGATATCGCCAAGGCCCTGAAACTGGACGACGTGAAGTAAGACCGACTCCCCTGTCGCGCGCGTCACGCCGCGATAACCGCGAACGTCGCGTTTATCGCGCTGGCGCAGGCGTTGTCGGTTCGGCCAGGTGGCTGCTCAGCCACTTGGCCACCTCGGCCGCCCTCCCCTCGATCACTGCG
>Ga0265780_10006909_pt1 | contig 14011 bp, 9 predicted proteins | sample P1T30metagenome_FD_192432 | JGI IMG/M metagenome (GOLD analysis project Ga0265780, IMG submission 192432) | Plant litter microbial communities from East Loma Ridge, Irvine, California - P1 T30 | ecosystem: Environmental > Terrestrial > Plant litter > Unclassified | place: USA: California... | reverse complement strand
CGAGCGCGCCGGCGTGTCGTGGAGATAGACCGCGAAATCGTTCGGGAAATCGAATTTGAACCGCCCCAGCGCGCTCTGTTCGGACGCCTGTTGCAGCCGCTTGCCGCCGTTGCCGGTGTCGATCACGCGAAAGCCGTTGCGCTTCAGATAGCCCGGATTGGCGCGCTCCTTCGGCCACAATTCCTTGGTCGCGATCGAACTTGGCACGTTCCACGGCGGGTTGATGACGATGCTGCTGATCTGCGACACCAGCATCGGCGTCTCGTTGCCCGGCCGCCCGGTGACCGCGCGCATCGACATGATCGGCCGGTCGCCGTCGAACGCGGTCAGCACCGCCGCGGCGATGTTGACCTGCACGCGTCGCCGATCGAGCGTCGGCGGCAGCCAGCGCCACCGCTCCAGATTGGCGAGAATCGACTGGATGCGCTGCTCGACGGGAACGTTGAGCGCGGCGAGCGTCTGCGCACCAACCTGCCCGGCCGGGTTGAGGCCATAGCGGCGCTGCGCACGCCGCACCCCCTCCAGCAACGCGGCGTCGAAGCGGTCGCCGGTGCCGGTCAGCTCCGGGTCCTCGATCGCAAGCCGCTCGCGGAGCCGCCCGACCGCCGGGCCGCTGCTGCCATAGGCCGGTGCGACCGTCAGCATTGGCCAGCCGCCCGCGGCCGCAATCTTGCGATAGCGCGCCAGCCCTTCGACCAGCGCGTCATAGCCCTGATAGGGCGGCGGGAGCGAGCGGACCCAGGTCGTCAGCCGGTCGCGCGCGACCGCGTCGACGAAGCCCGGCAGCGGGTCATAGGCGGTCGGCCGGATTCCCCAGTCCTTCTGGAAATCGGACGGCATCAGCCGCCCGCCGTGAACCGCGCGCGCATGGTCGAGCGCCACCCGCGCCAGCGACGCGTTGTCGAGCCGGTCGAGATCGCTGCGCGGCGTGCGGCTCAGCCCCTGCGCGACCTCATCCTTGGCGATCAGCCGCGCAAGCTCCTGCCGTTGCGCGTCGCTCAGCGTCGGCAGCGGCAGTTGCGGCTGGACGAGCGGGATCGGCGTCGGCGCGGCGGTCTCCGGCGTGACCGGGACCTGCGCGGCGGAGGGGGCCGCGGCAACGAGCGCGGCAAGCAGGAGGCTTCGTGAGGCAAACGACATCATGGCAGCCGGCTTATCACCTTTGATTCGTCGGGTTGAGAGGCCGAATCGCGCAATCTCGATTGCGGACGATGCAGCCGTGGCGTCATGCCGGTCCCAACGAGCGGGCCGGCGAAAGGACTCGCAGGCAAAATGGCGCATTAACCAGTCCTTATTCCGCATCCCCTACCAGCAGCGCCATCATTCCAGAGTGACGTTGGGGGAGTAACTGATGCGGAAGGCGCGTTTGTATCGGTCGGTTGCGGTGTTCGCGATCATCGCGGCGCCCGCCGCGGCGCAGGACCTGCGCGGATCGGCGGCCAACCAGCCCAAGGACGCGACCCAGGCCGCCTCCCCCAACACCGCGGATATCGTCGTCACCGCCACCCGCCGCTCCGAGCGGCTGTCGAACGTGCCGATCGCGGTGTCGGCCTTCGGGCAGGCGGCGCTGCAGAATTCCGGCGCGACCGACATCCGCCAGATGACCCAGATCGCACCGTCGCTGCTCGTCTCCTCGACCGGCAGCGAGGCGAATGCCTCCGCACGCATCCGCGGCGTCGGCACGGTCGGCGACAACCCCGGCCTGGAAAGCTCGGTGGCGGTGTTCATCGACGGCATCTATCGCAGCCGCACCGGCGCGGGGCTCAACGATCTTGGCGAGGTCGAGCGGATCGAGGTGTTGCGCGGGCCGCAGGGGACGCTGTCGGGCCGCAATTCGTCCGCGGGTGCGATCAGCATCTACACCAAGCTGCCCGAGTTCAAGTTCGGCGGCATGGGCGAGGTCAGCTACGGCAATTACAATGCCGTCCGCGTGCAGGGTGCGCTGACGGGGCCGGTCATCAAGGATCTGCTCGCCTTCCGGATCGACGGTGTCGCCAGCCGCCGCGATGGCTTCCTGACGGACGTGGTCAACAAGACCGACTTCAACAACCGCGATCGTTATTTCGTGCGCGGGCAGTTGCTGTTCACGATCACCCCCGATCTTGCGGTGCGCTTCATCGGCGATTATACGCGGCGCGACGAAAAGTGCTGCGGCGCGGTTTATGTCGACACCCGCCAGAAGGTCGACCCGACGCCGGGTACGCCGGGCGATTACGCGATCAGCGCCGCCAACCCGATCACCGGCATCCTGCGCAGCCTCGGCGGCGTGCTGCCGAGCGAGGGCGATCCCTATAATCGCCGCATCGCGCAGACCGCCGGCCGCGCCTACAGCAACCTGACCACAGACGGTGGCGTGTCGATGCGCGTACGCTGGAACCTCGGCGCGACGCAGCTCACCTCGCTGACCGCGTATCGCGAGTATAAGTCGGGCGGCGCGGGTGACATGGATTATTCCAACGTCGACCTGGTCTATCGCCCCGACGACGGAAACAATTATCGCCAGTTCAAAGTCTTCAGCCACGAAAGCCGCTTCTCGGGCACGATCCTCGACAACCGGCTCGACTGGCTGGTCGGCGGCTATTACGCGCACGAGAACCTCGCGCTGGTCGATAACCTGCAATTCGGCGCGCAATATGGCGCGTTCGCCGCGTGCCGCGCGGTGCTGTCGATCAACCCCGCCGCCGCACTGCGCAACGCCGCCAATCCGGGCTGCCTCAGCACCGCCGGCCGCGCGGCGCTGACCGCCGGGATCGGCGCGATCGCGGTGGGGGGGATCGACCGGCTGAGCACGCTCAACAATCTCGGCAGCCTGCGCGACGTCTACCGCCAGACCAGCGAGAATTTCGCCTTCTTCACGCACAACATTTACCGGCTGACCGACCGGCTCAGTGTGACCGTCGGGTTGCGCTACACCAATGAGCACAAGACGCTGGCGGCCGGGTTCAACAACAACAACACGATCTGCCCGGCGCAACAGGCCGCGCTGCGCTCGCTGCTCGCCAGCAGCAACGCCACGCTGCGCTCGGTCGCGGGCGGGATCGTCACGCTGTCGTGCATCGGCAATTCGAGCGCGGCGCTGACCGATGTCGCGCTGCGCGACCAGATCCGCGAGGGCCAGCTGACCGGCACCGGCGTCGTCTCGTGGAAGCCGGTCGCCTCGACCTTGCTCTACGCCTCCTATGCGCGCGGCTACAAGGCAGGCGGGTATAATCTCGACCGCTCCGACCTCAGCGAGACGGTGCTGACCACCCCGCCCGCGTCGAACGTCCGCAACCTGCGCTTCGACCCCGAGACGGTGAATGCCTATGAGCTGGGGCTGAAATATTCGTCGCGCCAGTTCACCGCCAATGTCGCGGCGTTCCGGTCGGAGTTCACCAACTTCCAGCTCAATACCTTCAACGGCACCAGTTACATCGTCCAGAATATCGGCGGCTGCGACACGTCGCTGAACGGCGCGGACCGCGACAATTCGAGCGCGACCGGCGGGTGCACGGGCAAGGTCGGCAAGGGGCTGGTGACGCAGGGCGTCGAGCTGGAGGTCGGCATGTACCCGACCCCCGACGTGACGGTGAATCTCGGCTATACACTGACCCACGCCGATTATGCGCGCAACCTCGTGGGCAGCAAGGCGGGCGAGCCGCTGAGCCCGGCGCTGTTCCTGCTGCCCGGCGCGCAGATGTCCAATGCGCCGCGGCACACCGTGACCAGCTCGATCGGCTGGACACCCGAAATCGGCGGCAACGGGCTGCGCGCGCTGTTCTACGTCGACGGCCGCATGACCAGCGACTACAACACCGGCTCGGACCTGTTCATCGAGAAGATGCAGGACGGCTTCTTCCTGATGAACGCGCGCATCGGGTTGCGCGGCGATCAACAGCGCTGGGCGGTCGAACTCTGGGCGCAGAACTTGCTCGACACCAACTATCAGCAGATTGCCTTCACCGCGCCGTTCCAGGGCGCCGGGTCGCAATCGCAGGTGCAGGCGTTCGGCAGCCCGAGCTTCGCGAGTGCCAATTCGCTGTTCACCTCGTTCCTCGGCGAGCCGCGCACGTACGGGCTGACGTTGCGCACGCGCTTCTGATCGCACGGGCGAGGCAGTCGAGCCTCCTTACAAACCCCAGCCGTCGCTTCGGAGACCATTGGGGGCGGCGGCTTCTCCGACCCGCTTACGCCGTCGCGCCCCGCTCGGTCACCGGGGACCTGATCCGGAAGCCCGCTTCATGCCGATGCCGACCAGCGATCACGCATAGGCATAAGGCCCGCCCGCCGCGAGCGCGCGCTGATAGGCCGGGCGCGCGTGGATACGCTCGAGCCAGCCGAGCGTATTGGGGCGGCTGGCATCGAGCCCGGCGCGGCTGCGCGCGGCCTCCAGCGGAAAGCTCATCATGATGTCGGCGGCGGTGAATGTATCGCCGGCGAACCACGGGTGTTCGGCGAGCGACGCCTCGACATAATCGAGATGGCGATCGATCATCGGCTGAATCTGCGTGGCGACGCGATTGCCGACCAGCGGGATGCGCGAGACGACCAGCTTGACGAGCAGCGGCGGCATCAGCGAGCCCTCCGCATAATGAACCCAGAAGCGGTAGGCGAGCGCCGCGTCGCGCTTCGACGGCGCGCCCAGCTTTCCGTCGGCGAGGTCGACGAGATATTCGACGATCGCGCCGGTCTCCGCGATGACGCGCGATCCGGTCGCGCCCTGCGCGGCTTGGTCCTCGATCACCGGCGACTTGCCGAGCGGATGGACGCGGCGCAATTCGGGGGGCGCGAGCATCGTCGCCTTGTCTCGCTCGTAGCGCTTCACCTCATAGGGGAGATCCAGCTCCTCGAGCATCCACAGGATCCGTTGCGAGCGGGAATTCTCGAGGTGGTGGACGATGATCGTCATGCAGCTTCCTTCCCCGCGCGCGCGGTTACCACCAATATCGTGGCGGAGAACGTCACCGCGCCTTCGCGTATCCGCGCGGCGAACAGATCGCGGAGCACCGCCTCATATCGGTCGCGATCGCGGTTCTGGCTGGCGGCGAGGAGCGAGGCGAGCGGCCCGATGCGGCGGTAGAAAGCCAGCGCGCTTTCGACCGGCGCGTCACCGCTCCCGACGGGATAGTCGACGCGGTGGCGGACGATCCGTACGTCACGCCAGCCGCTCCGTTCGAGCAGCGCGCGCGTGAAAACCTCATCACCGAGCGCGAACGGCCCCGGCGCATAGCCGCTCGCAAGCATGGGATCGAGGGTCAGCGCGGCTTCGGGGGCGGTGACCCAGTCGTTCTCGCCCCGCGCGGCGAAACAGGAGAAGACCAGCGGCGCATCGGCCGCCGCCGCTCTGCGCAACGCGGTGAACGCGACGTCCGGATCGGCGAAGAACATCAGCCCGTGGCGCGAGACCAGCAGGTCGATCGGCGCCAAGGTCGGCACAAGCTCCACGATGTCGCCGATGACGAAGGCCGGAGCTTGCGCCCCTGCGACGGTCGGTGCGCCCGCCACTGCCGCAGAGCGCCGCGCTACCGCGATCAGCGCCGCGGACAGGTCGATGCCGGTGACCCGCAGATGCGGCCGCATGCCGGCAAGCGCCAGCGTGGTGCCGCCGACCCCGCAGCCGAGATCGACGGCCCGCCCTTCATGGGGCGCGACGGCGGCGATCGCATTGCCGAGCGCCGCCGCGATACCGCTGAAGGCCTGCTCGGTACGCGCATGTTCCTCCGCCCAGACGTCGCCGACCCGCCCGCGCCAGTCGCTGCCGCTCGTCATCCAAGGCAGGTCCGGCGTCGCACGACCGCGATCAGACGTCGTCGTCCTCGCTCGGCCCGGCCATCATCCCGTCAGCGACTTGCTCGGTACGGCCGCGGATCGCTTTTTCCAGACGGTCCTTCATCTCGGGGTTTTCGCGCAGGAAGTTCTTGGAATTCTCACGCCCCTGCCCGATCCGCACCGAATCATAGGAGAACCACGCACCCGCCTTCTCGACCAGCCCGGCCTTGACGCCGATGTCGAGGATCTCGCCGATCTTCGAGATACCCTCGCCGTACATGATGTCGAACTCGACCTGCTTGAACGGCGGCGCGACCTTGTTCTTGACCACCTTCACGCGGGTCGCGTTGCCGATCACCTCGTCACGATCCTTGATCGCGCCGGTGCGGCGGATATCGAGGCGGACCGAGGCATAGAATTTCAGCGCATTGCCGCCGGTCGTCGTTTCGGGATTGCCGTACATGACGCCGATCTTCATGCGGAGCTGGTTGATGAAGATCACCATGCAGCGCGAGCGGCTGATCGAGCCGGTCAGCTTGCGCAGGCTCTGCGACATCAATCGCGCCTGCAGGCCGACGTGGCTGTCGCCCATCTCGCCCTCGATCTCGGCGCGCGGCACCAGCGCGGCGACCGAGTCGACCACCAGCACGTCGATCGCGTTCGAGCGCACCAGCGTGTCGACGATCTCCAGCGCCTGCTCCCCGGTATCGGGCTGCGACACGATCAGTTCGTCGATGTTGACCCCGAGCTTCTTGGCGTAGACCGGGTCGAGCGCATGCTCGGCGTCGACGAATGCGGCGGTGCCGCCGCCCTTCTGCGCCTCGGCGATGACGTGCAGCGCGAGCGTCGTCTTGCCCGAGCTTTCCGGGCCATAGACCTCGATCACGCGCCCGCGCGGCAGCCCGCCGACGCCGAGCGCGATGTCGAGCCCGAGCGACCCGGTCGAGATCGCCTCGACCTGCATCGTCTCCTTCTGCCCCAGCTTCATCGCCGAGCCCTTGCCGAAGGCGCGATCGATCTGTGCCAGCGCGGCGTCGAGCGCCTTTTGACGGTCTGAATTCGCGGTTGCCATGCCGGTATCGATCACCTGAAGTTTGGCGGCCATTGCCGTGGAGCCTTTCGCTAGAGCAACCGCGCGCCGCATTCAACGCGCCGCACCGTTGTATTCAGTTTGTTCCATGAGAACAAGTAGCGAACTTTCGCCTGAATACAAGCTTTTCAGCCGATCGTGGTTGGACACAGCCACCAATCGGGCGCCGCTTCAGCGATCTGCGCGGCGGCGGAGTCGCGTGCGGCAGCGTCGTGGAACAGCGCGAAGCAGGTCGCGCCGGAACCGGACATGCGCGTCAAAACCGCACCCGGTGCCGAGGAAAGTCGGGAAATAACCGCCTCGATCACGGGCGCGATCGCCTCGGCGGGCGGTTGGAGGTCGTTCCGGCCCGCGATGGCGCGTTCCAGTGTCGTTCCGGTGAGAGCGAGCGCGCCGCGGTCGATGCCGTCCCAATGCGCGAAGACCTGCGCAGTCGACACCGCCACGCCGGGGTTCACCAGCAGCGCCGGCATGTCGCCCAGCCCCGCGACCGGCGCGAGCGCGTCGCCGCGCCCGCGCCCGAAGGTCGGGCGGCCGAGCAGGCAGGCCGGCACATCCGCGCCCAGCCCGGCCGCAATCGTCAGCAGCCGCGGCATATCGACCGGCAGGCCATGCAGCCGGGCGAGCGCGCGCAGCGTCGCGGCGGCATCTGCCGAGCCGCCACCGATCCCCGAGGCGACCGGCAGATGCTTGTCGAGCGTCACCACATGCACCGCGTCGGGCGCGAACGCCTGCCGGAACGCCGCCTCGGCGCGGGTGACGAGATTGTCGGCGACCGGGCCGACCGCGGCGGCGAACGGGCCGGTGACGGTGAAGCCCGGCGCCGATGCGGGTGTGACCGTCACGCGGTCTCCATCGCGCGCGAAGACGAACAATGTCTCCAGCTCGTGATAGCCGTCCGCCCGCCGCGCGCGGACGTGCAGCGCGAGGTTGAGCTTGGCGGGGGCGGTTTCGGCGATCATCACTGCGGCAATCCCTGTTCGATCTTGGTGGCGAGCCGCGCGGTCTCGACCGGGGTCGCGGTCGCCTGCGCCGCGGTCCAGGCGTAGCGCGCCTCGTAGCGGCGCCCGGCCTGCCAGTAGAGGTCGCCGAGATGCTCGCCGATCTCCGCGCTGAGCGGATCGGCTTGCGCGGCGCGTTCGACCAGCGGCAGGGCACGCACCGGCTGCCCGCGCAGGTACAGCGCCCAGCCGAGCGAGTCGGCGATCGCGGCATCGTCGGGCTTGAGCCGCGCCGCCTTCTCCAGCATCGCCTGCGCCTCGTCGACGCGTTCGCGGTGCTGCGTCAGCGCATAGCCGAGATAGTTGAGCGCGAGCGGCTGGTCGGGGCCCTTCGCGACCGCCTTCTGCAAGGCATCGCGCGCCGCGGGCCAGCGCCCCGCCCCGTCGAGCGCCGCGCCATATTGCAGCCAGTCGGTCCAGTCCGCGCCTGCGCCGGCCTGTTTCACCAGCCGCGCATAGAGCGGCACCGCCTGCGCCGGGCGGTCGAGCCGCATCTGCAGATCGGCGAGCCGCTGGAGGTCGCCGACCGGTGTCTTCTTCGTCACCGACAGCGCGTCGAGCGCGGCCAGCGCGGCGTCCTCGCGTCCATCATCGGCGAGCATCTGGACGCGCCCGGTCGCGGCGAGCGAGGCATACGGACTGTCCGCGGGCACTTCGGCGAGCAGCGCCAGTCCGGCATCGAGCGCATCGTCGCGCGCGAGCACCCCGGCGAGCAACAGCCGTGCGCGATCGTTGGCGGGATCGGCGCGCAGCGCGGCGCGGAGCAGCGTATAGGTGAGCACGCCGGGGTCCTCGCCCGTCGCCAGATCGGCGGCGATGCGCGTGAACAGGTGCGACGCGCCGAACGCGAGCGTCGGGCGCGCGCCGCGGTTCGGCTCGATCCGCAGCGCGGTCGCGCCCGCCTCATCGTCGAGCAGGGCGCGTGCCGCCTTGTCCTTGCCCTGCCCGATCAACAGCCGCGCCGCCGCGACCCGCTCGTCCAGCGCAGCAAGCTCCGCCGCCCCGCCGAGCGCGCGCACCGCCGCCACGCCTTCGTCGGTGCGGCCGGTTGCGATCAGCAGCAGCGCGCGCGTCTCGGCGGCGAAGCGCCGCGCGACCGGCTCGTCGGGGGCCTGCGCCAGTGCGGCGAACGGATCGCCGCCGCGCTCGAGCGCGAGCCACGCGCGCAGCGGCGGCGCGAGGATGCGCAGCCGGTCGCCGTCGAAACGCCTGAGCGCCGCCTCCGCACCGGTGACGTCGCCATCGCGCGCGGCGCGGGCCAGCGCCAGCAGCGCGGTGTCGGAGGGCGCGGCTTTTTGCGCGGCGAGCGCGGCGGCGGCGCGGTCGGCGAGCGGCATGTCGCCGGCACGCACCGCGGCGCGGAAGGTGCGCAGCGCGATCGCGATGTCCTGCGGATCGTCGGCGAGCACGCGCGCATAATCCTGCGCCGCGCTGGCGACGGCGCCGTCCGCTTCGGCGATCCGCGCGCGGGCATAGGCGGCCGGGTCGACCGTCGCCGCCGCGGCGGGCAGCGCGGTGCCGGCGAGCGTCGCGGCGAACGGGAGCGCGAGGCGGCGGATCAGCGTGATGGCGGTCTTTCGGATGCGGGCGGTCGAGGGCCGGTCGGGGTAGAGGCGGCGGACGGCGAGGTCCAGTGGCGGCGGGCGGCGGGTCATGCGTGGCTTAACACGCGAGCGGGCCGGTGCGTTCAGGGGGGATGCTGCGTCAGGGTCGATCGACATTCGACCGCGGCACGCTGGACGTTGGAAGAAGGTTCGGTTCACGCACAGGCGCGGAGGCGCAAAGGTGTACCGCGTGGGGCGTATTTACCCTGTCATTCGAGATCGAGAGAGGATGAGCGCCAGATCCGGCGAGCGCAGTATCGCTGCGTCCTCCGCGCCTTTGCGAGAATACCCCCTTCCCAGCAGCCTGAATGTCAACCGGTTCAAGGACGCGGATGGTTGCTTGGGGAGCGCCGCTTCCTGTGCAGGATAGCCGACGGCATTGGCGGACAACATGCGTTCCCGGTTTCCGAAAAGGATCGCAATCGGCCTCTCAAAACCCATCGTCGGCAGGTATATCGAGAAGATTGACGGCGTTTGGAACGACAACAAATGGTGGGAAGCGGACATAGCATCCCGGCCTACGGCTTCCGAACGCTCACGACCTTCTCAATCAAAACGGTGCGGGTTCCGTCTCCTAAATACCGTTTCTCACGCCGAGCAGTGCTTACCCGTCCTAAAATCTCGACGGTGAACGTTCCCCAAACCGGCTCCGGCTTCGTCCACCGAGCCGCCTTCCGAGCGGCGACGTCAAGCTCCTTACAGCTCTGCGCTACGCATTCGATGGACGCGCCTTCGTCCAAAACGGGAGCGATGTTTCCGGGAATGTGACACTGCACAAACCTGCTGTTCTCAAAATTGCTGAACCAATCGCAAATGAGGAGTTGCTGTGGACCGAAGGAAGTCCCCTTGATCGTCAGGGGTTGGCTTGCCTGCGGGGATGCCGATGCCAGAATGGCTGCGATGACCTGCCACATCCCGCTACCCTAAGGCCGACACCAATGTCCGCAAGTAGGCGACTGCGGACAGGCACCGTTTTCGCGAGGATGGTCAAGCGGGAAAACGTCCGTAAGCCCATTACGGGGCTGGCGGCTGCATAAGCTCGATCGTGACATTATCGGGGCCTGAAACATAGGCCACTAAAGTACCCTTCCGTGGATCACCCGCGATCGGTAGCGGACTACCCTTGGCCTTCCATCCTGCCGCCTCGACACGGGCAATGGCGGCATGAATATCCTTGACGGTCAGAGCCAGGTGGGCCGCTCCGATCGCCCCCGCGCTATTGGGCACCGCCCCGTTCTGGCGCCCTTTCGAATATTGCAAAAGTTCGACCACAAAGCCGTCCGGCGCGCTGACGATCGCCGTTTTGACATTGGGGTCATCGACACCTGTAACCTGATGCAGGAAATCGCCCCCCATCTCCGACTGACGATCGAGCTTGAAGCCGAGTGCTCCGGTCCAGAACCGAATGGCTTCATCCAATGACGATACAGCGAAGCCTGTGTGGTCCACGGCAATCACGTTTGCGGCATCTGTCATCACTGCACTCTCACTAGGCCGTGCTTGCGGTGTTCAGGCTTGCGCCCCGGCTGCAACCGACACCAACAGCATGACGAACTTGATCTTCATGGTGACGCTTTAACGCTTGGCCGTCTTCCCGGAAAGGAACCCGCGAGATGGCAATCCCGCCGCGCCGATCGCGTTGACGGACCTCCGCGGCTCACGCTTTCGCGACACCTGTTCCCTATTGCTCTTTCCCGAACCGGCGATTGCGAGACGGGGAAACGAGAACGGTGATCTCCGATGCAGCAGCCGATCCGGCACGCCGCTTCCCGGCTTCATGGCGACAAACTAACCACAGCCCCGGATCAGGTCCGGGGCGACGATAGACCCGCTCACATGTTCGGATAGTTCGGGCCGCCGCCGCCCTCCGGCACCACCCAGTTGATGTTCTGCGTCGGGTCTTTGATGTCGCAGGTCTTGCAGTGGACGCAATTCTGCGCGTTGATGACGAACTTCGGGTCGCCTGCCTCTTCCCCGACGATCTCGTACACGCCGGCCGGGCAGTAACGCTGCGCCGGTTCGTCGTAGAGCGGGAGGTTGTAGGTGACCGGAACGTCCGGATCCTTGAGCGTCAGGTGGACCGGCTGGTCCTCCTCGTGGTTGGTGTTCGACAGGAACACCGACGACAGCCGATCGAAGGTCAGCACGCCGTCCGCCTTGGGATAGGCGATCTTCTTGACCAGATCCTTGCGCCACAGCGTCTCGTGATCGGGGTGGTGATGCAGCGTGAACGGCATCTTGAGCCCGAGATATTCCGCCCACATCGTCACGCCCGCCAGCCCGGAACCGAGGAAGTCGCCGAACTTCTTGACCAGCGGCACGACGTTGCGGACGATCGACAGCTCCTTCTTCACCCAGCTGCGCTCGAACGCTTCTGGATAGGCGATCAGCTCGTCACCGCCGCGCTGCGACAGGATCGCGTCGACCGCGGCCTCGGCAGCCATCATCCCGCTCTTCATCGCGGTGTGCGTGCCCTTGATGCGCGGCACGTTGAGGAAGCCGGCGCTGTCGCCGATCAGCGCGCCGCCGGGGAAGACCAGCTTCGGGATCGACTGCAACCCGCCGTCGCTGATCGCGCGCGCGCCATAGCTGACGCGCTTGCCGCCCTTCAGCAGCGCCGCGACCTCCGGGTGGGTCTTCCACTTCTGCATCTCCTGGAACGGGGAGACATAAGGGTTGGAATAGTTGAGCCACGTCACGAAGCCGATCGACACCTGCCCGCCAGCCTGGTGATAGATCCAGCCGCCGCCGTTGCCGCCATGCTCGCTGAGCGGCCAGCCCTGCGTATGGACGACCTTGCCGGGTTCGTGGAGCGCGGGGTCGATGTCCCACAATTCCTTGACGCCGAGGCCGTAGACCTGCGGATCGCAATCGCGGCGCAGGTCGAAGATCCGCATCAGTTCCTTGGAGAGATGCCCGCGGCACCCCTCGGAGAAGAAGGTGTATTTAGCGTGTAGTTCGAGGCCGGGCTGGTAATCGGGCTTGCGCGTGCCGTCGCGCGCCACGCCCATGTCGCCGGTCGCGACGCCCTTCACGCTGCCGTCGTCGTTGAACAGGATCTCGGCGGCGGCGAAGCCGGGGAAGATCTCGACGCCCAGTACCTCGGCCTTGCCTGCGAGCCAGCGGCACAGGTTCGCGAGCGAGCCGGTGTAGGTGCCCTTGTTGTGGAGGAACGGCGGCGTCCACAGGTGCGGGAGGTTGACCTTGCCCGATTTGGTCAGCACCCAGTGGAGGTTCTGCGTCACCGGCACCTCGGCGAGCGGGCAGCCATCCTCGCGCCACGTCGGGAGCAGTTCGTCGAGCGACTGCGGGTCGATCACCGCGCCCGACAGGATATGCGCGCCGACCTCGGAGCCCTTTTCGAGCACGCAGACCGAAATGTCGGCATCGCGTTCGGCGGCGCGTTGCTTGAGGCGGATCGCCGCCGACAGTCCCGCAGGACCGGCACCGACGATCACCACGTCATAGGGCATGGATTCGCGGTCGCTCACTTCGTCATCTCCTGCGCGCGCACCCGCACCGGGCGCTCGTCGTATCGTGCCAACGTTCTATCGGCATCGGCGGTGCCAGTAAGTTGACCTTCGCGTCAACTCTCCATCCTATGGCGCCATGGGGGCCGATCAGAATCTCGACTGGACGAAGGCGGCGGCCAGCGCGCTCGACTGGTGGCACGATGCCGGGGTCGACGTGGTGGTCGGCGACGAGGGGTTCGCGTGGCTCGACAGCGCGGCGCAGCAGCTCGCCGTGCGGCAGGCGACGCGCCCGGTCGCGGCCGAGGTCGCGCCGGCCAGCGATGCGCTGCCCGAGGATGCGGCGGCGTTCGCGGCGTGGCGCGTCGGCGAAACCGCGCCCGAGGCACGCTGGGGCGGCGGCGCGATCGCGGCGAGCGGGCCGGCGGATGCCGAGCTGATGGTGTTCGTCGACTGTCCCGAGCGCGACGATCGCGAATTGCTGATGGAGGGCGAGGTCGGGCGGCTGTTCGAGCGGATGCTCGCCGCGATCGGGCGGACGCGCGCCGATACGGCGCTCGCCTCGGTCTGCGTGCGGCGTCCGACCACGGGCCGCGTGCCGCGCGACATCGAGGCGCGGCTCGGCGAGATCGCGCGGCATCATGTGGCGCTGGCCGCGCCAAAACGGCTGCTGGTGATGGGGGATGCGGCCAGCCGTGCGATCCTGACGATGAACGTCGCGGATGCGCGCGGGCGTTTCCACACGCTTAACCATAAGAATGGCAGGGTCACGCAAGTCGTGGCGAGCCATCACCCGCGCTTCCTGCTCGATCGGCCCACCGCCAAGGCGGAAGCGTGGAAGGACCTGTTGTTGCTGACCGGGGAGGTCGAATCGTGAAAATTGCCTATGCCTCCGGGCTGATGGTCGCGAGCGCCATGGCGCTGGTCGCGCCGGCACGGGCGGCGCCGGTCGGCGGCGGGCTGCCGGTGGTAGCGCCCCCTGCCCCGCCGCCGTCGGCGAGCGAGGACGCCGGCATCCCGGCGCAGCTGACCCCCGAACAGCGCAGCGCCTATCGCGCGGTGTTCGCGGCGCTCCACGAAGGACGGTGGACCGACGCA
>Ga0265780_10006908_pt1 | contig 14012 bp, 16 predicted proteins | sample P1T30metagenome_FD_192432 | JGI IMG/M metagenome (GOLD analysis project Ga0265780, IMG submission 192432) | Plant litter microbial communities from East Loma Ridge, Irvine, California - P1 T30 | ecosystem: Environmental > Terrestrial > Plant litter > Unclassified | place: USA: California... | reverse complement strand
TGCCCCGCGCCCGAGCCGCCGTCGGGGCGTGCAGCCGCTTCGCGAACGGCTGCACCGCGCTGGAGACGCCGAGGGCGACGACGGTCGCGGCGGTCGCGAAGACGAGCCCCCACGCGCCGGTCGCCCCGGCGAGCCGCGTCGGCAGGTACCCGTAGCCGATCGCGGCCGAGCCGAAGATCCACGGCGCGGCGACGAGGACGACCCGGGTGAAGCGCCGGTGTCCCGCGCTCGGCACGGCGAGCTGCCGCCACCACGGCCCGGGCAGGCCCCCGGTGCGGCTCGTCTCGGGGGTGCGCCACACGACCACGGCGAAGGGGAGCGCGACGGCGACGTGCACGAGGAACGGCAGCACCTCCGGGATCGGCCCCCACTGCGCGATGAGCCCGGCGACCAGGGCGCCGGACGCCGACCCGAGCGTGAACGCCAGGGAGGCGCGACGGGCGCCGGAGCCGCTGTCCGCACGAGGGTCCCACCGCCCCTGCGAGAGCTCCTTGACCCAGCTGTTGCCGACGGCCATCGCGATGCCGACCGTGACGCCGGAGAACAGGCGACCCACCATGAGGAACCCGGCGCCGAGCGGACCCAGGGCGAGCAGCCCGCTGCCGAGCACGGCCGCCGCGATGCCGGCGAGCATGAGCGGTCGGCGCCCGTGCCGGTCGGACAGCGACCCGGCGACGAGCAGGGCGGGTGCGAGGCCGAGCACGTACACGCCGAGGAACACGGTCACGAGCAGCGAGGAGTAGTGGGCCCGCTCCTGGTACATGAGCAGCAGCGGCGAGAACTGGTTGCCGCCCCAGGAGCAGACGAAGACCGCGCCCCAGACGGCGACCCACGGGAGCGCGCGACGGTCGGGCGCCCCGTCCGACCCGGTGGTGGGGACGCTGCCCGTCGTCGCACTCACAGGGCACCCCGGTGCGACGCGACGTGCGCGCGGAGCACCTCGGCGTAGCGCTCGGCGTCCCCGGCGTCGAGGGCGGCGGCGAGGGCGCGGTGGTCGTCGAGCGAGGCCTGCAGCTGCGCCGGCTGCAGGCGCATGAGGTGGTGCCGGAGTCGCTGCTGGCGGTCGCGCAGGGTCCGCGCGAACAGGACCGCGATGGCGTTCCGTGACGCCTCGATGACGGCGCCGTGGAAGTCGGCGTCCGCCTCGACGAAGCGGTCGACGTCGCCGGCCGCGACCGCGTCCGCCTGCTCCGCGAGCACCGCCTGGAGGCGCGGGGCCACGTCCGCCGCGCGGCCGTCCGTGACCACCCGGGTCGCCGCCGTCGACTCGATGGCCTCCCGCATCTCGAGGACGTCGGCGGCCTCGCTCGGGGACATCGGCCGGACGACCGCGCCCTTCCGGGACTCGAGGGTGAGCAGGTCCTCGGCCGCCAGCCGCAGGAACGCCTCGTGCACCGGTGTCCGGGAGACGCCGATCCGCTGGGAGAGGGCGTTCTCGCTGATCGCGGTCCCGCCGGGCAGGTCCCCGCGGATGATGGCCCGCTTGACGTGCTCGTAGGCACGGTCCGACGCGGCCGTGGCGCTGGTGGTGGTCCTCGGGGTCGGGGTGCTCACGACCACCGACCCTACCCGTTGCATGCAACGATGCATCCGGTCATGTGACGCGATGTTCACACGGCGGCCGGGAAGACCGGCGGGTGCCGTGGATACGCTGGGCCACCACGTCGACGGCGACGTGTCGACAGGAGGTTCCGATGGAACGCATCACGAGGACCGACGACCGCGTCCACCGCCCCGCCGGGCCCTGGACGCCGACGGTGCACCGGCTGCTCGCGCACCTGCACGAGCAGGGCTTCGTCGCCGCCCCGGAGCCGATCGAGCACGGCGACGTGCTGGAGACCGTGTCGTTCGTCCCGGGCGCCGCGGGGGAGTACCCCTGGACCGCCGACGTCGCCAGCGAGGCCGCCCTGGTCACCAGCGCCCGCCTGCTCCGCCACTACCACGACGCCGCCGAGACCTTCCGCCGCGACGACGCCCGCGACGTCTGGAGCCAGGCGGACCGGTTCCCCGCCGAGACGATCGTGCACGGCGACTTCGCGCCGTACAACTGCGTCTACGACGGCGTGGCCGCGGTCGGCCTCATCGACTTCGACACCGCGCACCCCGGCCCGCGCGTGTGGGACGTCGCGAGCGCCGTGTACCGCTTCGCGCCGTTCACGACCGGTACGGAGGGGGCGACCGCGCCGTCCCTCGACGAACGCCTCGACCGCGCCGCCGAGTTCTGCCGCGCCTACGGGCTCGACCAGCGCTCCCGTGCGGTCCTCGTCGACACGATGGTCGCGTCGCTCGTCGCCCTCGTCACCACCATCGAGACCGAGGCCGCCGCGGGGGACCCGAAGTTCCGCAGCGACCTCGAGCACGGGCACGCCGAGCTCTACCGCGCCGACGTCGCCTTCCTCGAACAGCACGCGGACGTCATCGCCGCCGCCGTCGCCTGACAGGCCGCACCCAGGGGTCGTGCGGCGGACTCCGACACAGCCTCGGGTAATGTCGCAGGGCCATGACCGACAGCCCGGCCGACGCCACCCCGTACGAGGTCCTCGGCGTCCCCGCCACCGCCGCCGACGACGAGCTCCGCCGCGCCTACCGCCGGGCCGCTCGCGCATCGCACCCCGACCTCGGCGGCGACGCCCGGCGGTTCCGGCAGGTGCAGGACGCGTGGGAGCGCATCGGCACACCGGCGGCACGCCGCGCCTACGACGCCGGGTCGCGGGCGTCGGCACCGCGCGGGGCCTCGGGACCGTCCGGCTCCTCGGTGTGGGCACCCGACGGGGCGGGCCAGCGGACCGGATCCGGTCGCGACGCCTACGCACCACCCGCGGCGCACCGCGACTCACGCCCGCGCGCCCGGTCCCACGGGCACCCCGGCGGACGCTCGCGCGAGGTCTTCCTGCAGGCCGAGCGGGAGTGGGTCGGCCTGGGCGACCCGATCGAGGATCCCTACGACCCCGCCCTCATCCGTTCCGCCCCGCGGCACATCCGCCGGCTCCTGGCCGAGGCGCTCGCCGAGGAGGCCACCGCGGCGATCGTCGCCGAGATGGGCATCGGCGTGACCGTGTGGCACGACCTCGACGCCGGCCCGGAGGGCAAGCTCGACCACGCCGTGCTCACCCCGAGCGGACTCTGGGCCGTGGAGTCGATCGACTGGGGTGCTCCCGTCCGCATCGAGCACGGCGAGGTGGTCGGCGAGACGCTGGCACCGGGCGAGCGGCCGGTGAAGGAACTCGTGCGCGCGGCCCGCGCCGTGCAGAAGCAGACGCGGGTCCGGTTCACCGGTCGGCTGCTCGTGGTGCCGAACTCCGCGGTCGACGAGGACGTGCAGCTCGTCGGCTCGCCCCGGAAGCCGACCGCGCTCGTCGTCCGCAGGAGCGCGCTCGGGCAGGTGCTGAACGGCGTCTGGTCGCCCGAGGGGCGGGTCGACGTCTTCGACGTCCGCGACCGCCTGCAGCAGACCGTCCGGTTCGTCTGACCGCCGACCGCGCGGTCAGTAGCCGCGGAGCTTCTCGAGGTCGCGCCGCTCCCGCTTGCTCGGGCGTCCGGCGCCGCGATCGCGCGTCGGGACGAAGCCGGCCTCCTCGCGCGGCAGCCGGGGCGGGGTCCGGTCCTCGTAGTGCTTCGCGGCCTCGGGCGCGCTCGTCCGCTTCAGGATGATCCCGGTCACGACGACGACCCGGTCGAACCCGTTCTGTCGGACCCGGACCTCGTCCCCGGCCGCGATCGGCTGCGCGGGCTTGGCGCGTTCCCCGTTCACCCGGACGTGACCGGCCCGGCACGCGGCGGTCGCAGCCGAGCGGGTCTTCGTGATCCGCACCGCCCAGATCCAGCTGTCCACGCGTGCCTTCTCCATCCCTCCACCCTAGGCGCAGCCGTACCCTGGGACGGTGACGGCGAGCGGCGGGCAGGACGCGATCGCCCGCGCGCACGCCCTCGGCGTCCTGGCCGCGGCCGCGGTCGGGGACCGGCTGGTGGTCCGGGCGCACCACGGCTCCGGCGCGCGCGACGCCCTCGGGGTGCTCGTGGCGCGGACGGACGACGCCGTGACCATCGACACCCGCCGCGGTCCGGTCGACGTCGCCCTCGCCGACGTCGTCGCCGCGAAGCCCGTGCCACCGCCGCCCGTTCCGCGACGCCCCGCCCGCTGACCGGTCGGCACCGGCGGACCCCGAGCAGTCCACGGACGCCCAGCCGGAGCAGACACAGACCCGCCGACCCCGGCGAGCCGCACCCGTCCGCCGCCCGGCCGCCACGTAGCCTCGTGCCATGGCCGTCCCCGCCCCGCTCGGAACCGAGGACCGCACCGCTCGGCTGACCCTCCGCCGCCCCGACCACTGGCGACGCGAGGACTCGGCCCAGGCGGACCTGCGCGTCACCGGTGACGACGTCGTGCTCACCGTCCGCTCCCGCCCGAGCGACCGGACGATCGGCGAGGAGCACACCGGACTGCTCGAACGGCTGCCCGGCTCGGTCGAGGGACTCCGGCTCATCGGGTGCGACCCGTGGACCACCGTCGGCGCGCCGGCACGCCTGGTCGAGTACGTCCGCCCCGACGAGGACGGCGACGTCGCCGGCGCGCACCTGCTCTTCGTCACCGGCCGGCACCGCGTCGACCTCACGATCGAACGCCCCCTCGCCGGCATGCTCCGGACCGACGACGTCGTGTTCGCCGTCCTCGACACCGTCCGGGCGACTGAACCCGCTCCCGACCGTCCGCAGCGCGAGCTCGAGCCCCTGCCCGCGGCGGCACCCGCGCCCGGGCTGGACGGGCCGCAGCTCGGCGCCGACGCCGTGCGGACGCTCCGCAGCCTCGCCGGTCGGCGGTGGAACCCGACCCTGCTGCGCTCGCCTGCCGGGCGCGAGCTCATCGAGGCCGGCCTCGTCGGACGGCTCGGCACCCTCCCCGAGACCACCCAGGCGCTCCTCGGCCCGTGGGAGGGCGACGCCCAGCCGGTCACGCTGGAGCAGCGGCTGCCCGACGGCCGCACCACGCGCCTCCAGGCCTGGTCGGAGACCGTGGTCGACGGGACCGGCGGTCCCGCCGACGCCGACGACACGGGCGCGGTGGTCAGGCAGCTGCCGGTCGAGCGGGTGGTCGGGCTCATGGCCGGGAGGCTCGGCATCGGTCCGGCGTGGACCTTCCCGTTCCGCACGGGGTCGCTCCGCGCCGACCTGCTCGCCCGACGGACGGCTGGGGAGGGCACCGCGCCCGATCTGCCGACGGCGCTCGCCGAGTCGGACCCGCGGCTCGCCCGCTTCTGGGCCGCGCCGTGGACCGTCTCGTCGCTGCGTCGCCCCGGCCGGCCGAACCCGGTCGTCGTCGTGCACGCCGAGGGTCTCGGGTTCGCCCGCGTCGGCCGCACGGAGGCCGGGGAGACGGCCTTCCGGACCGACTCCCCGGCGAACGTGTACCGGTCGGTGGTGCGGGCGCTGCTCGGCTGAGCGCTCCCGCTCCCGCCGCCGTCAGGCGGCCGGGCCCGCGGTGAGCGTGACCGTGACGGTCCTCGCCGCACCGGTGCCGTCCGTGTACCCGACGACGACCCGGTCGCCGACCGCGTGCGACCGGATCGCCGAGGTCAGTGCGTCCGAGCTCGTCACGACCGTGCCGTCGATGCTCGTGATGACGTCGCCCGCGGCGAGGCCGGCGCTCGCGGCACCCGAGCCCTCGACGGTGCCGGCGACGGTGACACCGCCGGTCGACGCCGTGCCGCTGACCTCGACCCCGAGGAACGCGGGGAGCCCGATGGTGATCGTCGACGAGGAGTCGCCCGCGAGGATCTGGTCCGCGATCGACTCCGCCGTGCTGATCGGGATCGCGTAGCCCGTCACGTCCGCCGAGCCGGAGGACGCGGCGGTCGCCATGCCGACGACCTCGCCCTCGCTGTCGAGCACCGGGCCACCGGAGTCACCCGACACGATGTCCGCGGCGATCTCCACGAGGCCCTGCAGCGACTCCGTGCCCGTCCCGGACTCGCTCTGCACCTGGATGTCCTGGTCGGTGGCGGTGACCGTGCCCTCCGCGGCGACCAGGTCGCCGGTGCCCCCGGCGTTGCCCACGTCGGTCACGGTGTCGCCGGTGCTCGCGCCGCCGTCGTCGTCGAGTGTGACGGTGGCGAGGTCGGACGCGCCCCGGAGCTTCAGGACGGCGACGTCGTTCGTGGCGTCCGAGCCGACGACGTCGGCCGGGTACTCCTCGCCGGTCGTCTCGTCGGTGACGGTGATGCTCGTGGCGCCCTGGATCACGTGGTTGTTCGTGAGGATCGCGCCGTCCGACGTCAGGATCATGCCCGTGCCGGCCGCCCGCGAGGACTCGTCGTAGCCCAGGACCGTGTCGATGGTCACGACGCCCTTCTCCTGCGCGCTCGTCGCGGCGGTGGCGGCCGACTGCGTCCCGGTCCCGGTCCCGGTCCCGGTGCCGCCGCCTTCGCCCGGCACGGTGAAGCCGTACGTGCCGCTGCCCGAGCCGCCGCCGGTGCCGGTGCCGGAGCCGGGCAGGGTGGTCGACCCCTGCGACTGGCTCGACGTCGTCGCGGTGTGCTGCGTCGCGAGCCCGAGCGCCGTGCCGCCGGCGGCGCCGATGACGGCGAGGGCGGCGACGCCCGAACCGATCACGAGACCGAGCCGACGCGGACGACCCTGCCCGTGCCCGTGCCCGTGCCCGTGCCCGTGTCCCGCCGCGGCGGCGTGCCACGTCGGACCGCTCTGCGCGGACCCTGCCGCGCTGCCGAGGAGGAACGGGCCACGGCCGTCGGGGGCGTAGGCGTAGGGACCGGAGCCGTCGGGGCCGTACAGGTACGGACCGCTGCCGTCGAAGGCGTACGCGGAGCGGAGCGTCGACGGGTCGACGGGGGCGGGGCCGCGCTCGTCGCCGGCCGGCTGGGGGTTCGGGGTCTCGTGCATCGTGCTCTCCGGTCCTTCCGCGACGTCCCGGGCGGGCGTCGACGGTGACGAGTACAGGACGCGTCCCCATGACGTCCCTATGAGCCAGCCTGGTGGCGGCTCACCGCTCGCTCGGGGATCGCCGAACGGGGCCGTCGGTTAGGGTTGCCTCACCTGCCATGCGTTCCCCGTCGCCCACCCCTCCCGCGCCCAGCTCCGTCCCCCGCCTCGTCGGTGCGACCGTGCTGGCGGTGGTCGTCCTCGCCGTGGCCGTCGCGCTCTCGATCGCCTTCGGATCGCGTCCGATCCCGCTCGGCACCGTGCTCGACACGCTCCTCCACCCGGGGCGCGACGACGAGATCGGCCTCATCGTGCTCGGGAACCGCCTGCCCCGGACCGTCGTCGGCCTCCTCGCCGGTGCAGCGCTCGGCGTCGCCGGCGCGGTCATGCAGGGCATCACGCGGAACCCCCTCGCCGATCCCAGCGTGCTCGGCATCAACTCCGGCGCCGCGCTCGCCGTCGTCGTCGGGATCGCCGTGTTCGGCATCAGCGGCACCGCGGCGTACCTGCCGTTCGCCTTCGCCGGGGCCGCGCTCGCGGCGTTCCTCGTCTACGGGATCGCCGCCGTCGCCCGCCGCGGCCTCTCACCGGTCGGCCTCGCCCTGTCCGGCGCCGTGGTCGCCGCCGCACTGTCGTCGATCACCACGGGTGTGCTCGTCGCGGACCAGAGCCTCCTCGACCAGCTGCGGTTCTGGCAGGTCGGTGCGCTCGCGGGCGGAGACCTCGGCACCGCCGGCGTGGTCGTGGCCCCGGTGCTCGTCGGCCTGGTCGTCGCCGCCGGGCTCGGCCGATCGCTCAACACGCTGGCGCTCGGTGACGAACTCGCGGCCTCGCTCGGGCAGCGGGTCGTGCTCGTCCGCGCCGTCGGGGGAGCCGTGACGGTGCTGCTCGCCGGCTCCGCCGTCGCCGCGGCCGGGCCCATCGCGTTCGTGGGGCTCGCCGTGCCGCACGCCGTCCGACGGCTGAGCGGTCCCGACCACCGCTGGACGATCCTCCTCTCCGCGCTCGTGGCCCCGGCCCTGCTCCTCGTCGCCGACGTCATCGGGCGCGTCGTCGCCTACCCCGGGGAGGTCCAGGTCGGACTGGTCACCGCGCTCATCGGGGCGCCGGTGTTCATCTGGCTGGTGCGGTCGCGGGCGGTGAGGGGGCTGTGACCGCGGTCCGCCGCGAGGTCGTCGTCCTCGTCGCCCTGCTCGCCGTGCTCGTGGGACTCGTGCTCGTCGGCCTCGGCGTCGGGGAGATACCGCTGTCGCCCGTGCAGGTCGCGAGTGCGCTCGTGGGCCGCGGCGACACCATCTCGGACTTCGTGATCGGGCAGCTCCGCGGACCGCGCGTGCTCGGGGCGGTCCTGGTCGGCGCCGCGCTCGCCGTCGCCGGCGGCATCGTGCAGAGCGTCGTCCGGAACCCGATCGCCAGCCCGGACGTCATCGGCATCACCTCGGGGGCGAGCGCGTCCGGTCTCGCCGCCATCGTGCTGTTCGGCGCGAGCGGCGGGACGCTGTTCGGCGTCGTGCTCGTCGGCGCGCTCGTCGTCTCGCTCCTCATCGCCGGGCTCGCGTGGCGGCGGGGCATCACCGGCAACCGCGTCGTCCTCGTCGGCATCGGCGTCGCGGCGATGTGCCTGAGCGTCACCGGGTGGTTGCTGACCACCGGGAACGTGCAGCAGGCGGGGACGGCGCTGCTCTGGCTGTCCGGCAGCCTCAACGCCGTGGACCGGAACGTCGTCGGCGTGCTCGGCATCGCGTTCGTCGTCCTCATGGTGCTCGCGCTCGTGCAGTCCCCGCGCCTGACGGTCCTGTCGCTCGGCGACGAGGTGGCGTCCGCGCTCGGGCTCCGACCGGACCGCGCCAAGGTGCTGCTCCTGCTCACCGCGGTGTGCCTCACCGCGGGGGCCGTGGCGACCGCGGGGCCGGTGGCGTTCGTGGCGCTCATGGCGGCCCCGATCGCCCGTCGGCTCGTCGGGGGAGGCCGTGTCGCCCTCGGACCGGTCGCCGCCGTCGGCGCGGTGATCACGCTCGGGAGCGACCTCGTGGCGCAGTTCGCCATCCCGGGCAACGCGCTGCCGGTCGGCGTCGTGACGGGCGTCGTCGGCGCGCCGTACCTGCTCTGGCTCCTCGCCCGCGGCCGGTGACCCGCACCCGTACCGCGCCCGTACCCACTCCGTCCCGCGTCCGCGCCCGTACCGCGCCCGCTCTGTCCGCTCCCGGTCGCACGACCTGCCGTTCATCTCCCGTGTCGACGGCGCGTCGTGCGACCGTGGTGGACGTGAGCGGCGCGTCGCGCGACCGGGGTGGCGGAGCCGGGCCGCGCCTCCCGTCCGTGGGCGGTGCAGGAGGACCGTCATGCGCGTGTGGGCAGTGTCCACACGGTGCGCGATCTGGGCGCTGGCGGTGCGTTCGCTGTGCGCGTGCGCAGGAGTTCTCCCCAGCCCCGTTCTGGGCTCCCGCGGAGACACCCGTTTCCGATACGCTGGTGCGCCAAGAGGAGGAGGTCCACCGATGCCAGAACCAGTGGTCCCGCAGCCGGGCGGTCAGAAGACCCCGGAGCAGCGGCTGGTCGACACCACACTGACCTTCAGCATGGACATGGGGGCGGCCCTCACGGCCGAGTCGGGTGTGTCGTCCGAGGAACGCGAGGCGATCAACGCGCTGCCCTCCGGGTCGGCGTTGCTCGTGGTCCGACGAGGGCCGAACGTCGGGGCGCGGTTCCTCCTCGACTCCGACGTCACGATGGCCGGTCGGCACCCCGACGCCGAGATCTTCCTCGACGACGTCACGGTGTCCCGCAAGCACGCCGAGTTCCTCCGGCACGGCACCGCGTTCAGCGTCAAGGACAACGGCTCGCTCAACGGCACCTACTTCGACGGTGTGCGCATCGACGAGGTACTGCTGACCGATGGGTCCGAGGTCCAGGTCGGCAAGTTCCGCCTCACCTTCTACGCTTCCCGGGTCGACCTGGCGCGCCTGGCGAACGCGTAGTGGCCGCACGGTCCGCCGCGGCCCGGGCGGGGTCCGCGGTGACGGACCTGCTCACGATCGGGCAGGTCATCGCTCGCCTGAAGCCGGAGTTCCCGGACCTGTCGAGCTCGAAGCTGCGGTTCCTCGAGGAGCGCGAGCTCGTCACCCCCATCCGGACCGCCAGCGGCTACCGGAAGTTCTCGTCGGCCGACGTCGACCGGCTCCGCGTGGTGCTGGGGTTGCAGCGCGACCACTACCTGCCGCTCAAGGTGATCAAGGACTACCTGGCGGACCTCGACGCGGGACGCGACCCGGTGCTGCCGGGCGGGGGAGACGCGCCGAAGCCGTCGATCCTCGGGCGTGAGCGCCGGTACACCCGCGACGAGACCGTCCGAGCCGCCGGCGCCACGCCGATGCTGCTCACCGACGCCGTGTCCGCGTCGCTGCTCCCCGCGGCGGACACGTACGGCGACGACGGGGTCGCGGTGCTCAGGGCGCTCGTCGACCTGCAGCGCTCGGGCATCGAGCCGCGGCACCTCCGCACGATGCGCAGTGCCGCCGAGCGCGAGGTCGGGCTCATCGAGTCGGCGCTCATGCCGGTCTCCCGCCGCGGCGACGCGACGTCGCGGGCGAAGGCCACGGAGCTCGCGCGGGAGATCGCCGGGCACCTCGAGGTCATCCGCTCGAGTCTCATCCGGTCGGCGATCGGGCGCATCGACGCATGACGTCCGGTGCGGCCCGTCCTGTCCTCATCCGGCCGTCGCGGGCCGGTCCGCCTGTTGTCGGTCGGGGGATCGGGCGTATCCTCGACACGCCGGACGCGCCGACTCGGATGTCCCGCGCCGAAGGGGTCGGAGTCGCTAGCGTGGACCTCGGAACAACTCTCAACCCGTCGTTGAACGTTCGGGTGGGAGCTCGAACGTCGTGGAAGGCATGCACATGAGTGGGACTGACACCCCCGATACCGAGTCCGAGATGACCCGGTACGACCTCGGTCTGCTCTTCACCGACGGCCTCCCCGAGCACGACGAACAGAACGGCTACCGCGGCACCGTCGCCGCCCGCGCCGCCGGGATCTCGTACCGGCAGCTCGACTACTGGGCCCGTACCGAGCTCGTCGAGCCGACGATCCGCGGTGCCGCCGGTTCCGGGTCGCAGCGGCTGTACGGCTTCCGCGACATCCTCGTGCTCAAGCTCGTCAAGCGCCTGCTCGACACCGGCATCTCGCTCCAGCAGATCCGGACGGCGGTCAACCAACTCCGCGAGTCCGGTGTGTCCGACCTCGCCCAGACGACGCTGATGTCCGACGGCGCCTCGGTCTACCTCTGCACCTCGGACGACGAGGTGATCGACCTGGTGTCCCGCGGCCAGGGCGTGTTCGGCATCGCCGTGGGCAAGGTCCTGCGCGAGGTCGAGTCCTCGCTGGTCGAGCTCGACGCCACCCCGGCGGCCGACCCCGCGGACGAACTCGCCGCGCGCCGGGCATCCCGCGCGTCCTAGTCCGCTGCGGGCGGCTGGGCTGTCAGGGCGTCCCGACGTCGCCTGTCCCGAGCGGGCACTGTTCGTCGCGCTCGGCGGTCTGGGTCGGCCGGTTCTGCCCGCTCGCCGGACCTGAGCGGCGTGTCCTGCCCGGTCGGAGGTCGCCCGCGCGCGGCGGTCGGCGTCGTCCCGAGCGGGCGCTGTTCGTCGCGCTCGGCGCTCGCGGCCGGCCGGTTCTGCCCGCTCGCCGGACCTGAGCGGCGTGTCCTGCCCGGTCGTCGATTGCCCGCGTGCCCCGGCTCGTCCTGTCCCGAGCGGGCACTGTTCGTCGCGCTCGGCGCCCGGGGTCAGCAGGTTCTGCCCGCTCGCCGGACCTGAGCGGCGCGTCCTGCCCGATCGGAGCACCGGCGCAGCAGATGTGGTCGCACGACCTGCCGTCGGCGATCGTTCCGGTCACATGACGTGCCGTCGGGACGACCGGCGCACGGCATGTTGCGCGACCTGGGCGGACGTGAGCGGCGCGTCGCACGACCAGGGCACTCGCCACGACCGGAGCCGAGCGGCCCGCCACGGCACCAGTGCAGACGCCCAGCGCCGCGCCCCGCCCCGCGGACGCACCGGGACGCGCCCAGCGCGGGAAGCGCTACGCGGCGCCGCCCTCGGCGTACGGCCCGATCTTGCCCGTCCGCATGATCCGCTCGAGCAGCTGGTCGAAGTTCTTCGCCATCTCCTGCGCCGACTCGCCCGGCCACACGTGCAGGGGCTTCGCCGCACCCTGCGCCTGCTGCAGCGAGGTCCGCTCGGGCAGCTGCGGCGAGAGCACGAGCGGGCCGAACATGTCCCGGAGCTCCTTGATGCGGAACTGGTGCTCGAGGGACTGCACCCGAGCCCGGTTCACGACGATGCCGAGCGGCTGCAGGCGGGGGGAGAGGCCGCGGCGGATCTCCTCGATCGCACGGAGAGCGCGGTCGGCCGCTGCCACGGAGAACAGCCCGGGCTCGGTGACGACGGTCACGCGGTCGGACGCGGCCCAGGCCGTACGGGTGAGCGCGTTCAGCGACGGCGCGCAGTCGATGAGCACGAGCTCGTAGTCCTGCTCGACGTTGGCGAGCGCTTCTTCGAGCTTCCAGATGTCACGGATGGAGGGGTGCGGCCCGTCGAAGTTGATGGCCGAGGGCGAGCCGACGAGGACGTCGATCTTGCCCTGCGAGCCCTTCGTCCACCCGGACGGCGCGATCGCCTGGCGGACGATCTTCTCCTTCGGGTTCTCGAGCACGTCGGCGACGTTGAGGTGCCCGGAGATGTCGATGTCGAGCCCGGTTGAGACGTCCGACTGGGGGTCCAGGTCCACCACCAGCGTGCGCAGGCCCTTGGCGAACGCGGCCGAAGTCAGGCCGAGCGTCACCGTCGTCTTGCCGACACCGCCCTTGAGGGAGCTCACGCTGAGTACATGCACGGTGGACCACGTTACCGCCACTAGGGTTGTGTCACCTCAACCCGGGCTGAAAGGGACGTCGTGTTCAGCAAGATCCTCGTGGCGAACCGCGGCGAGAACGCCATCCGCGCGTTCCGCGCCGCCCGCGTCGTGACGCTCGAGGCCGCCGTCGGTGACCTCGTCGTGGCCGGTCGGGCCGTGGGGAGCATCGCGGCGACGACGGTCGTGGCCGGTCGGGCCGTGGCGAGCATCGAGGCGATGAAGATGGAAGCGGCCTTCACGGCGCCCGTCTCGGGCACGGCGGGCCGTCCCGCGATCCCGGCGACCCAGCAGGTGGGCGCCGACGACCTCCTGGTGGTGCTGCAGTAACGTGACCGTCCGACCCATCCGCCTGTTCGGCGACCCCGTCCTCCGCTCGCCAGCCGACCCCGTCCGGATCGGCTCCGACGGCGTCCGCGAGCTCGTCCAGGACCTCATCGACACCGTCCGTGAGCCCGGCCGCGCCGGCGTCGCGGCCCCGCAGATCGGCGTGGCCTTGCGCGCCTTCTCGTACAACGTGGACGGCGACGTCGGCTACGTGCTCAACCCGGAGGTCGTCGAGGTCTCCGGGGAGCCGGAGCTCATGGACGAGGGCTGCCTCTCGGTGCCCGGCCTGGCCTACCCGACCCGGCGGTACCCGTACGCGAAGGTCCGCGGCGTCGACGTCGACGGGCAGGAGGTCGTGCTCGAGGGCACCGGTCTCATGGCGGAGGCGCTGCAGCACGAGGTCGACCACCTGGACGGGACCGTCTACGTGATGACGCTCGACCCGGAGGTCCGCCGGCAGGCGCTCCGCGACATCCGGGCGCAGGACTGGTTCCACTGACGCCGCCGCGGATCCCGCAATCCTGGTGCGGGTCCGCGTGACACCCGGACGCGGGATTGTCGTCCGGTCCCGTCGCGGAGGTACCGTATCGGCGTCGGCCTCCCACCCGGCACCCTTCCCACACCCCAGGACCCAGCATGACCCCTCAGAACGACGAGCTCAGCTCGCACCGGACCCGCACCAACCGTCGGCCCGACCAGCTCCCGGCGACGACCGCATCGACCGCCGTCCTCGACGCCCCGGAGGCGCAGCAGACGCCGCAGGGCTGATCCGACAGAGCCGACTCGACGACGAGTCGCGCCCGCGACCGACTGGAGGCGCGGTGCCGGTCCCACGGACCGGC
>Ga0265780_10006907_pt1 | contig 14013 bp, 8 predicted proteins | sample P1T30metagenome_FD_192432 | JGI IMG/M metagenome (GOLD analysis project Ga0265780, IMG submission 192432) | Plant litter microbial communities from East Loma Ridge, Irvine, California - P1 T30 | ecosystem: Environmental > Terrestrial > Plant litter > Unclassified | place: USA: California... | reverse complement strand
GGGGTATCGTCCGGCCAGGCCCAGGCCGCGATGGAAGAAATCGCGCGTGAAGTGCTGCCGAAAGGCGTCTCGTACGAGTGGACCGACCTGACGTACCAGGACATCCTGTCCGGTAACACGATGATCTATGTGTTCCCGCTGTGCGTGCTGCTGGTGTTCCTGGTGCTCGCTGCCCAATACGAAAGCTGGACCCTGCCGCTGGCGGTGATCCTGATCGTGCCGATGTCGATCCTGTGCGCCCTGATCGGCGTGAAGCTGACCGGTGGCGACAACAACGTCTTCACCCAGATTGCGCTGTTCGTGCTGGTGGGGCTGGCGTCGAAAAACGCCATCCTGATCGTGGAGTTCGCGGTCGAGCTGGAGCACCATGGCCGCACCATCGTCGAAGCCGCCCTGGAAGCGTGCCGCCTGCGTCTGCGCCCGATCCTGATGACGTCGATCGCGTTCATCATGGGTGTGCTGCCGCTGGTGTTCTCGCACGGCGCCGGCGCCGAGATGCGCCATGCGATGGGCGTGGCGGTGTTCGCCGGCATGCTGGGCGTGACGTTCTTCGGCCTGTTCCTGACGCCGGTGTTCTATGTCCTGCTGCGCACGCTGGCCAAGCGCTATGAAAAGAAACCGCATGTTGTACCGGCTGGTGGCGTCCATGTTGTTGGCGCGCCCGCCAAACCGGAAGGAGTCAATTGATGAAATCACGCTTTAATTTTGCGCTGTCGACGATGGTCGCGGCGCTGGTGCTGGCCGGCTGCAGCATGGCGCCGGTGTTGAAGTCACCCGAGATCGCCGTCCCCGCCGCCTTCAAGGAACCGGCCACGCCCGTGCAGGCGGCCGATGGCTCGGTGTGGCAGGTTGCCCAGCCGGCCGAAGCGCAGGCGCGCGGCCAGTGGTGGCTGGCGTTCCATGATGCGGCGCTTACCAGCCTCGTCGAAGAAGCCAATGGCGCCAACGCCAACCTGGCCGCCGCCGCGTCCCGTGTCCGCCAGGCCCGGGCTATCGCCGGCATCGCCCAGTCGCAGCGCAGCGTGCAGGTCGACGCGGGCCTCGGCGCCCAGCGCGGCCGCGCCAGCACGACGTCGCTCGGTCTGCCGGACGGCACGCAAGTACCGGCAGCGAACGCGTTCCACGCGCAGCTGTCGGCCAGTTACGAGCTCGATCTGTTCGGCCGCGTGGCGAACAACGTGACGGCGGCGCAGGCCGACGCCGGCGCCTCCGAGGCCAGCTACCGTTCGGTGCTGCTGTCGCTGCAGGCCGACGTGGCCCAGACCTACTTCCGCATCCGCTCGACCGATGCGGAGCTGGCCACGCTGGACAAGAACATCGACCTGCGCCAGCAGAGCGTGCGTGTCAACCAGAGCCGCTTCGACAATGGCGACATCGGCGAATTCGACCTGGTGCGCGCCAAGGCCGAACTGGCTTCGGCAAGGGCCGATGCGATTGCGCTGACCCGCCAGCGCGCCAACCTGGAGCATGCGCTGGCTGTCTTGCTGGGCCGTCCGGCGGCGCAATTCGCCGCCGTCACCGCGCCGCTGCTGGCCGACAACCTGCCGGCTATTCCCGCCGGCATGCCGTCGACGCTGCTTGAGCGTCGTCCCGACGTCGCGGCGGCGCAACGCGCGATGGTCGCTGCCAACGCCCGCATCGGCGAAGCGCGCGCCGCGATGTTCCCGTCACTGACGCTGTCGGCGCAGGGCGGCGGCGCATCGAGCGCGCTGTCGAACATGCTGCAGTGGAGCAGCCGCTCGTGGGTGCTGGGGGCGTTGATGTCGCTGCCGGTCATCGACGGTGGCCGCCACCGCGCCAACGTGACGCGCAGCGAAGCGGTGCTGGAAGAGTCGGTAGCCAACTACCGCCAGAACGTGCTGGTGGCGTTTTCGGAAGTGGAAGACAACCTCGCCGGCCTGCGCATCCTGGCGAGCCAGGCCGAGCAGGTCGACGCTAGCGTGGTCTTTGCGCGCCGCTCGGCCGACCTGGCCCAGAAGCTGTACGACGCCGGCCGCTCGAGCTACCTCGAACTGCTCGACGCGCAGCGCAACCTGTCCCTGGTCGAACGCAACGCCGCCCAGCTGCGCGGCGAACGCGCGGTGACGACAGTCGCGCTGATTCGCGCGCTCGGTGGCGGCTGGGGCAACGACCAGCCGCTCCCGATGACGGTGGCGCAGCGCTAAGATGGGTTGCCCAAGACCCATTGCAAAACAATCAGGGTCAGAGTCGATTTAATTCGCAACTCATTCCGGTAGTAAAAACGTAGGGTCAGAGTAAAATTGTTTTGCAACTAGTTGCTGAACAATTTGACTCTGACCCTATTTTATTTGCGGTTCCAATAAAAACATTGCCAATTAATTCGACTCTGACCCTGATTATTTCTGATTATTTTTGCAGGTCGATCCTGTCGAGCCGCTTGCGTTTGCGTTTTTGCTCCTGGACGGAGATTTCCTGGGCCGGCTTGTTGGCTGGGGGAGGGGCGAGAGGAAGTGGGAAGCCGAGAAAGATCATTACCAGGAATATTGGTAACAAACAAAAGAAGAGCGGCGTCTTCCAGTTGAGCTTTCGTTTCATCATGGATCGCATGTGCGTGATGCATGCGTGAAAGTCAAGGCAGGGGAGGCATGAAGCGCTGGATTCGTGGGACGAGTGACGATGTTTTGATAATGCACGCCGCCGCGCGATGCATCATCGATGAGCGCGCTGGGGGAGAGTGGAAATAAGTTGCCGATTAATTCGACTCTGACCCTGATTGTTATTTGCTTTAATTGATGCTAAACAATTTCAAAAGAATGAGGGTCAGAGTCGAATTGTTTTGCAATATCTTGGCAGGAATTCGAGATAAGCTTGCTCTGTCGATCTCTATCTCTATCTCTATCTCTTGCTGGATCGGGCACGTTCTCCAGGTCGCCAGCCTGGAGAACGTCCTGCTGATGTATTTTTTGACTTACGCTTCCGCAATCCGCGCTGCGATGTGCGCCAGCGCTTCATCGACCTGGTCGATCAGGATCAGGCACAGGTCACCCTTGCCGAGTTTCGCCAGCGCGATGTCGATGGCAACGAACTCGCCCTGGATTTCCTCGACGTGGCTGGTCCGCTTTGCGCCTTGCAAGCCATCCCGCAGCAGCGCGATGACTTCGCCGTCGGCGCGGCCGCGCTGGCACTGGTCTTGGTACAGCAGCACGTCGTCGAACGCCGCGCCGAGGATCTGCGTCTGCTGGCGGATGTCTTCGTCGCGGCGGTCGCCGGCGCCGCTGATGACTACCGAGCGGCGCTGCCCCGGCATCGATTCCACCGCATGCACCAGCGCGGAGATCGCATCGGGGTTGTGGCCGTAGTCGGCAATCACGGTCGCGCCGCGGTAGTCGAAGACGTTGAAGCGGCCCGGCGCATTGTCGCTTTCGCCGACAAAGGTTTTCAGGCCGGCGCGGATCGCATCCCAGGAGATCCCCACGCCCCACGCGGCGGCGACCGACGCCATCACGTTTTCGACCTGGAAGCCGATGGCGCCGTTACGCGTGATCGGCACGCCGGCCAGCGCGATGCGGTGCTCGTGCCTGCCCTGCACGCAGACGATCTCGAGGTCCTCGACATACACGACGCGCCCACCTTTGGCGCGGTGCATCGACATCACGGGGTGATGGGCGTCGAGCGCAAAGAAGGTGACCGCGCCCGGTGCATTGTCAGCCATTGCCGCAACCGTCGGGTCGGCGGCGTTGAGCACCGCGACACCGCTGTCGGCCACGTTCTGGACGATCACGCGCTTGAGCACCGCGAGGTCTTCCAGCGTGGTGATGTAGTTCAGGCCCAGGTGGTCGCCCGCGCCGATATTCGTCACCACCGCCACCTGGCAGCGGTCGAACGCCAGGCCTTCGCGCAGCAGGCCGCCGCGCGCGGTCTCGAATACGGCCGCGTCGACATCCGGATGCAGCAGCACGTTGCGGGCACTTCTTGGTCCCGCGCAGTCGCCGGTGTCGACGCGGCGTCCCTCGATGTACACGCCGTCGGTATTCGTCATGCCGGTACGCAGGCCCGACGCGGTCAACAGGTGCGCAATCAGGCGCACGGTCGTCGTTTTGCCGTTTGTGCCGGTAACGGCGACGACCGGGATGCGCCCGTCGTCGCCGTCGGCGAACATGGCGCCGACGATGGCTTCACCGACCGCGCGGCCCTTGCCGAACGACGGCGACAGGTGCATGCGCAGGCCCGGCGCCGCGTTGACTTCGACGATGCCGCCGCCGAGATCCTCGATCGGGTGCAGGACGCTGTCGCACACCAGGTCGACGCCACAGATATCGAGGCCGATCATCTGGGCCGCCGCGATGGCGCGTGCAGCCACTTCCGGGTGCACATCGTCAGTGACGTCGGTCGCGGCACCGCCGGTCGACAGGTTCGCGTTATTGCGCAGGACGACGCGCTGGCCCTTGGCCGGCACCGATTCGGCCACCAGCCCTTGTTTGGCCAGGCTGCCCAGCGCGATGTCGTCGAAACGGATCTTCGTCAGCGACGTCGAATGGCCATTGCCGCGGCGCGGGTCGAGGTTGACGGTGTCGACCAGCTGGCGCACCGTGTGCACGCCGTCGCCCAGCACCTGCGGCGGATCGCGGCGCGCGGCGGCAATCAGCTTGTTCCCCACTACCAGCAGGCGGAAGTCGTTGCCCGGCAGGTAGCGTTCGACCAGGATATCGTCGCGAAATTCCGACGCGGCGACATACGCCGCATCGAGCTGTTCGCGCGTCGTGATGTTGACGGTCACGCCCTTGCCCTGGTTGCCGTCCTTCGGTTTGAGCACCACCGGCAGGCCGATTTCCAGCGCCGCGGCCCACGCGTCGTCGGGATCGATCACGGAGCGGCCCAGCGGGACCGGCACGCCGGCGGCATCGAGCAGGCGCTTGGTGAGCTCCTTGTCCTGCGCGATGGTTTCGGCAATCGCGCCGGTGGAATCGACTTCGGCGGCCTGGATGCGACGCTGTTTGCTGCCCCAGCCGAACATGACCAGGCTGCCGTCGGTCAGGCGCCGGAACGGGATGTTGCGTGCGACCGCGGCGGAGACGATCGAACCGGTCGATGGCCCCAGGCGCACTTCTTCATCGAGGTCGCGCAGCTGTGCCAGAGCGCCATCGAGGTCGAATGCCGCATTGTCGAATGCCGCCCTGACCAGATCCTGCGCGAGCTGCAACGCCAGCCTGCCGACGGCTTCTTCCGAATACTCGAACACGACCTGGTAGGTGCCGGTTTCGGCCGTTTTGGTGGTGCGGCTGAACGTCACCGGGCAGCCGGCCTGCGCCTGCAGGTCGAGCGCCGCCAGTTCCAGCACGTGCGCGAGCGGGATGGTGTCGTCGTGGCCTAGCGGCTGCAGCGGCGACAGTTGCGGGAACAGGGCGCGCAAGCGCGTCTCGAAGCCGGCCATCGCGCCGACCGATTCTTCGGCGGCAGTGATGATGACGACCGCTTCGATCGAGGTGTGGTGGCTCCACAGGTTGGGGCCCCGCAGGGCGCGTACGCGAGATACTTCCATAAACCTTCAATCCTTCCTGGTGGTCCGCAGGCGGCGCGCTGGGCGCGCCGCCTGTGGCCGGAGTCCGGCAACGTGCCGGACGCATTTGGTTTTTTTGCGCGTCTAGCTGGAACGCTTGACGCCGGCCTCGAAGGTGCGCAGGCCCGCGCTGAGCAGGTCCGCCGGCACGTCCAGCGCCCACGCCGCGGCGGTGGCGGCCAGCACGCTGCCGACGTCGTCAGCCACGTTCGGCATCAGGCGCGACAGGTCGATTACGACCGTTTCGTCGGCGCCTTGCGCCAGCACGATTGCGCCGTTGCGCACGAAGACGATCCGCTCGCCGCTGGCGCGGTGTGCACCCATGACGCCGAGGTGCTCATCGGCCGCATAGAAAATCACGCTGCCGTCGCACAGTTCGGCCAGTTCGGCCACGGCGGCGTCGGCGGCGTTGAGCACCGCCACGCCTTCGGGCAGCACCACGTCGACCTGGCTGCGCACCACGCGCGCCAGGTCGTCGATGTCGCGCAGGTAGAACTCGGCGAGGTCCTCGACGCCGTCCATGTCGGTGACGATACCGACCTGGCATTTATCGTAAGGCAGGCCCTCGGTCAGGATGGCGCGCGCATTCGATTCGAACACGGCTGCCTCCACCGTGCGGTTGATCAAGAGGCGCTGGCCCGCATCGAAACGCACGCTGTTCGCGTTCGAGACGCGCCGGCCGTCGAGGTACAGGCCGTCCGCATTGGCCACGCCGATGTGGCGCCCGCCGAGGTGCAGCAGGCAGCCGGTCAGGCGCGCGACGATGCTGGCGCCGCGCGTACCGGTGACGCCGACGATGGGTATCCGGCCGGTTTCGGCGGGCGCAAACAGGTGGCCCACGATGGCCGTACCGATCGGGCGCGGCTCGCCATGGGCCGGCTTCAGATGGGCCAGCAGGCCCGGGCTGGCGTTGACTTCGATGAAGGCGCCGCGCTGTTCGTCCAGGGGGCGCGAAATGTCTTCCGCCACCAGGTCGATGCCCGCGATGTCGAGGCCGACGATGCGCGCGGCCAGCGTGGCGGCGGCGGCGATCGACGGGTGCACCAGGTCGGTCACGTCGGTGGAGACGTTCCCGTTGAGCTGGATCAGCACCTTCTGGCCGGCGGCCGGCACCGATTCAGGCGTCATGCCCTGGCGCTTCAGGTCGAGGATGATTTCGGCGCTGTCCTGGGGCGCGATGGCGTTCAGGGGCGCGTCTTCGGTGACGCCGCGGCGCGGGTCGATATTGATCTGGCTGTCGCACAGCGCAATGATGTTCGCCACGCCGTCGCCCACGACCCACAGCGATTCGCCGCGCGCGGCGGCGACGAGCTGCTTGCCCACCACCAGCAGGCGGTGTTCGTCGCCGGTGATGAAGCGTTCCACCAGCACCGCCGAGCTGTCGCCCTTGCGCGCCGCCAGGTGGTAGGCCGCTTCCACGTCGGCTTGCGTCGACAGGTTGAGCGAGACGCCGCGGCCATGGTTGCCGTCGTACGGTTTGACGACGACCGGCAGGCCGATGTCCTGGGCTTCTTCCCATGCTGCTTCGGCGCTGCGCACGAGCGATCCTTCCGGGACCGGCAGGCCGCAGGAGGAGAGCAGGGTCTTGGTGAGGTCCTTGTCGCTGGCGATGCTCTCGGCGATGGCGCCGGTGCGATCGGTTTCAGCGGTCCAGATTCGGCGCTGCGCGGCACCGTGGCCGAGCTGCACCAGGTTGCCGTCATTGAGTCGGATCGACGGGATGCGCCGGTCGGTGGCCGCTTCGACGATGTGCGCCGTGCTCGGCCCGAGGCAGTGGTCGTCGACCAGTTCCTTCAGCGCCGCGATGCTGGCGTCGAGGTCGAACGCCGTATCGTTGATCGCCGCCATGATCAGCTTGCGGCCGGTTTCCAGCGCCGCGCGCCCGACCACGCCGTCGCGTGTGCGAAATGCCATCTTGTAGATGCCGTGTTCGCCGGTGGAGCGGGTCTTGCCGAAACCGGTGCGCATGCCTGCCAGGTTTTGCAGTTCGAGGACGATGTGTTCGAGGATGTGGCCGGCCCACGTGCCGCCGTGCAGCCGCTCGATGAAGCCGCCGCGCTCACCCACACCGCAACGGTGTTCTATGAGCCCGGGCAACATCGCGGTGAGACGACCGGTAAAGCCGGGCAGGGTATCGGACGGGCACTCTTCCAGTTCACCAAGGTCGAGCCATACTTCGATGACCGGGCGGTAGGTCCAGATATTCGGCCCGCGTAAATGGGTCACCCGGAGGAAGGCGATATCGTTCTTAATTGTCATGTAATCATTTTCTTGCCACCGCCGCTAGTGCGCACCAGTTGGCGTTACCTATATAAACTGCATATCCACTACACTACCGGAAACCGGCAAATGCCTAGCGCACATGTTGTATACTTGCTGAGACGAAGCTTACCGTGCCGCACTGATTTCTGCCAGTCTCACTCCCTCGTTAGAATACCGTAAATTGCCCTGGCGCCTAATCCGCGTCCCCGGCGCGTGCAACATATCGGTGCCGCTCCAGGCCCGGGCCAGCTCATTTCAAAGCCAGCATCAATGACGAATCAGCCACTTGTTTCTTCCGCAACGCTTGCCGCCACGCTTTCCACCAGTTCGCTACCTGAACAATGGCAGGCTGACGTCGAGAAAAAGCTTTTCCCAGGGGAAAACGTTTTAAGTAGCGTTCCCGTTGACCTCGATACGAGATTGCGTTTCAGAAACGGCATCGTGGTGGTCACCAGCCGCCGCCTGCTGGCCTTGTCGCCGGGCGCCTCGGACTGGCAGGAATGGCATTATCACGCCGGCCTGAGCCTGCGCCACCATGACCACGCCGGCGTCGGCCACCTGGAACTCGTGGACGAGCACGGCCTGCTGGCGACCTGGCGCTTCACGCTGGGCCAGAACTTGCAGGCCATCCGCGTGCTCGACAGTTTCCGCGACCAGCGCGACAGCGTCGTCAGCGGCGTGGCGGTCGTGCCGCCCGAAGCGATTACCTGTCCCAGCTGCAAGGGCCCGCTCGACGCCGACGACGAAGAATGCCCGGTCTGCACCAAGGTGCTGTACACGCCGCCGTCCACGTGGACCCTGTTCCGCCTGTGGCGTTTTGCCCATCCGTACCGCGGCCAGTTGCTGCTGGGTTTCCTGTTGATGCTGGGCAGCACCGCTGCGCACATGATTCCGCCTTACCTGATCATGCCGCTGACCGATAACGTGCTCATTCCCTACCAGAACGGCCAGAAAATCGACCCGATGCTGGTCACCATGTACATGGGCGGCCTGCTCGGTTCGGCGGTGCTGGCGTGGATTCTCGGCTGGGGCCGCACTTATGTGCTGGCGCTGGTGTCCGAGCGCATGGGCGCCGATTTGCGCGCGGCCACGTACGAACACCTGCTCAAACTGTCGCTGGAGTTCTTCGGCGGCAAGCGCACGGGCGACCTGATGTCGCGCATCGGCAGCGGCAGCGACCGCATTTGCGTGTTCCTGTCGCTGCACCTGCTCGATTTCGCGTCCGACGTGCTGATGATCATCATGACCGGCGTGATCCTGTTTTCGATCAATCCGTGGCTCGCCGTCATGACGCTGGTGCCGCTGCCGTTCATTGCCTGGATGATCCACGTGGTGCGTGATCGCCTGCGCACCGGCTTCGAGAAAATCGACCGCGTCTGGGGTGAAGTGACCAACGTGCTGGCCGATACCATTCCCGGCATCCGTGTCGTGAAGGCGTTCGCCCAGGAACAGCGCGAAGCCGTGCGTTTCCGCGAAGCGAACAAGCATAACCTGGCGGTCAACGACAAACTGAACGCGGTCTGGTCGCTGTTTTCGCCGACCGTGTCGTTTTTGACGGAACTCGGCCTGCTGGTGATCTGGTGCTTCGGCATCTGGCAAATTTCCAAGGGCGACATCACGGTCGGCGTGCTGTCTTCCTTCATCGCCTATAGTGGCCGTTTCTATGGACGCCTCGACTCGATGAGCCGGATCGTCTCGGTCACGCAGAAGTCGGCGTCGGCGGCGAAGCGCATTTTCGATATCCTCGACCATGTGTCGAGCGTCCCCGAGCCGGTCAATCCCGTGAAGATCGACAAGATTTCGGGTCAGATCGAATTGCGCGAAGTGGGCTTCCTCTACGGCAACCGGGCCGTCAACCGGGGTATTTCCCTGAATATCAAGCCGGGCGAAATGGTGGGCCTGGTAGGCCACAGCGGCTCCGGCAAGAGCACGCTGGTCAACCTGATCTGCCGCTTCTACGATGTGGCCGAGGGCGCGATTTTGCTCGATGGCGTCGATATCCGCCAGTTCGCCGTGGCGGACTACCGCCGCAATATCGGCCTGGTGCTGCAGGAGCCTTTCCTGTTTTTCGGCACCATTGCCGAGAACATCGCCTACGGCAAGCCGGGCGCGACGCGCGAAGAAATCATCGCCTCGGCGCGCGCGGCCCATGCGCACGAATTCATCCTGCGCCTGCCGCAGGGTTACGATTCGATGGTGGGCGAACGCGGCCAGGGCCTGTCGGGCGGCGAGCGCCAGCGCATTTCAATTGCCCGCGCCTTGCTGATCGACCCGCCGATCCTGATCATGGACGAAGCCACCTCGTCGGTGGACTCGGAAACCGAGAAGGAAATCCAGAAGGCGCTCGACAACCTCGTGCAGGGCCGCACCACGATCGCCATCGCCCACCGCCTGTCGACGCTGCACCGCGCCGACCGCCTGGTCGTGCTCGACCGCGGGCTGGTGGTGGAAGAGGGCAGCCACGACGACTTGATGGCGCGCCAGGGCGCGTATTTCCGCCTGTACGAAGCGCAGGCGCGCAACGTCGACACCGACCTCGACGACAAGGACGACTGATATGGCCACCACTACATTCAAGCTGCGCCGCGACAGCTTCGGCAAACTCATCCTGACCGGCGCCGACGGCGAAGAGCATGTGGGCGTCGTCCCCGTGCGCGCGTTCCCGATCCAGTCGCCCGCCAAGGGCATCTCGCTGGTGCGCGACGGCGGCAAGGAAGTGGCGTGGATCGACGACATGGAGACACTGGACCCGGCCTTGCGCAGCCTGGTGCAGGACGAACTGGACGGCCGGGAATTCATGCCCGAAATTTCGTCCATCGTCGGCGTCAGCAGCTTTGCCACGCCCTGCACCTGGACCGTCAAGACCGACCGCGGCGACACCGCGTTCACCTTGAAGGGCGAGGAAGACATGCGCCGCATCGGCGACACGGCGCTGATCATTGCCGATGCCCACGGCATCCAGTTCCTGATCCGCGACATGTTCACCATCGACAAGAACAGCCGCCGCATCCTGGACCGCTTCCTGTAACGCCTCTTGTAAAGCATCCATGCCAGCCGACCCGATCGACATCGTCCTCGTCACCATCGGCTCGGCCGGCGACCTGTTTCCTTTCCTGCGCATCGGCACCGTGCTGCGCGACCTGGGCCACCGGGTCAGTTTTGTCGCGCCGTGGCTGCACCAGCCGTACGTCGAACAGGCCGGCCTGCCGTTTTACGGCCTCGACATCGACGAATCCGTCCTCGACGATCCGGACTTATGGCACGCGATCCGCGGCTTTGGCGTGGTCTGGCGCGCCACCCGGCCTGCGATGGCGCAGGTGCAGGCGATCGTGGGGCCGTTGCTCGGCGGCCCGCGCAGCCTGCTGATCGCCCATCCGCTGGCTTTGCCGGAAGCCGACCTGGTCCGCGCGGCCCACCCCGGCGTCACCGTCGTTGCCGCCATCCTTGCGCCGCAAAACCTGCCGACCGTGCACGACCCGCTGATGGTGGGCCCGCGGCGCATGCCGGCGTGGGTGCCGCACGGCGTGCGCCGCCTGATGTGGAAGAGTGTGGGCAAATTCGTGCTCGATCCGGTGGCGCTGCCCGGCATCAATGCCGCGCGGCGGCATCGCGGCCTGGCGCCGGTGCCGGGCCTGCTGCAGCACCTGGCCACGGCGCCCGACCTGACCGTACTGCTGTTTCCCGCATGGTTCGCGCCGCCGCTGCCGGACTGGCCGCAGCCCTTGCTGCAAGCCGATTTTGCCTTGTATGACCCGAATCCGGCGGCAGCCATGGTGCCGGCGCTGCAGGCGTTTTTGGCAGCCGGCCCGGCGCCGCTGGTGTTCACCCACGGCACCGGCAACCGCCAGGCCAGCGCTTATTTTGCCGCCGCGCGCGACGCCACCCTGCAATTGGGCCGGCGCGCCATCTTCCTGACGCCGCACGCGGAGCAGGTGCCGGCCGATTTACCTTCTGAGATTTTGTGGCAGGACTACGTGCCCTTGCGCGCCTTGCTGCCGCACGCGGCCGCACTGATGCACCACGGCGGCATCGGCACCACCGCCGAAGCGCTGCGCGCCGGCACGCCGCAACTCATCATTCCGCTGGCGCACGATCAATTCGATAATGCCGAGCGGGTCAAGGCGTTGAGAGTGGGGGCGCGACTGGATGCGGCGCGGGTCAGCGCCCCGCGCATGGCGGCGGCGTTATCCAGTTTGCTTGCATCCCCTGGCCTTGCGCAACATTGCCAGCAAGTGGCGGGGCATGTCGACCAGGGAGCGCGCTTTGAGCGCGCGTGCGAGGCAATGCTTGCGGCCGGCCTGGCATCAGTCCTTACTTCAGGCCGCCAGCGCTCGTGAAGTGGCGCCGTGCATAGGTCAGCAACTGGCCGTCGGAAGGGTGGTCGACTGTTTCAACGGCCTTGATGTTGCCGGCAATGGCAGGCACCTTGGCAGTCAGGTATTTGACGAAGGCGGTCTTTTCCTGGGCCGGACCGACCACGAGGATTTGCGATGTTTCTTTCAGTGCGCCGGCAATATCGGCGTAGAAGGCCGTGTTGTCGTCTTCGTTGGCATGTGTATCGGCGTGGTTCTGGCGCGGATGCGGGTGGGTCGAATGGGTTTTCAGGGCTTCGGACTCGGACGCATCCTTGTCGAAGTGAATTACCTGGGCGGTGGTGTGGTCGAGCCAGACGACGGTGTTATTGAATGTCATTTTTTCTTTCGTGAACCTGCATGAATGGACCCGGGTTTCGAGCATGCATCAAATGTGCGCCGATCCTGCCGAGGTGTCGGTACGGTACTGCACCCCCCTCCGATTGCGGCACGATAGTGTGTCACCGCACAGTGAGGACGCCACCGCTTTGTTGTAATAACGCCATTGATTCAAGCTAGGCGAACCAGCATGCGGGATAACTCGAACAACAAGGCGACTGACAGCAAGCCCGGCTACGTGCGCGTGCGCGGTGCGCGCGAACACAACCTCAAAAATGTCAGCCTCGATATACCGCGCGACGCCCTGGTGGTATTCACCGGTGTGTCCGGTTCGGGCAAATCCTCGCTCGCCTTTGGCACGCTGTATGCGGAAGCGCAGCGGCGCTACCTGGAATCGGTGTCGCCGTACGCGCGCCGCCTGTTCCACCAGATGGCGGTGCCGGACGTCGACGAGATCGACGGCCTGCCGCCCGCGGTGGCCCTGCAGCAGCAGCGCGGCGCCGCCACCACGCGCTCGTCGGTGGGCAGCGTCAGCACGCTGGCCAACTCCCTGCGCATGCTGTACTCGCGTGCCGGCGATTATCCGAAAGGGCAGGCGCTGCTGTACGCCGAATCGTTTTCCCCGAACACGCCCGAGGGCGCCTGTGCGGAATGCTCCGGGCTGGGCCGCGTCTACCAGGTGACGGAACAGTCGCTGGTGCCCGACGATACGCTGACCATCCGCGAGCGCGCGGTGGCCGCATGGCCGCCGGCCTGGCACGGCCAGAACCTGCGCGACATCCTTGTCACGATGGGCTACGACGTCGATACGCCGTGGCGCGATTTGCCGAAGAAGGACCGTGACTGGATCCTGTGGACCGATGAGACCCCCACCGTGCCGGTCTATGCCGGCCTGACGCCCGAAGAAACGCGGCGGGCCCTGAAACGCAAGGAAACGCCGAGCTACCAGGGCACGTTTTCGGGGGCGCGCCGCTACGTGATGCAGACGTTTGCCAACACCGAGAGCGCGTCGATGAAAAAGCGCGTGGCGCGCTACATGGTCAGCACCGAATGCCCGCTGTGCCACGGCAAGCGGCTGCGCCAGGAAGCGCTGTCCGTCCGCTTCGCAGGGCTCGACATTGCCGACATGGCGCGCCTGCCGCTGGCCAGATTGTCCGGTTTGCTCCAGCCCTTCGCCGATGGCAGCGCCGCCATTGACGCGGCGCACGCCAAGGCGCATCCCGAGCAGGTGATCGTCACCCAGCGCATTGCGGCCGATGTGGTGGCGCGCCTGCAGGTGCTGCTCGACCTGGGCCTGGGCTACCTGGCGCTGGACCGCAGCACGCCGACCCTGTCGCCCGGCGAGTTGCAGCGCCTGCGCCTGGCCACCCAGGTGCGCTCGAACCTGTTTGGCGTCGTGTATGTGCTCGATGAACCGTCGGCGGGACTGCATCCGGCCGACACCGAAGCGCTGCTGACCGCGCTGGCACAGCTGAAAGCCTCGGGCAATTCGCTGTTCGTCGTCGAACATGCGCTCGACGTCATCCGCCACGCCGACTGGAT
>Ga0265780_10006906_pt1 | contig 14014 bp, 13 predicted proteins | sample P1T30metagenome_FD_192432 | JGI IMG/M metagenome (GOLD analysis project Ga0265780, IMG submission 192432) | Plant litter microbial communities from East Loma Ridge, Irvine, California - P1 T30 | ecosystem: Environmental > Terrestrial > Plant litter > Unclassified | place: USA: California... | reverse complement strand
ACCGAACCCAGAGTCGCCCGCGCAGGCTGATGCGTTCAACTTGTTCAAGAAGGACCGCGCGGCGTACGAGAAGAAGGTCAAGAATATCGTCAAGGAGAATCCCGCTCCGTAGGCGGGGCAAGGGGGGATGTGGGTGTGTGTTTGCTGGGGAGGGGGGATAGGGGGTATTGGTGTAAGGATCGGATTGGGGGTTCGGCGGAGAATGTGAATGAGTGGAGGGGTGTGGGATAGGCGCTATTGCGTTTTGCGAAAGGGCGTTCATAGGCGCATTTGCTGAACTGGGGGCAAGAGGGCGCGACGGAAGGTACACTACCGTTTTACCGTGACCTCGCGAGGATTCGTTAATCAAATGAAAGTCAACCTCACACATGACTCGGACACACCGACATATCCGCTTTGCCCAACCCCATAAATTGATCCCACCGTACATGATGATAATACAGCTCGCCATCTCCAAGCCCGAACCGAAGATTGAATAAAATAAGTCTTTTCCCTGCCTGACTTCGTGCCCAACTCCAATTGCAATTTTGTTTGTCCTCTTCCCCATCAAAGTCAACCAGACTCGCCAAACCGGACTGTGACCGAAGTCTCGCGCATCCCATCGTACACAACCGAACATCGAATGTTATATCGCTCTTGTACCAGCCGTCACCTAGTAAGGGCGATATGCTTGCCCCCGGCCACGACCTCCACCACGATAACTGCCGCCACCACCTCGAGGTACGTAGCCGCCTCCATATCCACCGCCCCCACCACGGCCTCCATACGGAGATCCACGACCGCCGTAGCCGCCTCCGCCACCACGACCTCCTCGAGGCCCGCCTCGTCCACCGCGTGTCATGCCGGGCAGATTGGTGCGCTTGGGAACGACCTGGAGACGAGTCAGTAGTCGATTAGGCGGTTTATTTAGGAAGTTGAGACGCACCTTTAAGTTCCTACTGCGGAAGACGCTGTTGTCGAGTACGAGCGCCTCATTGACCAGTTGCGGTTCAGTGAACTCGACATACGCATACCTGCATGACGCTCAATTAGCGCTTCTGTTTCCGATCTTTTTCTGCCAAACTCTTGCCAGGTAGCGAAAGATGATATGATATGATCTTTTGCAACGTCACGTCACGTCTCTGTGCTGTGACTCATCACATTATCGCAAGTGATAGTGGTAGTGGCTGCGCGCGCAAAATCTTCAAAGAAAGCCTCCTCCTCTTCGTACTAACCCTTTAGGATGCCCCGTGAACTTGTCCAGCAATATCGTCACGCGGTTGATGCTGCCGATGCTCTGGAAGTGCGCCTGGATTTCCTCGGGGCTGGCGCCGTAGTCGACGTTTCCTACGAAGACTGAGCGCGCGTCGACGTCTTCTTTGCTTTCGCGCATTTCGTGGCGTTCGGTGTCGAGGGACTGTTGCATCTCGCGGAGCTTGGCGGCTTCTTCTTCCATTTCTTGGACGCGGCGGCGCATGGCGGAGATTTCTTCCTGTGTATTGTTAGTGCCATGGAATTTGGGTATATAGTGCCGTGAAACCGTGTGTGGGTTCGGTGTTGTATGAAGGCGTCGTGATTGTGTGAGGCTATGCGCGTGCGCTGGATGGGTGGTCATCGTACCTCCTCATTCGGGTCTTCCGCGGTGTCGAGGCGCTCATCCTCCTCGCGCTTCAGATCGAGTACCTCGTTGTCGGACATGATTGTAGATATCTCTGGGAGGTGTGAGTAAGTAAAAGCAGCTTCGCGCATCACAAGGCTACTGCGCACTTATTATATGTCCTGGGGCTGTGATTAGGCACCGAACGGGCGGTCGGTGGGCTGTTTGCAGTGTTTGCCTAGCTCAAGCAGCTGATGCGACCGTGTTTGCGGGTTGGTGCGGAGTATTGCGACAAAAGAGTGACAACTTGTTGTTGGTCGTGGAAATGTTGTTCATTGGAAATGACGAATGGCGTTGGGGACGCGTCGCCAAGCCGGAGCCTCAGTTAGTCTTAGATAAGCAAGCCTCACTTCACGTCGCAAACCTCAATCAAGATATTCATGTGCAGGCTTTCCTAAAGCCGTTGTCCGGATCATATTGTATGTGTCTCTATTTGAATCACCTTCCTATTGTTGGGTCGATGCTTCGACCTGTGATTCATGTTCCATCCCACCTCACGGATTCTCCTTCATGTACCGCATCCCATCTCGCTTTCATTGGAACTTCTGCACCTTGAGTCAAAGCCTCAATCTGACGCGCTTCTCAACCTCTCTTCAGATTGCATACTCACTGCGGACCAGGCCTCTCTGCATGCCGCCCTCCCTAGCATGCATCGTCTGAAGCAAGCGTAGCATGGCTTGTTGTGGAAGCGATGATGGATCTGGATCTGCGCCGTGGACTCTCTGGTAACCCAGGATTCCAGTGTGGCGACAGAAGGCATCGATCCAGAGCTGCAGTAGCGGGTCCTTGTCCTGCAAATTCGCAAAGCCAAATGCCATGTTGGGGTAGCTGGGAAACGAAGAAGAGCAGTACTTCGTGAAGTAGTTGTCGAAGATTGCTTGCTTGAACTCAGATGCAACGAATCGGTCGGCCAAGGCGTAAGTCCTGGTTTTGACGGTGACTCCGCCGTTCTTGCTGGGACATGCTTCGATTGCTTCCGGAAGCCTCTTCTCGTAAAGCCAGTCCACGAAAATCTCGAAAGTGTCGACGTCAACATCCGCGAGCACGACGACCCCTTCGATCGATTCCTTGAAGCCGCTGGAGAGCGATTTGCGGAAGTACTCCGAGCGGTGAATAACGAGCTTCTTGTGGAGTGTGTACTTCCTGCGCTCGGATCCGACGCTGACGACGATAGTGTCGGACTGGACCATCGCACTAGTGGGGTTAGCTATGGCTGCAGCTCCTTCGGGTACGATTTACTACCTCGCGCGAGGGAGTGTCATGATGGCGTTGGGGTGGTAGGCGCTGTCTGGTTGAGTTGGCTGAGTTGGAGAGGTTGTTCGGTTGATGGAAGTGTAAGAGCGGGTTGTGGAAGGTTCTAGGCTGTACGGCGCAGTCTGTTCTTGTATGAAGGTGAGATTACCGCTTACCTTCACCTAATCGCCGAGTCTTAGGTGAGTCAATCTCACTTCATGTCACTTTTGACTCGCAATCGTGGCATCTCACATCACATCACTTATTGGGCCTTGCTCAACTTGTAGACCTTTGATAGCACTCAGGCGAAGATGAGCTGCTTCGTATATACTCGGCACCTCTAATCGAGCTTCACGCATAAATCTCCAAGTAACCGCCTCATCCACGTAGTATTCTTTCCACCTCAACTTTGCGTAACGAATTCGTTTCGTCCTGTTTTTGTGTCATGAGAAAGCCCCTGCGCGCCCCACTCTGCAGACACCGAGTCAGATCTTGTAATCATCGCGCTTCAGTACCTTCTCTTTGTCACTCGAAGCTTTCATCGCATGCATCTTCCTTGGTATACCCATCAAGAAGTCCTGCGGTAACTCGTTGGGTTCTGTGTAGTAATGGATTGCGTTGTTGATGCAATGGCCGTCAACAAACAGCTGCGCCATTGGGTCGAATGCAGTGAGTCTCAGGAAAAGTGACCGAATGAGTGGGTAGCCAGCATATGTGCCGCTTGCAAATCGGTCGAAGATGTGGTCGAAAAGAGCAGACTTGAAGTTCATCGCCAACAATCTATCCGCCAAGACGTACGCGTGGTATCTGATATTCCTCGGTGCCAGTGACACACCCTTGGTCCAGTCCTCGGGTATTCTTGTGGTGTAAATTTAGTCGACCAACACGTCGAACACATTGATATTGATGTCGCTGAGTGGAATCACGCCATCGTCAGTCTCCTTGAACTTCCCAGATAGCGCACCACGGAAGAAGCTAGAGTGGTGAGACAGGAGCGCTTTGTGCAGGTTGTACTCTTTGCCCTCGCTGCCGACTTTGACGATGATGAAGCCAGAGAGAACTGCTTCACTAAGAAATGTTAGTCGTCATGTTCACTGCGATCGTTCGCTGTTTACCTAAGGCGAGGAGCAGGTACAGCTGCAGCCGCAGTGGCAGTGGCCGTCATGTTGCCAGCCGAATTAACTCGGTGATGTTGCTGTTGTGGGTCTGAGCAGCGTGTGGGTATTAATGCGCTGTGCAAGGAAAGTTGAGGTGAGAAGGAGCCAGTGCTGCTCCTGCCAGGATAGTGGCCACTAGCGCTTGCGCACTGGAGACTTTCACCTCACCTTCATGGAGCCGTCTCCCCGCCCACCTCTTCCTATTGTATGTTTGCCCCCGACGTTTAACTCAATTACAGTCATGACCCTCCCTGGCTCTCCTCAGAATACGCCAACACGACCGATTCTAGCACAATGGCACCGAACGAGAGCACGGCAAAGCACCCACTATGCCGGTATGTACACTCAGACCATTTTCTGCTTTTTTTGACAGCCATCACAGGGAGATCATAGCAAGCGACATGGTGACCATCAAAATCGGCGCCGACGCGACTTCATACCGGGTCCATGAAGCACTCCTTACCCACTACTCGGAGTACTTTCGCGGCGCCCTCCGTTCTGGACTGGAGGAGAGCAGGACCCGCACTTTCACCCTCAAGGACGTCAGGCCGTACACGTTCGAAGCTTTCGTCAACTGGCTGTACACACAAACGGTGACGAAGCGCAGCGAGTGGAATGATCGGTGTTAGAGTTAAGGTGAAGGTGGAGCAGGGATGTGTCGTCTAATTTGCGAGGCTATGCGGTGAAGGTGAGGCTTTTCTGGTCCTACGCACCGAGATCGGATCAGTATAATGAATGGACTCGCTTTGTTCCAGCGAGTAGAACAGTAAAGTAAAGAGTGGCTGTGTAACTCCAGGCTTTTGTGTGCGTGCGTGGGAATTTACCTCCTCCCAACCATGAACTTCTACACACTCTTGCATGGTACGTTGTCAGACTCACATGCGTTTCGTTCTAATGTCCAGCACCGTATGGTCGAGTTAGAAGATTGGAAAATGAACGACATCGAAGTTGGGACTGATGGTCGAGATCGGAAAGGTATGGTCTACAGTTCTTGGTGTAAGTTCCTCACCCTATATCTCCCAATTCGGTTTCGGTTTCGCCTGCACATGAGTCTGATACCCAGCCCTCACGTCATCCCCCAACGGATCCAGCCCAACCGAGTACTTCGGCACCTTACCAACATCCCTCTCATCCTTCTGCGTCAGCCCCTCCACCGACGTCCCACTCATACTCCTAATGCTTCCTTCCCTTCTACTCTTCGAGTGCTCCAGTTCATACGCGAGGCCGTACTCATCTTCTATGCGCTCCTCCGTGACGTTGACTTCGTACTGTACGAAGATGGCGGCGAACGACTTCTCGAGCATGGGCCAGAAGATGGGCATCGAGGCGCACATGATTGCGAGGTCGATTTCGAGGCAGGAGAGGACGATCATGAGGGGCGTGTGCCACGTGAAGTCGTAATATGGATATGTGCCAGCGCCGTTGCTGGTAATGGCTTGGAGACGCCAGATGGATGTTGCGACGACACTGGTGTCAAGTCAGTATGATGCGCCACTGTGCACCGAGACGCTTGGGGATTTCAAGAGACTACAACACTTACATTGCGCCAAGCGCGAATATCCCGGCCATGGACAGCAAGCTTTTCAGCTTCAGGTTCGGCCGTCCAAATAGTACTAACGGTGCCAGAAATATGGCAACGTCGAACACCATGTTCGAAGCAGAGTGTGCCCTATAGGTACCAACAAACTCGCTGGGGTTTTCACCAAAGCCAAAGCCGTAGCACCTGGCATTGATGGTACGGTCCCAGTAGCCTCGCACTGGAAAACAAGGAAACCAGCCGACGATGGCGAAGCCTAAACCCCACAGGCTTACAAGCCCAAGTAGTCCAAGACAAACCAGTCGCATGTAACCGGCCTTGAAGATACGGAGAAACTGGAGGAGCAGGGATATCTTGATCACAACCGTGTTTGTGATGTACATGGCATGTGCCACGTAGAAGTACTGGCTCGCATTAGGAAAAAGAGGTACCTGAGGAAGTAAAGCAAGTCTTACGCGTAGAAACTCCTTCGACGTCTCCATCGGTAAATATAGCTGGTGTTGCCCGAGTCCCCCCTTATCAACACCTACAAATAGTTGGTCACTGCGTTGTCCGACGTAGAGGGCGACTTACATAGAAAAATGAAGGTTGTTGCGACCGTGTCGAGGATCTAGGAAAGTATCAAGGACTGTAACGATATATCAAGATGCGCATTCTGCTTACTGCTGCAAGTGCAATGGCTGCGTCGTCCCAGCCGGGTTCGCGGACTACTCTGATCCGAACGTAGAGACGAAATATGGCGGCTGCCCAAGATAAGACCTGCCCATCATCAGCATCGTATTGGAGAAGCGTGGAGGAGCACGCGTACCAAGAAAGTAGCTACGACTCCAAAAATCGTTTCCCGTCGATTCGCAGCTGGAAGAGGCTCATTTGGGTCCGGCGGATTCTTCAGCATCTCCACTATCATCCTCTCGAAGCTCGTCGACATGTTTGTATAAATCCCTGCTGCGTAAACCGCAGTCGACTGGTAGTTTGCAGGTGTGAATGCACGAACTTCGAGCGTCGTCGAGCCAAAGACGGGAGATGTAAGGATGCATACTGCCAGTACGACGAGTGCCGTCTCCCGTGCATTCCTTCAAAGAGGGTCTGCGGGCGCCGCACGACTCGAAGACGGTTGTTCGTGTCGTCAGTACCGGGAAACCCCTGCTGTGGGCCGCACGGCTCATACTAGTTCCACGCTTGACAGCGGGAACTGAATATTATAGGCAAGGTGTGAACTGTAAAGCATGAATGCCGACGCCCAGCGTCCAATTGGTATGCATTTGTCTGATGCGCAGGATTCACCCGTAAATCCTTGGTATAGATGTGGCGCTGCATGGCAATGTAGCATTTCACTGCGGCCAGGAACTCGATAGCCGATAATGCTATGGAGTGGCAATGACTTCAAGACCTTACGATACAGAGGTGCTCTCGCCAGGGTGGTCCGGATTACCTACTGTGCAAGATCCCACGCGGTTTATCGACCCACCACCGCCCTATCATGGATACATGTGTGTGAAAGACAGGATGTTGGCAGATTAGCGACCGCCGCCTAGATTTGTAACTCGGAAAATTTGCCCTCTAGCGGTGTGGTTCGCTGGTTTTCAAGGCTGAATGTGTAGGATGCGCGCTAAGCACGACCAGATCGCCGGGCTTCCCACAGAAACTGTGCGAGATTGCTGGGGTTCTGACTCAATCGACCGAGACCGCCTCACCAACGGCATGGTGCCGACTAGTCTCAGGAGCACTGACCAAGGAGGAATTTTTGTGACTTCAACACTCGTTGAATTTGGTGCTCGAAGGATTGTTTGGCGATATGCAAGGTACGGCTCGGAGGAGTGTGCCACCAATCATAGCTGTTGTTGTCCAAGTCTGCACTGGTTCAAGTAGAACTTCGCGCGATTGTTTGCGCGTACTGGAAGTCTTGCCTTATGGCGTGGGCGACCTGAAAGATTTGCTTGTGATCCACAGGTCACTGCTGCCGATGACATTTCGCATTCGTTTCCCAGCAAATTGGTCCAACGGTCGGCACGCCGCACCACGTTCCTTCCACTGACTCCTGACTAGTTACGATTCATGGCCCCATCGCTATCAAAATCGGTGCCATTGCCATTGAAATGTGGGCCAGCAACAACGTCCTATCTCTACCTTCTTTTTCGCGTACCGTTTCCCAGTCCCCGAAGCTCTTCTTGAAAACTTTCTATGTAGACCTCGGTGTCTTTGGTTATAGGCAGAGTATCCAAGAAAGAGAGCATCGCTTGTACGCACGGTATCTGTCGGCGTACGGCCGCATTAATACGTTTCCGTAGAGTTTCCTTCAGCTGTTCCGTGGCCTTCGCTGACCGAGGAATATCTCTCGCCTTGACAATCTCATCTTTGATCTTCGCCTGCTCTACTACCCCTTTGGCGTATGGTTGCAGTACTCGCTCGAATCGCTTAATAGATGAGGTGGACTTTATAGGTCTTCCAAGAAGCGCGTCATCTGCCGTTGGACTTGCGCCAAAGCATATGCCGAGGTGCGAAGATTGGGACCATGATTGTCGAAATCTTCCGCCGATACACCAGCGTACTAACATTGTGATTCGAGCATCTGATTCAATTTCATCAACGCCTTTTCCATATCTATCATGGAGTTCCCCCACTCCTCTCCTCTTTATGTTGGTGCAGTATCTCGGATGGATACTTAGCCCGGTCTGATCTGAAGTGTCGTAGAGCAAAAGCCGCATTTAAAACTCGAACGATGGTATCGCTGTCTGGCAGGAATCTTGGAAGAAGAATCTGGTATGAAGTGGCATTCATTACCCGGACAGAAATGAAGGATCGTATAGTCGACTCGACTACTGATCGCAAATGCTCATCGTCTGGTAGCTTTTTGGCAAGCATCCGTAATTGGGTGCGCAGGACAGCTGAGGTCGCTGGTAGCAATCGAAATATGCTCTGAGGGCAGTCAGCTTGGACTGATCTGCTTTGTGGAACAATTAGACATACAACGTAAATTGGGTGCGAGTCCATTCCCACATTTCCTTCAGCATGGAGTTTTTGGTCATAGCATGTCGAGCACGTCGTTGCTCATACGGTATCGACGACGGTGTTGCCCTCTGTCGATAGGTGACCAATGGATTGGAGGTGGCTTGTTGATGAAGCCCGCGAGAAAGGTAATGTCGCACATGATTAAAGCCACGACTTTGGGAAAGGCAGCTCGATGCAAAGAGGAATCGCCCTGCTGGGGGTAGCATTGCCATTGATTATTCGTCGTGAGGATGGATTCTTTGGGAAAGAGGATGTCGTGCTGGCGATCGACGCGCTAAGCTGACACGTGTTTTCGCGTCGTACCACTCCAGTCTCCACTTCATCTTATGCCACCCCTCTGCAACTGCAAGCAATACCGGAGCGTTACAATGGCAGCCAGCCCTACGCGACTGACAGGCTCTTACCATACTACAAGTAGGGTCCTCACATACCAAGCCAATGACGAACGAAACGCTTGTACAGATACAATGCGGGGAACTAGCCTCGGCTTTCGCATACAGCCGTTTCTACGACCTTTCACAAGTCTGGCTCGGCAATCGTCAGCAAAAGTCGCGCCAATAATAAGATGTAGCAATCTTTGCGAATAATTGACGCTTACCTCTTCATTCTCCGACTAATCGTTCAGTACATCTAACAACATGACGACGAGCAAATTATCTGAACCGTTCGGCAGCTCTCTACCATGGGCTGAGCCCAGCTGGTACTCGGGAAGACCGACACCATACTACAAGGATAGCCACAGGCGTCTTCGCGATGCTGTGCGGAATTGGTGTGAAGAGGTATGTCTTTCGAGAAATTCATGCCATGCATATGACCACTCAACCACCCTTCCCAACTCCTACCTCCCAACCACCTTCCCACTACCCCCTAACAACCCCCAGAACATCGCCCAACACACCGACGCCTGGAACGAAGCCGGCCGCGTCGATCCCGAAATCTACACCAAATGCGCCCAGGCCGGGCTCCTCGTCCCCATCGCCTTCGGCAAGACCATTCCCCCCCAATGGTCCCAATATCCCATCATCGGCAACATCCCCGCCGCCGAATGGGACGGCTTCCACGACCTCGTTCTCTGGGACGAGATATTCCGGTCCGGCGGGCTCGCATCCGTTTTCATTGGACTCGTCGTTGGCGCTCCCCCACTGCTTAAGTTTGCGAGTAAAAAACTGCAGGATAAAATCTTCCCCGAGATATTGAGCGGCGAGAAAAGGATTTGTCTCGCGGTCACGGAACCCGATGCCGGCAGCGACGTACGCAACATCAAAACCACAGCGACACTCACGCCCGACGGCAAGTTTTACATCGTCAACGGCGCGAAGAAGTGGATTACAAACGGCATGTTTTCGGATTACTTCATGACTACAGTCCGGACATCTCCCACATCTCTATCCACCTTACTCATCCCACGCTCCGAGGGTCTCAAGACTAGAAAACTAGAAGTCATTGCCGGCCCGCTGTCCGCCACAACCTACGTCACCTTCGAAGACGTGAAAGTCCCCGTGGAATATCTGGTTGGTACGGAAGGTGAGGGCTTCAAGCAAACGATGGTGAATTTCAATCATGAGAGGCTTTGGATTGCGTTCCAGGCTATTCGGGGGTGTAGGATCGCGCTGCATGATACTTTTGAATGGGCGCTGAAAAGAGAGGCTTTCAACATGAAACTCATCGAGCAGCCCGTCGTGCGCAATAAATTCGGCAATATGGGGCGTATGGTCGAGAGCTTGCAGGCGTGGACGGAGCAGGTGGTGTACGAGCTCGAAAACTTGTCTGATGCGGATGGGAGTAGGTTGTTGGGCGGTACGACGGCGCTGCTGAAGGTAGAGAGTGGCATGGTGTGCAAGTATGTGGCGGAAGAGTGTTTGAAGATCATGGGGGGACTGGGACTGACGAAGACGGGTCAAGGGGCAAGGGTGGAGAGTTTTTATCGTGCGGTGCCGAGTTTTGTTGTGCCGGGGGGAAGTGAGGATGTTTTGATTGATTTGGGGGTGAGGGAGGCGGTGAAGATTTATGAGAGGGGGAAGAAAGCGGCCAAGTTGTGATATGCTGGGGTAGCTCAAATGTATCTACACAGAATGTACAATATCAATACACATTCCCAACTCACGCATGCGCCGGCACCGCGCCCTCCCTCACAACCTTGCTCTCCGGCGTATTCGGCAAACTGCCCTGGCCCTCCAACTCCGCAACCGCCGAATCGTACTCTGAAGCACTCATATCGGCTCCCTCGCCTTCGTCCTGCTGCCCGCTGAACATCTGCGCCCGCATCGCCTGCTCGTCCTCGATCTGCGCGGTCGCCCACCTCTTCCAGCTCTCCCAGCTCCTGTCCTCAAGCTCCATGCCAATCGCCAGGGGTCCCTTGCCGAAGTATGCGCCCACGTGCTGCGCCTCTTCCTTTGCTATGCGTGAGCGTATCTCGGAGAGGTGGCGGTGCGCGTAGAATTCTCGGCGTGCGGCGTCGTAGGCGGAAGCTTTGGAGAGGGATTGGTGCTTCATGAGCCACATCTGGCGCTGGACGACACTGGCATGTGTTAGTATAAGTACTGACTGCGAGTGCTGGTAGTAATTATGGCGTACCTCTCGCCGTCCAATTGCTTCCCCGGCTGCGTGATCTTGCTCCAGTTATACTTCTTCGCGTCATTGCCACTGTCTTCCACCACCAATCTCGGCCGTGCCAGCTCCCACGGGTGGTCGCCGAAGAACTCTGACCGCAGCTTGTCCTCCTCATATCTGATGGGCAGCGGCTTGAACAGTTTGCTGGGTTTCCGCGACTTTCGAGAGATTGGTGCGCGCAGTACTGGGCGTGCGAGTGTCTCGCCGGGCGGTATGTCGCCGACTATGTTGTACCACTGTGGGAGGTTTGGGTTGCGCTTTGCGTCGTAGAGGGCCTTTGCCGTTTGGCGTACGCGGAGGGCTCGGAAATCGTAGCGGCCCATTGTGGTGTGGATGTCGTTATTGTTATCGTGTCATTGGTGTGGTATATAATGGAAGGAGCGTGTGAGTCGATGTGTGACGGTTGCACTGTACTTCGAAAACCCGCGGAGGTGTCGTGCCAAGATGTTCCCGCTAGAAGCCAACCTTGGAAAGATTTGTCGCGCGAGCTCTCGAGGCCACCACACCTCTTGACACACAGCCTGGCCGTTCAATGGGTATTTATTGATCAATTGACCGCACTGTAAATGGAAACCAGCCGAAGCCGCCTCCACTGACACGATGCTCGACCTCTCATGTCCCTCCTCCGCACCCTCGACCGGACCTCCGCAGTCTCGCGTACAAGTACCGCCAATGCCTACCCATTGCTCACCTTCCTCTGCCCGCCATTGCAGAAGAGAACACAAACACGAGGCTTCAGCAAGACGGCAATAAACCGGCCGCCACGATTGATTTCCACGCACGAGCATGTGGAAAACCTCTTCATAAAAGCTTTGGTGCGGGCAGGGGCATGCCACGAGCACAAGAAGCAGCTCTCGACCTTCCGTGAGATTAGTCCCACGACTACACAACCACACAGAAGATCAAAGAGCACGTGGAAACCTCCGCGGGAGAAGAAGACCGAGCCCAATGCCGAGATTGAGCAAGGAGGCCCACTGAAGAGCGCGAAGCAGTTCGCTAAGAAGGAGCTGGAAGCGCTGGTCGACTACTATAGCATCGACATGGACACGCAACCGGAAGAGGAAACTGTAGGCTACGGCGGGCTCGTATGGAACGTAGGAAGCGACCACGAGCCATGGCCATTGCGCGACGAGGGCGATGTCGTGCACATTCGCCAGCTGGAGAAGCTGCTGGAGGCCGACGAAGCGCTCCACGACAAGGTCTTTGCGGCGTACGAGAGGCTCCCGTCGCCGGGTGTGGTCTACCTGCAAAAGGCCACTATTCGGACGCTGCTACACCACCTGTCCATCGTGGAGCGCCCCAGCCCTCTGGCCATGCAGCGTTTCCTCTCCATCATGGACGACATGAAGAAGGCGCACATACACATCACTCGTTCAGAGTGGACATCTGCCATCCACCTGACAGGAAGAGCCATGGGAAAGGTCACAGAGGACGATCTGCAGTCGGCATTGCACATCTGGCGCGACATGGAACAAAAGGCAGGCATCAAGGGCGGCTTCGTGACGCTCAACGTGCTCTTCGACGTCGCAGTGCGAGCCGGCAAGTACGCCCTCGCCGAGACCTTCCTCAAAGAACTGCAGGCTCGCAAGCTCCGGCTACATCGCCACTTTCGCGTCTCCATCATCTACTACTACGGCCTCCTGCAGGACGGAAATGCTGTGCGCAAGACATATCAGGACCTGGTCAATGCCGGCGACATCGTCGACACAGCCGTCATGAACGCCGTCATCGCAGCTCTGATCCGCGCCGGCGAGCCCTCAGCAGCCGAACACGTCTTCGAGCGCATGAAGAAACTGCACGCCTCCAAGACTACCACAGCCCCAGGCCACAGGTTCTTCAACCGCACATGGCGCGACCGCCGCTTCTTGGGCCTGCACCTTACCCACGAAGTGCGCCACCTCGAAAGGATCAAAGATACCGAGGCGCTCAAGCAGCTACAGGACTACGCCCCTATCGCCCCAGATGCACGCACGTACAGTCTCTTGATTCGCCACCAATCCGTGACAGCAGGCAACATTGACCGGGTGTACGCCCTGCTCCTCGAAATGCGACACAGCTCCACTCCTCTCGAAGGTTCAATCTTCATCGCAATCTTCCACGGCTTCGCGCAGTTCGGCGGCGTCCGCTACTCGTCCTGGACGCGCGACAAGCTGGAGAAGTTGTGGACGCAGTACATCAAAGCGATACAGGAGGGTCTGGAGCGCACGTGGATCTCTGTACTTGCGGTCGTGGTCGCGCTCAAGGCATTCGCCAAGTGCACGGATGCGGACCGCACGATGCGCGCGTGGGAAGAGATCAGGGGGATGTGGGAGCCCACTGGAGCGGAACTGGAGGAGGTGATGGTGACGCTGAGGAGGTTGGTACCGCAGGGAGGAGGCTTCTTTGATACGCAGAGACCGATGTAAGTAGTGTACATGTACGTGTATATTGACGAGACCTGAATGCCGAATATGGCATGTAAGATTAAAGACAACTCCCGCGCCATATTTCTGAGCCGTCAGCTTGGCGATCATTCATTTGAAAGTTGATCACGATTATACAAGACTCTGACTGCTGCCTTTGGGGAAATGCTGGGTCCCAGTTGAAACTGTTAGTTATGGGCGCGAGTGAGTTTGAAACCGCGGGCTAGCTTCGTTCTCATCCGACCGATGATCTGTGTAGTACAGAATTGAGCATGCGCGTTAGTTGGAACTACCAACACTGCGAAGTCGAGATGAGGATGCTCTGGGTGAGTGTTGGCTGTGGGGGAGATGAGAGATACCGTCTTGCGTAACCATTGTGGAACCCTTGACTGCAAGGTTCGCACCTGCGGTTATTTGAAGAATGAGATGT
>Ga0265780_10006905_pt1 | contig 14015 bp, 8 predicted proteins | sample P1T30metagenome_FD_192432 | JGI IMG/M metagenome (GOLD analysis project Ga0265780, IMG submission 192432) | Plant litter microbial communities from East Loma Ridge, Irvine, California - P1 T30 | ecosystem: Environmental > Terrestrial > Plant litter > Unclassified | place: USA: California... | reverse complement strand
CCAATAGTTTGCGCAGCGGCTCGACCTGACGAACCACGTTCTGTGGCTCGAAGTCTTCCAGGGTGTTGAAGTTGAGCTCGACGCCCAGCTGGGTGCCGTTCTTGGCAAGAGTGTTATCGACGCGGTAAGCCAGGCGCGGCTTGATGCCCTTGAGCACGCCGTTGAAGTTGTCACGGTCGATGAAGATGAACTTGCGGTCCTTGAGCTTGGGCAGCGGCTCCAGAGGATTGCCGGAAAAATCGCCCAGAACGCCTACAACGAATGGCAGCTCTTTCTTTTCCTGAGCATCACCGATGTCCACGTCATAGGTGATATGGACCCGAGGCGCGCGAACGCGGTCAAGTTTGTGCTGGGTACTTTCCTTCTTCGCCATCGTCATCTCCTGTGCGAGAAACTCGCTGCAAGTCGTTTGCGTACCGGGCCTGGAACAGGCCAGGCGCGATTAGAGTCCTTCAATCGTCAGCAACAGGCGCTGACGGATTTCATCGTTCATTTCCAGAATGTTTTCCTGCCCCACCAGCTCTTCGAAACTGGAGTTGCCTGCAATCTGGGTACTGCTACGGATCACCGATTCGTCAGGCAATTCAGAGCGGACAGGTGAACTGATCACGCAAAACGGCAAATCGCCGAAGTCTTTCAGGCGTTCGAAGCTGACGGGGAAACGCAAGCCTTCGAACAGCCGACTCATACCCGGCGACTTGCTGAGGCAGTAGAACAGGACCAGGTAATGCACCACATAGCGATACAGCTCCGCGCTGCTGCGGTTGGGGTCCTTGATCACTTTGCGAAATTGCGCCAGATCGAACGAGTTGAAGCCCACCACCCAGCGAACGGGACTGGTGATACGGATGGTCTGCCCGCTCTGTGACAGGACCATGTCGTACTCGAGCGGAAAGAGCTCGGGCGTCGTGCTGATGAGGTTCAGCGGTACTTCCAGTTCGTTGACGAGCTTGAACGGTTCCGACGAGCCAATACGGTCGTAGAGCTCTTTAAGCTCCTTGAAGTGATGCTGGGTCTCACGACCACTGCTGCGCTGCGCGCCCTGCAGGTATTCACCGAAGAATGTCTGCGGGCGAATCAACAGGGCCAGGGTCGACAGATAGTCGGAAGCCTGCACCTTGAGCGCGTCTGAAATAGCCCGCGTCTGCTTGCGCAGCTTGATCAATGCTTCAATATCGAACGTCTGAGTCATCGGTACATCGTCCTTGAACTCTTCACGACCGTTCCCCGGCTCAGAAGACCGGGTACGTGGAAAAGCTACGAGTTTCTCGACTGCACACCTGCTCACGAAGCGGTCTCGCCATGCCTCAATTGCAAAACGCGCTGCCACGATAGAGGAGGATCCGGTACTGGCATATAGGAATCGTATAGCCAGCAATGTGGTCTATGGCAGTACTTTCAGTGGGAAAGTTCCTACAGACGGTGGATATTTTCTCGCTTTTGTTACACTAAGCAATGATGCTCATGTGCCATCACTGGTTTTTATGTTGACCCCAATACGGTCTGAAAGGCTTGTAATTCAAGGGCTTGGTGCGATTTATTGGATCCTGATTCGCCGCCTAAATAAAGCTTAAAAGGGTGAATCGATTCACTCGATTGTGACGTTTTAGAGAAAGGTAAACCGCAGCGCGCTAACTAAAGACTGATTATTTCTGAGCGAGCGAGTGATGGCATTTTCGGGGTTCCAGCCTGGACCGTGCATGATTTACTGCTTATTTATGCGGTTTGCGTAAGTCAAGGTCCTGATCTCCGTTACATGGGGGTTTGTATCAAGGTATAACGCAGCCAGCGCATCAACGGTCTGCATAGGCAGGCGGAGCGCACGCACGCAGAGCGCCTCTGGCGTTTTTGCCTCATGGATCTTGTGCGCGCCAGGGACAGCCAGCGGCGACACACCTGTCGAGCCAGCCTCATGAAAATCTATAAGCTCATTGCCGTACTCATTCTGCTGCCGCTGTGCCTGAACCTCGTGGGCGTTTGGGAACTACACCGCAGCCTCGACAATGCGCGTGAGCTGGATGAAATCCAGTCCAGCGTCCGTGAAACACGTCCCTACCTTAATCAGCTGGCCGAGATGCCCAACGCCCATTCGCGTATGGTGGATATCGGCGAAGAGAAGATCAGTTTAAGCATTGCGATTTATCGAGTCGCAAAAGCAGAGGACGATCTGGGCACGTTGATCCCTTTGGCATCGGTGATGATCTGGCTTGCCCGAGCGGTCATCGCGCTCGGAATACTTGCTGCGCTGGTGGGAGCGATAGGGCTGTTAGGGCTCAATTGGGCGGGGGGCCGCGCACTTCATTCGCGTGAGCGTTTACTGCACACTTTCAGTCGTGTCAGCCGCATTCTGCCTTTCGTCCTGGTGGGACACACTATTGCGATGGGTGCTGCGGTGGCAGCCATTCTCAGTTTCGAAGGGCTGGGCTTGTGGCATCTGGGAAAAATGTCTGCCGGTGAGTTCAAGCTGATTATCGCGGTACTGATCATGGTCGCTGTCTGCCTCTACTCGATCTGGCAAATGGGCAAGCAGTTGCGCATCATGCTGCACATGTTCGAACCGACGCCGATGCAGGTGTTGGGCAGGGAGGTCACGCCTGAAGAGGCACCAGCGTTATGGGCCTATGTGCGTGAGCTGGCGACCCGGTTGGGTGCTCTATCCCCCGATCATATTGTGCTGGGCATGACCGAAGGTTTCTATGTAACGTCGAGCGACGTCTCGCTGCTGCCCGCAGAGATATCGCTCGAAGGGCGCACACTGCATATACCGATGATGTACCTGGGGCTGATGAACGCTGCCGAAACCAGCGCCGTCATTGGTCATGAGCTGGCGCATTTCGCGGGTGAAGATACCGAATACAGTTTGCGCTTCTTGCCTATCTACGACGGCATTGGACGCAGCCTGGTCGTGATCGCAGCAAATATGATGATCAGTGACCTGCTCCAAAGAACCATCCTGCGCCCTGCGTTCATGCTGGGTGTCCACTTCATGGAAAGCTTCGATCACGCCGTGAACCACTGGAGTCGCGTGCGGGAACTTGCTGCCGATGCGGCTGGCGCGAGCCTGGCGGGCAACGCAGCGGCTGCGTCGGCGTTGGTGCGTATTTCGGCTATTGACCCCTTGCTGCAAGAGCGTGTTCAAAAGCATCTTGGCTACGCCACCAATCCTATGCCTGAACAGGCGGTAACCCAGGATTTACCCTCCAGCGTGCTGCATGAATTGTCTGGCCTGGCGTTAAATCTGCCTGAAGATGAAATGGCTGTTCAACTGCCGCACCCGTCCGATACGCATCCTTCGAACGGCGAACGTGTCGCTGCGTTGCAGGTGGCTGCCGACGACGCGATTCGCGCAGGAACCCGCCCCGTTCTAGCCGACCAGGCGTGCGCCGCGATGGATCAATATTTTGTTGAGCCACAAGCACTGCGCACGCGTCTCACCGAGGACTTCATCAAGCAGTACGTAACGCGTGACACCGAAGTGGTTGAAGAGCTGCGTCTGCGTGCGGGGCATGTGAGCGGGGACGTGGTTTTGCATGAAGGTGCCCGCTTACGAGGGCTTTTATCTCTGATATTCATGACGCCTTTTCTGTTGCTGGGTATTGCTTTGCTGGTTATAGGGCTGTTCTTCGCGGACGTATTTGGGGGTCAAAAAAACCTGCTCATGATTACCGGCGGTATCCTGCTGGCATTCATGGCAGTGCTAATTCCTTTTTCGATACGCATGTACTTGCGGGCCAGAAAAACGGCTTTGATCTTGAGCCCGGATCAGTTGGTATTCCCGAACGTGAAAGAGCCAATCCCGATCAAGCACATCGCTGATTTTGGCCTGCATGCGAGTACCGGGTTGATTCTGACGCTTCAATTGGAAGACGACGTGCCGCTGCCTGAGGTCGCGTACCGCTCATTCTTCTTACCGTCGGCCAGGGTCAACAAGAAAAAGCGACAGGTATTTTTAATGATGAGTCAGTTCTGTCGCGACGATAAAAAGCTCAAGCCCGAAGCGCTGGCCGAACTGATCGCCGATTACTTGAATGCAGGTGTTGCGCGTCATTTGTTGCAGCAGCGCTTCGAAAAGGCCTAAGCAGGCAAAGGGTGAGGCTCGATCAATAATCGGGTCTCACTGCTCGTTTTGAGTCCAGTCACTTTGTCTGGACGCGCCCTATCGATGGCATAGCCCGGGGAGCGGATCTGATCGCGAGTGTTTTTTATATTTGCCAGCATTGATGATGAGGGTGCGCATTTCCAAAGGGCGAACCATTGAAGCAAGGGCTCCTTTTTTTCCCGTGCCGTTCAAGGCCAAGCGCAATTGTGCGCCAGGCAGCCAGCAACAGCAGATGGCTTCCGTCGCTCGGTGTGCAGTAGATCAAGGCCGCCGGCTGGGCAATCCTTGGAATTAGGTTTTGTAATGCAGACGCCTTAATTTGCATCCTGAAATAGACGTACTTTAAGATTCTTTTTTGGTTTGCGGCTCTTCAATGAGCGCCTGTGAGGGTTAACCTCGCTTGTGTTCCGCCTTGAAATTCCTCAGTGCAGGTGATTCACCTCCGGTAATTTCGATTGAAAACGACGCATATGCGTGCTCAACATCTTTGTAGCGTTGGAGCCCGTTTTCAGTAAAGCGATAGCGGCCTGGGATTTGGTCCCGCTCAAGAGGAATCGTTAAGAATCTGGTTTTAGCTGAATCTAACAGGGATCTCAAGTCTTCTAGTAATAATACCGCCTCTTTATATTCGGCTGCATAAAATTCAAGTTTGTCTTCTGGTTCAAATGCGTTTTTTTGAATTTTCTATGTTTACCATCAGTTTCGGTTTACGCTAATTTCAAATCAAAGCGAATGCCCAGTTTCCGCTGTGGGGCGTCACATACCGCAGTGGCTATTAATACTAGCATATCTCGTATTCTTCAGCGGGCCGGATGTCCGTCAGGGTGCGTATTTAAACTTAAATGGCCATTAACGCAAGGCTAGAATTTAGAGTTTATAAAATCAAACAGCAGCATGAGTCCGGAAACTGCTGTGATAAGTAGAATAATTAAGGAAAGTGCTGCGCCGGTATAGATGTAGCTTTGCGGGAATACATGCCTCTGTTCGTCAGAAGTTAATTTTCTTAAGTAGCGGTAGCGAATGATAAGAAAAGTTGCGCTGATCACCGGATAAATAACAATGACGAGCCTAGCCAGTTTTCGCCCGCCGAACAAAACTAAAAGTAAAGGCACCGTTAAGTAAATTCGGTTTACCCAAGAATCCATTCTTTTCAACATTTGTCGCGCGTTATGGCCCGGGTCTAATCTTTTTTTGCTCTTCCTCAATGATGTCATTTTGTTCGCGTCCACAGTGCAGATGGCTCGATTTTTCCAAGATCGTGGCGATATAACAAGCAATTTCTATGATGCGTGTGCTGATAATTTAGTGTGACGGTAAAAGCAGAGAAAGGCGAAGCAGCTTCAGCCGCGGCATGCGTCATCATACATATCATGGCTAGAAAAAGGCGAGTCAAGCATTGATATCGCGATTCGGCCACCGTGAGAGGAGTGTTTTGCTATAGCGTTTTTAGGGAATGTCGCAAGGGGCTTGTTACTTTGGTACTTGCGAGTGGCGCTGGCGCCGCGGCCGCTGGTGCTGAACCGTTGGCCACTGTTATCATCGTTGGCCAGGGCGCCAGTACGGCAGTCCAGTGGGCGATAGGAAACCAGCTAAAAAATGATGGCCTCTGAGGCAATTAAAACAGGTGGCTGGTCAATCTTTTTTATGATTGGCTTGTTCATGGCTTTCGGTACGTTCATGCTGGGTGATAACTGGTATGTATACTTTTTTCTTTTGGCTTTGCTTTTCATGTGGACGTTATATACGGTCTATATATGTGAGCGATTTGTTTTATATATGCAGTCGCTCATAATTTTATGCGTCGTGGGCTTTACGTTGCCTGCTTGTGTGGTTGCATATGGCTTGGCTACAGATGCGATGTTTGAGGTGGCTGTATACAACGTTCTGGTGGGGTTGGCTCCAGCTGTAATAGTTGTTCTGTCCTATGTTTGGGTTGTTAACACGAAGCCGGTGTTCCAGCCTTTTGAGCGCATCGACAATAGGGTGCAAACGCGTCAGGACGTTAATATCAAGCCTTCGATGAATTACAGTACCCCGCTGATAGGTGGTCTAACTACTCTAGCTGCTAGCCTTTTCCTAAAGTGGGTGGGGCTATTAACCGGCGGATTCGTCAGTATGCTTATCATGGCAGGTGCCAGCCTCTTTATAATATTCTTTGGGCGTCATGTCATCCGAGGCTTACGAATACTTAGCGTCCAAGAGAAAAGCATGCCCATCCCATATACCTTTATGCAGATCGATGAAGTCCGTGAAGCGCGAAGCCGTTGGTGGCTGGGGCGAACTTTTAGATGGCTCGCGTCTTTGGGTAAATGAAGGGGTTTGAGTTCTGTAAAAACAGAATTGACCGTAAATGGCTGTTTCTATGCAGGCCTAAACTGCAAGTCTTTCCAAGATTAATTAAAAGGAAGTGGCGTAATGTTCCGCCATTTTTAGCTTTTCCCTGAGCATTTAATATAGGGCTCGGAGAGCCAAGTGTGAAGCACTTCGTTTTCATCAGATAAGGGTTTACCATGCTATACAGAATAATGTCGTTAATCGATCTTGCGCCCCAATAAAGTAATATTATCTTGGAAAGTGCATGGTCGGTGTCGTTGAATAGAATGCAAGCATACTATCAGTTTTCTGAGCCTATTCAGTGCGATCAAATTGCCTTAACAGGCTTGATGTTTTTTTGAGTAGGACGCTTATTTCGTTCAAGCTTTTTCATTTTTGAGGCGCCTGAATTCATTATTTTTTATCTCAAGTTGCGCATGGGTTAAATACGGTAACGTGCTAAATGAGAAAGCGCTACTCAGTGACCTCTTGGAAATCAAGTCTCCGAGGCGGTGCATGAGGCAACGAGCCATTTCAACAGCCTGCCTATAAGCCAGCGACTGCGCGCTTTGCGAATTTCCTCAATTTGCATAAAAGTATATGACAGAGACGTAGCTTTTTCTTGGATGCGCAGGGTGCGTAGCCCGCTAATTGTATGTCGCTCATAAATCATCAAGGCAGTGCAGGCAAAAAGTAGGCCCATGACAGCCGCTACTCCTGAGGTCAATGATGAAACACTGCCTATAAAGATTGCCGAAACTAACGTGGCCGCACCAGAGATGATCAGAGGACTTGTGCCGCTGGACTTCATCGAAGTACGTGAGACCTTATTTCCAATTATTTGAAAAGCGTGTGGTTTTGATGGGGAAAAATAGATACATATATATAATATCAGCACGGCGCTTAATAGCCCTGCGTTTATCACAGCAGCTCGAAAATTTGAAATGCTTAGATCGTTTACCAGTACAGCGTGAGCTAATCCGGCTGCTGAAAAGGCGAACGAAAAAACAAAAGAAGACAAAAAGCTCAGCGCAAAAAGCGTAAAGCTTTCACACCAGTAAATCATGTACACTACGTACAGAAAAAAAAGAGCCATCAGGCACCCATATAACCACCAGACACCTGAAAAATTTGCCGGACCGAAAAGTGATGAGGCCATCACAAAAAAGAACATTATTATAGGCCCGGATTTAATTAAGCGGGAGTCTGGGTCATATATAGTAGCCATATATACTGATCTCTTTGCTGGTCTGTTTTTAATGTGATATCACTCATGCTCTGCCGTCAAGCTATCGATGCATTCTTATCCCATGAAGCCGCTTCGGCGTCAAAGCATAAAGCATGATGCGTATGCGGAAATCTAATCCGATGATTCAGTAATATTTTTATTGCGTTGCTCATCTCCCGTCTACCTGTATGCATACTTCCTGTTTGCCAATCATCGTACAAGGCCAATGGTCATTGATATAACGTGTAGGCTTGAAACAGGCGCGCTCGTCGTTGATCCAAAATAATTGCCATGCCGAGCCAGAAATTAGCAACTTGGGACAAGGTGAGTATCCCCTGTAAAGCAGTAGGATTGTGGTTGTTACAATCATAAGGGGCACTGCGTAACTGATTGTTTTGACGGAAATATACAGCATCAGCGTTTGAAACCGATCCAGAAAAGAATTCCTTTGGGGGTCAAACTTCTCTCCTGTCCACATCGCTATAGTGCAAGCTACTATGCCGAGCAGCATCGTAGGTGGGGCCATAAATAGACCAAATGCTAAGTAGGGCGTTTCCACGACAGGTGCGTTTCTATAAATGCGCCCATAAAGAGGCAGTACATGTTCCCAGATCCAATAAATTGAAAATGCACCGGCCAATGCAGCGGAAAGAACCATCACGATGGCAAGCAGTCTGAATTTCAAGACGGGCATTGAGTGAGTGTACTTCTGTGTTCTCTTTCTCATAAACCTTGTCTTTGATCTTAAAGTCTAGAGTATCAGCGCCGATGGCTACGAAGGATAGCACGTGAGGCTTTAGTCCTACCACTTCGTTGAGATGTATTCAGTAGCATGAAAGTCTTGATATCGCTAGTCTCGATTGTGCCGATCCTTAATAGGCCTCGGTTAGAGCGGCCCTCCCGTCACTTATCCCCTTGGCGTAGCGCACTTGGGAAGGTATCTCATTGTTGTAAAAGATAGGCGGAAATTGTGCTGTTGTGAAAAAGGTAAGCTTTCAGAGTTAAAATCGATAGTTTTGTCCGCTGATAGGATCATGCTAGAAGTGTCTGATCAAGGGATAAGCGTAGATGATATTCAGGAGAATTAATTCTGACGCTTTAGGCTATAGAACCAAATTACCGATTCATTAAAAAATGCTACTCACTCGCAGAACAATCACTTTGCTCATCACGTTGGGAATATTTTGGGAACGTTTTGAATTGGTCTGATTTCTCATAAGAAAAGCTATTGATTTACTTATGAAGTTGCTGGGAATCGTTCCTCTCATATGATGAAGCTGATGCGATCATATGAGAGGGCCTAGGCCTTCTTTTCAGAAGGCCGGTAGTGCAGTTAAAATACCTTTTATAATGAATGTATTCTGCGACGTGAGCCGAGATGTCATATCGTCAACCCTTCTAATGGTGCTCGCTCAAAGAGCTGCTGGGCCAAATCCTGGATATGGTTTGACCATGCCACTTTTTCGACCCACTCCCTTGGTATGCCTGAGAGCCCGTAAAGTGCGCCTGCAATCTGTCCAGCTGTGGCTGCCACACTATCCGAGTCATCTGCTAGATTGGCAGCTAATAGAATGGCATCTTTGAAATTGTCGGTATGCCAAACCGCCCATAAAGCAGCTTCAAGAGTGTCTATAACATAGCCTGATGAGCGTATTTGGTCGCGAGTTTTCTGCTTGTACTCACCGGCATTAATGACCATGATTCGCGGCTGGAAAGGCCCGATCAGCGGATTAAAAAGCTCCTGTTTGTCAGCGCCATTAAGAGCTTGGTGCAATTTCATACCTAAAAACTCGCAGCTGTTCACGGCTTCAACTGCTCGGTGCGTGGTGTTGCTCTGCTTCTGACTTTCCATCCAGGTTGCAGAAAGAGAGTTACGCCGAAAAATAGCTGTTGGTGCCAATCTTATAATTGAGCCATTACCAGCAGTATTGATCTCAAAGTTTCCAATCCATCTCATACCCTCCTTCATCCAGCCCTCAAGGGCTTTTCTTGTTGTAAGACCTATATCAAAACAAGCTCCGGTCGTGCTGTTTTCACCGTCTTTATACCAACGGCAAAGTCTATTCAAATAATCGGCATAATCCAGATCATTTTTAGCTAAGTAACTATCTGCCAAGCATAGCGCCATGCTAGTGTCGTCGGTCCACTCTCCAGCCTTTAGCCCAAATGGTCCGCCACCTTGCATATCCGCAATGGTAAAGGTATCACGCTTGCTAAACTCTAAGGTGGTTCCTACCGCATCTCCTACGGCTAGCCCTATTAGAGCACCTTTCGCCCTGTCAACCGCCTGTGTCGACGTAAGGCTGCAAGTCCTTGACTTAAGCCAATAAGGCTCGGCAATTAATCTCTCAGGGGTTTCAGCCGATAATCTTCCGTTATTGGCAGACGCACGTGGCGTCGCCCCTGGCCTCAAGTCATTATACTGAAGCGCATAGTCGGAGATTGCTTCTAGTTCTCTATGTAGATCTATCATGGTAACTCTTTAATCGAAACAGTAGTAATAAAGTCTTTGTCTTGGCGACTTAGAACTTCAAAGCGGACACCCGGAGGGTATAGTACTTCTGCTTCAGGCAGATGGGTCAAGAAAGAGATGTCTTTGCCGGAGAATCCCTCAACGATCATTTGTGTGTTTTTATTCTGAAACGGAGTAGTCGCCGAGCTGCTCATAAATGCCTTATCTACTGCATCTCCCCCCACGACAAGCCCGTCACGAACGTCTTGAGGGAGGTCTACTCCACGATAAGTTTTACCTCCTACATAACTTGGAAGCTTTGCCAAACCTTGGGTTGCGTGATGAGCAAATGCATCTATCTCTGGCGTTGCATTACCTGCTCGCATAGCCGCGTTGAATTGTTCATAGACCTCGTTGGTAGAGTAGCCATAGAGAGCCCCTATTTCGTCATCCGTGAGCAGCTGCGATTTTTCTATTGCCCTTCGATTGGCCCTGGCTCTTCCTTCGTCTATCCACCGTTCTGCTCTTTCTTTTCCAACGGCTTCACGCAGGCTCATGACGGGAGGTGGCTTTGGAGCAACCTTTTTTTGGTCCGATGATTTAGGAAGGCTGTCCGCTTCAAGGGGTTCTGCTTTTGCTATAGGCGTAGGCTCTGCCGCCCTCAGCTCGGATTGGGCCAACAATTTCTGCTCATTACGAGCCAACCAGTTTGCGAACTGCTTATTCGAAATCTCCGCTTGGAGCTTGGCGCTTCGTGCTGCAATGCTGTCCATGCTCCCTACAATTCCAGCTTTGACCTGCCCGCGCGTCAGATAAGTTACGATAGCGGTGAGCAGCAGAAGGACCAACTGCTCTTGACCCTTGGCCAGCTGCCTAGCCGCCCGGTCGATACGTTCCTGTACTTTCCATTCAGACCCACCGGTGGGGTCCAGACCCACAGGCCTTAAGCCATCTTCGGCGTGCCACGCGATGGTCATACCTTCTTGTAATGTCGATAGGCAGGCAGGCAGCCCTTTGTAAAAATATTCCGCGACTGCCGACAGACCCAGTCCCAGCAAGATCAAATTGCCAACCTGTAGTCCGATGCCTGCTCCGGCTGCTGCGCCCGGTACAGCGCCGACGCCGAATGCAAACGATCCTGCCGCGCCACCGAGAACGGTCCCGACGGCGACGCTTCCGCCCAGAATCATCGCAACTTCTTTAACCAGTTGCAGCAGAACAGGAAGGATCTGCTCGATTTCGATCGATGCCCATTTACGTTGCAGGTTCGCCTGAATAATTGGATATGACAGCGTCATTGCCAATCGAACCGAGTCGATCCTTCGCCCCCCGGCGTAGCCATAGGCTTGCGTAGCGCTCTGGCTTACACGCCTGGTGAAGCCGTTCCATCCATCGTGAGCGCTCTGCAACCCCTCGTTGACGCTCTGATTGAGCTCACTGTATTTCTGGTCGAGGTTACGTTCTATGTCGTCCCAGCTGGGTACGTTGGCTAAAAGGTCCATTTACACATCACTTTCCTTGGCTGAGGGAGCGCTTGGGAATTGGGATTTAATGATGGCTAAAAGCCGCAATTTGACACAAATCCTAGAGTTTAATTCAGATGCTCGTCCATTTTTATCGCACAATTTGCACACGGCAATGATGTCTAAGTGGCATCATTTTTTAGATGTGAATCATAACTTGTTGTCTGTACTGAGTTATTTACACCCAAGTCTGGCACCTCATCCAGAGAACATTCTGATTTATTAGCTGCGGTCGGCAGTCTTTGGGGCTGTGCCTGCCCTTCAGAGGTGAGGACTAGTTGACACAGCCCCTGTGTAGGTGTCTCCTTTCTCGCCGATGTCGCGTGTAAAGATTTTGAAACTGTGACGAGGTTAACTTTTTTAGATTGCGTAGTGGCACTTTCGAACTGCGCGATGGTCCCACGTTCCGGTTTAGCTTTTACGACGCGCTTTTTTATCTGAGCGTTGTCCAGGTGTGATCCTGAGCGGGATAGGTCCGTAGCCTCTGTCTTACGAGGTTTTCAGGCTTTTAGTACAGGGGTGGACGAACCTTGCTTGTGTCTATTCGCAGATGTTTCTTAGATGCTTTCATCAGGCCTCGCCTATCCAGTTAGCAGATGGTTTCAGCCTGTAATAGCTGACTCTTCGGTAGCGATTCCCTTGCCTTCAAGGAGATATACATGTTGATGGACCTGGCCGCGATGCTCTCACCGCAGAACCGGCGCCTTTTCAAGTTCAAGAACCTTGCCAACCCCGAGCAGGAATTGCTGCTGGAGTCATTCAGGGGGGCGGAAGGGCTGTCACGTGCCTATAGCTTTGAGCTGCTGCTGGTGTGCCAGGATTCAGGGGTCGAACTGAAGTCCATGATGGGTCAGCACGTGGTCATCGAAATTGAACTCGCCGACGGCTCACCGAAATACCTTGCAGGTTACCTCACGCGCTTCGCCAGTATCGGCAGCGACGGCGGCATGGCTCGCTATACAGCTACACTGAATCCGTGGTTCTCGATGCTGAAGAATCGGTTCGACACACGCATTTTTCAAGGTAATACCGTTGAAGAGGTGGTTACCCAGGTATTCGCGCTGTGCACAGCGTTTTCTCGCCATGAGTTCCGTCTGAGCAAGCCTCTGAAGCGCTATACCTACATCACTCAATACCGAGAGTCTGATTTCAACTTCGTACAGCGTCTGCTCGAAGAGGAGGGGATTTTCTATTACTTCGAGCACACTGCCGAAGGTCACACCATGATCATCTGCGACGACTCCACCACGTTGGTGCCGTTGCCTGAGCAGCCCCAGATTCGATTCCACACGGCCTCAGTGACCGAGACCGCAGACTCCATTACGGAATGGACCGGTAATCGGCAGCTTCAATCAGGGAAGATCGCTGTCCAGACCTTTGACTATCGTCAGCCGACCAATCGTCTGCCTGTGACTATGAATAGTCTGAACAAGCAGGGGGACGTCGAAAACTTCGAAATTTATGACTTCCCTGGCCAGTACACCCATGGCACGTACGACGAGGGTGAAGCACTTGTCAGATTGCGAGTCGAAGCGCTCGAACTTAAGGGGAAAAGCTTCAAAGGCGCGAGCAATTGTCGCGCAATGAAGCCTGGATATACCTTTGAATTGCTGCAGCACTACGATCACGATCAGGGTTCGCCTGATGATCGTCAATTCCTGCTGATGAGCGTCGAAAGCGAAGGCCACAACAACTATCTCAATGGTCAACAGGCCAGTTACTACAACACGTTTTCCTGCGTCCGCAAAAAGATCGTATTCCGGCCTCAACTCACTACACCGCGCCCTACTATTTCCGGGCCGCAGACCGCAATTATCGTTGGTCCGCCAGGCGAAGAAATCTATACAGACGAACTGGGTCGCGTGAAAATCCAGTTCCACTGGGACCGTAAAGGTGAGCTCAACGACAAAAGCTCCTGCTGGGTCCGCGTCGCCCAAACCGGTGCCAGCGGCGGTTTCGGCAGCATGCAGATCCCGCGAGTGGATGACGAAGTTGTTGTTGTTTTTCTCGATGGAAACCCTGACCGGCCACTGGTTATGGGTAGCCTTTACAACAGTCAAAACACGCCGCCTTGGTCTTTGCCAGCCAATAAGACCCAGAGCGGCTTCCTGACACGTTCGATAAAAGGTAAGGGCTCCAACGCCAACTTCTTTCGGTTTGATGACAAGTCCGGTGCCGAGCAGGTTAGCCTCCATGCAGAGCGCAATCTGGACACCGAAATTGAAGCAGATGAAAGTCATCAGGTCGGCGGTAATCGAGATATCAAGGTTAAAGGTAAACACTCAGAAACCATCAAGCTGGAGTCGAGTGTTGTGATCGAGGACGGCTCTTACTTCGTCACTGTTGATCAGGGTGAAGTGAAGATCAAAGCCGCTACATCCATCACGCTTGAAGTGGGCT
>Ga0265780_10006904_pt1 | contig 14016 bp, 11 predicted proteins | sample P1T30metagenome_FD_192432 | JGI IMG/M metagenome (GOLD analysis project Ga0265780, IMG submission 192432) | Plant litter microbial communities from East Loma Ridge, Irvine, California - P1 T30 | ecosystem: Environmental > Terrestrial > Plant litter > Unclassified | place: USA: California... | reverse complement strand
GGCGACCAGCTCGGCGACTTCCTCGGGCTTGCCGGGGCGGCCGATCGGGATGCCGCCAAGCGACGCCATCACCCGTTCGCGGGCGGCCTCGACGCCGCCTGGACCATGTTCGGCCAGGCGCTCGAGGAAAGCGTGGGTGGCGGTGGTCTCGATGAAGCCGGGGGCGACGGCGTTGACGCGGATGCCGCGCGGCCCGAATTCATTGGCCAGCGATTTGCTGTAGCTGGCCAGGGCGGCCTTCGCCGCGGCGTAGGCGACCGTCGATTCGTACAGGGGCAGGCGGCGCTGGATCGAGGTGATGTGCACGATGGCGCCCGCGCCCCGCTCCACCATCGCCGGCAGGAAGGCGCGGTCGACCCGCACCGCGCTCATCAGGTTGAGCTGGAGCGCCTCGTCCCACATGGCATCGGTCAGGGCCAGCGCGCCCCCGCCCGGCGCCGACGAGCCGCCAACGTTATTGACCAGCAAGTCGAGGTGGCCGAACTCGTCCTGGACGGTGTCCACCAGGCGGCGCACGCCGTCGACGCTGGCCAGGTCGGCTTCCACGTAGCGCACCGATGCGACCGGATCCTCCGGCTGCTTGCGCGCCGGGGCGATCACGGTCGCGCCGCGCGCGGCCAGCGCGCGCACGATGGCTTCGCCCATGCCCTTGGTGCCGCCGGTGACCAGCGCCCGTTTGCCTTCGAAAGAATAGTTACTCATGGCTTGATCTCCAGCGAAGCGATGCTGTTGGACTGCAGGGCGAAGTGGAAGGCGAGCGTGATCGGGCTGCCGGGGAAGTTGCCGCTCACTTCGGCGCGCAGGGCGTAGCCATCGTCCTTGCCGTCGATGCGGTCGAGGCCCAGGGGGACCATGGTGGCGCCGTACCGGCGCGCGGTATCCTCGGCCCAGGCGGCGATGTCCGCGTGGCCGCGGCGCAGGTGGCCTTCGTCATGCACGGTGGCGTCCGGCAAGAAGGCGGCGGCCACGCGCTGGGCATCCTGCGCGTTGGTGGCCTCGACATACGTCGAAATGGCGGAAGGCAGATCGGTCATTTGGTTTCTCCTTGAAAGTAGGTACTTCCAGTGTAGAGTCCACGACTATGGTGAAAAAGACCCAAAAAAGATATGCTCAATAAACCTGAAGTTCATAACGAGAGTTAAAAATACGACCTATGAGCACCCCATGAGTTCTCTCGAACTGATCCGCCTCTTCCTTGCCGTCGCCGAACACCGCAGCTTCACGCTGGCCGCCAGGCGCCTCAACGTCAGCCCCACGGCGGTCAGCAAGGGCGTACGCGCGCTGGAAGCCAGGCACGGGGTGCCGCTGTTTACCCGCACCACCCGCAGCGTGTCCCTCACCGACGCCGGCGCCAGCCTGCTCGCCGTACTGAAACCCGCAGTGACCCAGATCGAGGATGCCTTCTCGGAACTGGAACAATTCCAGCGCCGTCCCGCCGGCCGCCTGCGCATGACCGCCCCGCGCGCCCTCGGACGCCTGGTGGCAGGGGTGCTGGTGCCGCGCATGCGCGCCAGTTACCCCGACATCAGCTTCGACCTGTCGCTCGACGACGGCCTGGTCGACCTGGTGGCCGCCGGCTTCGACGCCGGCATCCGCCTCGGCCAGGCGATCGCCCAGGACATGGTGGCCATCCGCCTCAGCCGCCCGCTGTCCTGGTCGATCGTCGCGGCGCCCGACTACTTCGAGCGGCATGGCGTGCCCTTTCACCCGCGCGAACTGCTGCAGCACCGCACCATCCGCTATCGCTTCACGACCTCCGGCGTCTTGCCGCCGTGGAACTTTCGCGACCACGAGGGCGATACCGACTACCAGCTCGACCTTGATGCCGCCCTGTGCGCCAACGACACCGGGATGATCGCCGAGCTCGCGCGCCAGGGCCTGGGCATCGCCCGCCTGCCCGACATCGAGATCGCCGATGACCTGCGCCATGGCCGCCTGGTGCGGGTGCTCGCTCCCCACGTGCCGGCGACGTCCGGCCTCTACCTCTACTTCCCGATGCGCAGCCAGCACCAGTCCAAGATGCGGGCCCTGGTCGACGAGGCGTCGCGGGTGGCCGGCGAAGGCCTGCTCGACGTCTCGTTCGGCTAGCGGCCTGCGCTCAGTTGGCGCCGGTGGCGGCCACCGCATCCAGGATCACCTTGGCGACGTCGGCCGGACGCGACTGCTGCGGCACGTGGCTGGCCGGCAGGTCGGTGACCTTGGCGCCGATTTTCTTCGCCATCGCGCGCTGCAGGCCGGGATCGATCATGCGGTCGCGGGCGCTGACGATGAACCACGACGGCTTGCCGCTCCAGGCCGCATTGGTGACCTTGTCGCTGAAGGCCTTGGCCTGGATCGGGCCCTGGGTCGCGGTCATCACGGCGGCCTGCGCGGCCGGCACGTCCTGGGCGAAGTCTTCGCGCATCGCGGCTTCCGGCAGGCTCAGGAAACCTTCTTTGTCGGCCACGAAACGCTTGCTGCCGGGGGCGGCCGGGTAGCCTTCGCCGGTTTCGGCGGTCGATTTGCCGGCGTCCGGCGCGAACGCCGCCACGTACACCAGGCTGCCCACCTTGTCGTGCTGGCCGGCCTCGGTGATCACGGTGCCGCCCCAGGAGTGTCCGACCAGCACCACCTTGCCCGGCTGGGTCTCGATCGCGCGCTTGGCGGCGGCGACGTCGTCGGCCAGCGAGGTCAGCGGGTTCTGGACCGCGGTGACCTTCACGCCCTTGGCTTGCAGCAACGGGATGACCTTGGCCCAGTCCGAGCCGTCGGCGAAGGCGCCGTGCACGATCACGACGGAGGGCTTGGCGCTCGCCTTGGCGTCGGCGGCGTGGACGTTGGCGCCGATGGTGGCGAGGGCAGCGGCGATGGCCAGGGTGCGCAGGTGGTGTTTGACGGTCATGATGTTCTCCTTGAGGTGTTGTTGGGTAAGTGAATCCAGTATAGGGATGGATAAATCATCACGGTATCGGTCAATCGACCGAGGCGGCCGGGCTCGTTCCAGTCGCCGTTGTTGCGTGTATGCGCATTTACCTGCCAGATATACGCCGGCATGCCCGAACTGGATGCACAAGGAGATGCATTTTTTCTCAGTCGAACACCGGCGACTCCACGCCCAGCAATTTGTGGATCTTGGGCGACGTCGTCGTATACAACATATGCACTTTCCTGTCGGGGAACACGTAGGCCGCGGCGCCGAAGGCCGCCAGCGCCGCCTCGTGGAAGCCCGACAGGATCAGTTTTTTCTTGCCAGGATAGGTATTGATGTCGCCGACGGCGAAGATGCCCGGCTCGCTGGTCTCGAAGCTCGCGACGTCGCGCACCCGCAACTGGCGCATCTCCATGTCCAGCCCCCAGTCCACGATCGGCCCCAGCATCGGCAGCAGGCCAAAGAACACCATCAGGACATCGACCGGCACGCGCCGGGTCACGCCGTCGGCGCCCGCCACTTTCACTTCGGACAACCGCCCTCCCTGGACGTCGAACCCCGTGACCTGGCCCTGGATGAACTGCATCGCGTGCGCTTCGCACAGCGCCTTCATCTTCGCGATCGAGGCCGGGGCGGCGCGCAAGCTCTCGCTGCGGTGCACCAGCACGACCGATTCGGCCTTGCCGACGAAATCGAGCGCCCAGTCCAGCGCCGAATCCCCGCCGCCGCAGATCACCAGTTGCCGGCCCTGGAAGCGCTCCGGGTGCCTGACCCGGTAGAACAGCTGGCTGCCCTCGAAGCGGTCGATGCCGGCCACCTTCAGCTTGCGCGGCTGGAAGGCGCCGACGCCGGCCGCGATGATGACGGTCTTTGCGATGAAGCGCGTGCCGAGCGAGGTTTCGAGGTCGAAGCGGCGGTCGGCGCGGCGCTGCACCAGCGTGACTTCCTGGCCCAGGTGGAAAGTCGGCGCGAACGGCGCGATCTGGCGCAGCAGGTTGTCGGTCAGTTCGCGCCCGGTGAGCACCGGGGCGGCCGGGATATCGTAGATCGGCTTGTCCGGATACAGCTCCATGCACTGGCCGCCCACCGCGGCCAGCGAATCGATCACATGGGCCTTGATGTCGAGCAGGCCCAGTTCGAAGACCTGGAACAGGCCCACCGGGCCGGCGCCGACGATGACGGCGTCGGCCTCGATGGCGCCGTTTGATGTATGTAGTGCGCGCTTAAAAAGACCCGGCGTTTCATTCGGTTTATTCATTGATCGCTCCTTTGGAAAGATGACAGTGTGTAGACATTGAGTATTTATAAATCCTCAAGTCCGCTTCAGGTCAAGCTCCAGCTTTGCGATCTATCGAATAAAAGTGCATTCCGTGTCGAATAAATACTAAAACCATATAGACGACAAGCGTGCCTCGACGTGCAGAGAAGCACCGCATAGAAAATGGATGGATGTTGAGCCACGCCTGCATGGCGGGTCGAAACTAACGGGTCTCAGTCGTTCCTTGTTAGCACTGAGTGGCCACCGGGACGGTAATTGTAGAAACTAATCTTAGATGATTGTTTGGGCTGTTATCGGCGAACCGACGACAGCGAATGCGCGAAGACAGGACGCACAGAGGGGCGCTGCGAAGATCGAGGTCAAGGCAGTGCTCGGTGTGAATGGGGAGGACGGCGACTGAGGCCAAACAGGAATACGGCGTGCTCAAGTGGTCAGCGTCGTACATTCCAGCGCGTGATGGGGATGCTTGGCGTTGTTGAACGGGAATTATTGCATAACATCAACACTTTGCTCGATCATGCTGACATATCTCTTCAGATACATACTGGCATCACTGCTGAACAGCGAGCCCTGGTCGCTCTTAAAAACCTCGGACTTGCGATTGTGACGCAATGACTGCGCCGGGCAGTCCAGACCAAAGGATCGTCCATGCTCAACGGCCCGATTGAGTCCATCGGGACGGTGAATACTGTCGGCAACCAGCAATGATAAGCTGACTTCGTTGCGCTGTTTCTACGACGCACGATTAGCGTTCCAAGTCGGGGCTGCGTGTCCCCCAGCGCTAATTAGTTCTCAAGAACCCGTACACTTTTTCCAAACTACCAAAACCGCTTTTCGTCAGTGCGTGATGCATTTGACCGAAACGATGATCGTGTTGGAAAAGACGATAGAAGACATGGACTGTTCGAACAAGTGCTGCTGCATCCGGCAATGCCCCATCGGTATTGCACTGGACGGCAATCATGAAGCGCAACAGGCCGTATTCCGCAATAAGTTGCAGGTATGCTTCATAGGGACTATTACCCTTAAACGGGAACAGTTCTCTGAACATTTCGTTCAGCAGGAAATGCTCGAGCAGATGTGGCGTTGCTTGCAGCGCCTCGGGAAGACGCTGCACCCCGGTCATGTACGCCTGGACCAGAGCATCGTCCTGGGTTACGCCCGCGTCCGTACCGGCATTGAGTCGGCTACGGATTGCGGCGACTGTCTCGACCTGCGGTGGCGACACGACCGTCCCAGAGTTCACTTCAAATCCGGGGCCGTTCCAGAATGCCGCAAATACCATCGTCTGTGACCTATGGTTAGGCGGCATCTCCGCAAGAACGGCGACAAACTCACCCTGTTCAATCATGGTGACGGTATTCTGAAGCAGGACGGGTATGGTCGCGTGCAACCCTTTACGCAGCATCTCATCGAGATTTTCACAGAAGATGCCGAGCACCGCCAGTTTCTGCCATAGCTCCAGCCCTTCCGTACGGACGAGCTTCAGGCAAAGAATGCGGATCTCATCCATCAGCTCGACCGTCATTCCACGCTTGGCGCCGACAGTAGCGATCGGCTCCATCCGCACCGTCAGCGGTCGCTCGATGAAGTCAAATGCATCGCGATCCAACAGAGCCAGTCGGGCAGCTTCAGGACAAGACAAGGACAAAGCCTGTTCATACTGTTTCCCAAACTTACGCGTGTACCTCGGGTAGGAAAAACATGTGTGCGATAGATAGCTCTCGTTCAAGTTTTTTTGAACCGAACACAGCCCTTCATTCATCAACGGACAGGCCCTGGTGCCAGATGCCAGCTTGATGCGGGCATAGGCGGCATCACTGGCTCCACTGCGTTTGCGCGCAATTGATGAATCGATAATACTTCGCAGCTCCGGCTGCTGCAATTGGCGATAACTATAAAATGTCTTTTTGTCCAGTGTGACACTCCATCCGCTACAACAGCTATCCTCACATTGCGCCCCAACACAGCGGAAACGCTCAACGTAACGGGGCGTCAGGGTAAGGACAGTGCGTGTCGGGTGTAGGATGTTCATAAGAGGGCAGAGGAAAAGACGTTCCCCATGTTAACCCAGGGCAACAGTTAGCTCAAGCAACTATGCTATGTGGACCCGACTTTGGTGGATTAAAGCAACGCTATGCTGCTCTACGTCAATCCGAAGTCTGGCCAGAGCAACGTTCCCTGGCGACGCCAGTCACTTGTAGCTCGGCAACGCAACACTGAAAGCGAACGGGAAATTATTTCCACAAGGAACTTAATGCCGCTGGGAATTTGGTCGCCTTGTTCAACCGAGAGCGCAGAAAATCGCGTTCACACAGGACACTTGACCCCATTATCAGGAGCTGAACATGCTGAGCCTTCACACCAACAATGCCGCACTGTCGGCACAAAATTCCCTGTCGCAGACCCAGGGCAAACTGACGACCTCGATGACCCGCCTGTCGACCGGTTACCGCATCAACTCGGCTTCCGATGACGCTGCGGGCCTGCAGATTGCTACCCGCCTGAAAGCACAGACCAGCGGCATGGCAACCGCCATGCGTAATACACAGAACGCCACCTCCATGATCCAGACCGCGGGCGGCGCGCTGGCTGAAGTCAAGAACATGCTGATCCGCATGAAGGATCTCGCAACCCAGGCCGCCGATGGAGCCTCGAGCGCGGACGACCGGACGGCACTCTCAGCCGAATTCAACGACTTGACCGCGGAAATCGCCAACGTCCTTGGCAATACCACGTTTGCTGGAACCAAGCTGTTGAACACCGACGGCTTTGCAGCGACGACCAAGGTCAAGTTCCAGATCGGCGCCACCAAGAGCGAGACGATGGAAGTCGATGTATCGACCAAGGTGAAGACACTTAACGAAGACAGCGCTGCTACAAAACTGAAGTTTACTACCCAGGCGGAAGCCTCCGATATGATCACGAGCACTAACGACCTGATCAAGGTCGTAAGTGAAATTGATTCGTCGCTGGGTGCTGCCGCCAACCGCCTGGAACACGTGCATAACAACCTCGCCAATATCAGCGCTAACACCAAGGCCGCTACGGGCCGCATCATGGACACCGATTTCGCGACCGAAAGCGCGAACATGACCACCAGCCAGATGCTGACGCAAGCCGGCACCGCCATGCTGAAGCAGTCGAACAGCATGTCGTCGATGGTCATGTCCCTCCTGCAGTAATCGACTCCCTGGGCACATGCTCAAAAGTAGTATTGAAGGGCCGGGCGGCAAAGTCCGGCCCTTTTTTATCGGTCCTGCCGCTACCAAGAAAAAGCAACCGAAGCCGACGCTCCATCGTCTTGCACAAGACGAGATCGATCGTACGCTAGCAGCCAGAGCATTTTGCAAGTTTTTCCTCATAGAACTTAATGCAACCGAGAAATAGGTCGCCTTGTTCTGATGAAAGCGCACAAAACCGCGCCCCACGGAACACACGACCCTTGCACCCAGGAGCTGAACATGCTGAGCCTTCACACTAACAATGCCGCACTGTCGGCACAAAATTCCCTGTCGCAGACCCAGGGCAAACTGACGACCTCGATGACCCGCCTGTCGACCGGCTACCGCATCAACTCTGCTGCCGATGACGCTGCAGGCCTGCAGATCGCAACCCGCCTGAAAGCACAGACCAGCGGCATGGCAACCGCCATGCGCAATACTCAGAACGCCACTTCGATGATCCAGACCGCGGGCGGCGCCCTGGCAGAAATCAAAAACATGCTGATCCGCATGAAGGATCTGGCAACCCAGGCCGCAGATGGTGCCTCCAGCGCAGACGATCGCACCGCACTCCAGGCCGAGTTCGACGATCTAAACAAAGAGATCGCCAACATCGTGACCAACACGACCTTTGCCGGCACCAGCTTGCTGAAAGGCACCACCGGCTTTGGCGCCGCGGTCAAATTCCAGATCGGCGCTACGAAGGCCGAAACGATGGACCTCGACGTGGCTACCAACGTCGGCAAGATCGAAACCGACAGCGCTTTGCTCGTATGGACCAATCAGACCACCGCGAACAACATGATCGACGCCACCCAGAAGGTAATCGACACCGTCAGCGCCGTGGACTCGGCGCTGGGTGCGGCTGCGAATCGTCTTGAACACGTACACAACAATCTGGCCAACATCAGCGCCAACACCAAGGCAGCTACGGGCCGCATCATGGACACCGACTTCGCAACGGAAAGCGCGAACATGACCACCAGCCAAATGCTGACGCAAGCCGGCACCGCCATGCTGAAGCAATCGAACAGCATGTCGTCGATGGTCATGTCGTTGCTGCAATAATTTTCCTTTGGGCAGATGCCCAGCTAGTATCGAGGGGCCGGCCGATATGGGTCGGCCTTTTTTTTCATAAAACCTACCACCATCGGGACAAGGTCGTTAAAGAGAACCCTCTCCGGGGCATTGGATCAGTGGGAGTCGATCGCCCACTGACGGCCGGCGCCTCGCGCAAAAATATTTCCATATGGAACTTAATGGTACTGAGATATTGGTCGCCTTGTTCTGATGAGAGCGCAGAAAGGTGCGCCCTAAAGAACACACGAACCCCTTATTCAGGAGCTGAACATGCTGAGCCTTCACACCAACAATGCCGCACTGTCGGCACAAAACTCCCTGTCGCAGACTCAGGGCAAACTGACGACCTCGATGACCCGCCTGTCGACCGGCTACCGCATCAACTCGGCTGCCGATGACGCTGCGGGCCTGCAGATCGCAACCCGCCTGAAAGCACAGACCAGCGGCATGGCGACCGCCATGCGTAACACCCAGAACGCCACCTCCATGATCCAGACCGCGGGCGGCGCCCTGGCTGAGGTCAAGAACATGCTCATCCGCATGAAAGATCTGGCAACCCAGGCTGCGGATGGTGCGTCCAGCACGGATGACCGCACCGCACTCAAAGCCGAGTTCGATGATCTGAAGGCAGAGATTGGCAACGTTGTGACCAACACGACGTTTGCCGGTACCAGTCTGCTGAAAGGTGGCGGCTTTACCGCCGCTGTGAAATTCCAGATCGGCGCTACCAAGGCCGAAACGATGAGCGTTGATGTGGCAACCAACGTCGGCAAGATCGACACGGATAGCGCAGCGCTCGCGTGGAACGACCAGACTACTGCGAACACGATGATCGAAAGCACCCAGAAGGTGATCGACACCGTTAGCACCGTGGACTCGGCGCTGGGCGCAGCCGCCAACCGCCTGGAGCACGTGCATAACAACCTGGCCAATATCAGCGCTAACACCAAGGCCGCTACGGGCCGCATCATGGACACCGACTTTGCGACCGAAAGCGCGAACATGACCACCAGCCAGATGCTGACGCAAGCCGGCACCGCCATGCTGAAGCAATCGAACAGCATGTCGTCGATGGTCATGTCGCTGCTGCAGTAATGGCCCTGCCCGGATCTTACTCCGGGTAAGCTGCGAAGGCCAACCCTGCGGTTGGCCTTTTTTTATTCTGACTGGGGTCTCCCATGAGCAGCATTACCTTCCCTCTCCTCCCCCCTCCGCCCTCCAAGCTGCTGCAGGTCGGTGCGGTTGCCGCCGTCGCTCCCATGTCCCTGTTGGTCGGCAGCGGCGCTGCCTTGCCCTTCTCTCAGACGCTGGCGACCGCACCCGTAATGCCGCAGTTGGCGGCCGAAGGCGGCACCGAGGGCGTAGCCATGCGCCCCGACCAGGTCCTGATGGCGCGCCAGCTGACCTACCTGCAGCAGGACGCCGCCAGCCTGGCGCGCGCCTGGCGCGCCCAAGTGCGTAGCCACGGCAGCCAGTTAACCAGCCAGGCGCTGGCGACCAGCGCTGGCCAACTGTCCCCCGCGCAGCTGATGGCGGCCCAGCAGGGCCAGGTGCTGCGCCAGCCGGAGCTGCTGTCCGCACACCAGGACGCCTGGCGCTTCACCGTGCATGCCGGCGGGAACGCGTCACAGCACCTGGACCTCGTATCCGAGGACGCGGACAAGCCGCCCGGCCGCCGGCGCCGGCCGCGCGCTGCACTACGACTTGAACTGGAACTGGCCGATGGTTCGGCGGTGGTGATCCAGGTCGAGCCGCTCCCGCAAGGGGTGTCCATCGAGATCTGCGCGCCCGACAGCCGCGCGCTGACGCGGCTGCGCTGGCTGCAGCCAGAACTGGAGACGGTATTGGACAAAGCCGGGGTGAAAGTGCTGCGCTGGCAGTATCGTGACCGCCTGCCGGCCGGAGCCAGTCACGCCATGTTCGCGAACGCTGAGGCGGCTGCGCAGGCGCTAACGCCAGCGGTATTCAGGACGGTAGCCGAACTGGCGCTGCTGCTGCCGGCGCAATGAGCATAGGTCGACCACCGAGCCGTCCATACACATGTCGATGCCGCAGTAATCGTTACAAAGGGGGCGAGCTTTCTATAGGGCACTTCTGCCTTCATTTACCTTCCCCGTGCGCCACGATGTCGATGACCCGGTCGACGTCGGCATCACCCAGGGCCGGATAGATCGGCAGGCACAGCACCACGGCGGCTTCCGCCGTCGCCACCGGCAGGTTGTCGCGGCGTGCCGACGCCAGCCCCCGGTACATCGGGAAGTCCGTGATCAGCGGATAGAAATAGCGGCGTGGATGGATGTTGTGACGCTTCAGGCGGTGATACAGCTCATCGCGGCTGGCGCCATACGCCGGCTCGACCAGGATCGGGAAATAGGAATGGTTCGCGACCGTCTCGCCGGCACGGTCCACGCAGCGGATCCCGGCCACCTGCGCCAGCCCCGCGCGGTAACGCGTATCGATCAGGCGCCGCCGCTCGATCGCCGCGTCCACGCTCTTGAGCTGGAGCATGCCGAATGCCGCATTGATCTCGCTCATCTTGCCGTTGATCCCGGGTGCGACGACGGTGACCTCGTCGACGAAGCCGAAGTTCTTGAGGTGATCGATGCGCTGCTTGGTGCGGCGATCGGGGCAGACGATGGCGCCGCCCTCGAAGGTGTTGAAGACCTTGGTGGCATGGAAGCTGAGCACGGACAGGTCGCCATGGCGCAGCACGCTGCCGCCGGCGTCCTGGACGCCGAAGGCATGGGCGGCGTCGTAGATCACCTTCAGGTTGTAATTGTCCGCGATCTTTTCGATCGCCGCGACGTCGCAGGGATGGCCATAGCAATGCACCGGCAGGATGGCGGTAGTGTGCGGCGTGATCGCCGCCTCGATCCGCGCCGGGTCGAGGTTCAGGCTGCCCGGCTCGACGTCGGCAAACACCGGGGTAATGCCGTTCCAGAGCAGGGAGTGGGCGGTGGCCACGAACGAATACGGCGTCGTGATGACTTCGCCGGTAATGCGCGCCGCCTGCAGGGCAGTCACCAGCGCCAGCGTGCCGTTCGAGAACAGGGCCAGGTGCTCCACGCCCAGGTAGTCGCACAAGGCCTGCTCGAGCTGCTGGTGGAACGGGCCGCCGTTGGTCAGGATCCGCTTGTCCCAGATCTCCTGCAGGTAGGGATAGAACTCTTCCAGCGGCGGCAGATGCGGCTGGGTCACGTAGATCGGTTTCGCGTCACTCATGCTTTGCTCCTACATCAGGGAACACGGCGCCGTGCCCCAGCCCTGCGTCAGCCCACCGTCCCCACGATCGATACGTCGCGGTTCTCGGGGATCTCGTTATACGACAGCACGTGCAGCCCCGGCGCGAACAGGCGCGCATAGCGCGCCAGCAGCGGGCGTACCTGCGGCAGCACCAGCAGCAGCGGCGGCGTGTGCTGTCCCTTCATCTGCTCGCGCGCTACCGGCATATTAATCTGTAGTTGCGACAGCAGTTGCGGATCGATCGGGTAATTATCCAGCACCACCTTGCCGCCGCCATTCTGGCGCGCCTGGTTCAGGGAGCCGAGCAGCATGTTTTCCAGTTCGGCCGACAGGTTAAAGGCCGGCATCTCCTTCTTCTTGCCGAACAGGGTCGAGGCGATCTGGCGCCGCAGCGCGCAGCGCACCTCGGCCGCCAGCAGGATCGGATCCTTGGTTGTCTCCGAGCTGTCGAGCAAGGTGGTGGCGATCACCACGATGTCCTTCAGCGACACGCCTTCGGCCAGCAGCACGCGGAACACGCGCAGCAGCTGGGTGTGCGTCAGCGCCTTTTCCAGCGCCGCCGCCAGCTTGGGCGAGAGCGCGGTCAGGCGTTCCAGGATGGCCGGCACGTCCTCGTGGCGGAACAGCTCGTGCAGGTATTCGCGCACCACCTTCGAGACGTGGGTCGCGATCGCGCTCGGCACCTCGACCACCTGGTAACCCAGGCCCAGCGCGTGCGCCTTCTGACCCGGTTCGATCCAGGTGATGGCCATGCCGTAGGCCGGCTCGATGCCCGGGATGCCATCGAGTTCGCCGTACACGTTCGGCGACGGGATCGCCAGCAGGTGCTCGGGCATCACCTCGGCCTCGGCCACCACGGTGCCGGACAGGCTGATCGAATACTGGGTCGGGCGCAGCGCCAGGTCGTCGCGCACCGCGATCGCCGGCAGCAGCATGCCCATCTGTTCCGACAGGCTCTGGCGCACGCCCTTGATGCGCTTGGCCAGCGGCTCGCCCTGGGCGCGGTCGACCAAGCCGACCAGCTTGTAGCCCACCGCCACCGTCACCGGCTGCACCACCGGCAAGGCTTGCCAGTCGAGATCGGGCGCGCGCTCGTCGCGCAGCGCGGCCTCGATCTTGGCCACGCCGGACACGTCGGGCGCCTTGATCCGGCCGCCGACCTTCCAGCCGGCGAAGGCCAGCACCGCCGCCGCCAGCGTGAAGAACAGCCATGGCATGCCGGGCACCACCGCCATCAGCAGCATGACGCCGGCCGCCGAGTACAGCACGCCCGGCTGCGCCAGCACCTGGTTGCCGACCTGCTGTTCGAGGTCGCCAGATTCGCCGATGCGGGTGACCAGGATCGCGGCCGCAGCCGACAGCATCAGGGCCGGGATCTGGGCCACCAGGCCATCGCCGATGGTCAGCAGCGCATACACGCGGAAAGCGTCGCCCAGGGCCAGGTCGTACATCAGCGCGCCGATCGCGACGCCGCCCACCAGGTTGATGATCAGGATCAGGATCGAGGCGATCGCGTCGCCGCGCACGAATTTCGAGGCGCCGTCCATGGCGCCATAGAAGTCGGCTTCCGCCGCGACGTCCTTGCGCCGCGTGGTGGCCTGCTCCTGGTTGATCAGTCCCGCGTTCAGGTCGGCGTCGATCGCCATCTGCTTGCCCGGCAGCGCATCGAGCGTGAAGCGCGCCGAGACTTCCGAGATCCGCTCCGCGCCCTTGGTCACGACGATGAAGTTGACGATCATCAGGATGATGAAGATCACCAGGCCGACCACGAAGTTGCCGCCGATGACGACGTTACCGAAGGCTTCGATCACCTGGCCGGCGGCATGCGTGCCTTCGTGGCCATGCAGCAGCACGACGCGCGTGGAAGCGACGCTCAGCGCCAGGCGCATCAGGGTGGCGCCCAGGATCACGGTCGGGAACACCGAGAAGTCGAGCGGACGCTTGGCCGTCACCGCCACCAGGATCACGATCAGCGACAGCACGATGTTGAAGGTGAACAGCACGTCCAGCAGGACCGGCGGCAGCGGCAGCATGATCATGCCCAACAGCGCGATCAGGAACACCGGGGCCGCGAACTTGTGCCGTCGCAGCTCGCCGACGAAGGCATTGAAGGTATTCGTGAAGTTCATGCTTGTTTCTCGCTCAGATGAGATGGAACGTCCATCTCGTGGGGGAACCGCGGGGGCGCCTGGCGCCGGCCCGTGCGGAACGCATTCAGTTGTAACACGTAGTTCAGCACCTGCGACACGGCCTGGTACAGCTGGGCCGGGATCTGCTGCTGC
>Ga0265780_10006902_pt1 | contig 14016 bp, 11 predicted proteins | sample P1T30metagenome_FD_192432 | JGI IMG/M metagenome (GOLD analysis project Ga0265780, IMG submission 192432) | Plant litter microbial communities from East Loma Ridge, Irvine, California - P1 T30 | ecosystem: Environmental > Terrestrial > Plant litter > Unclassified | place: USA: California... | reverse complement strand
GGCTGCTGTTCGTCACCTATGGCGCCTGCTTCGGCATCGAGATCTTCATCCACAACATCGCCGCCGTGTATTACGTCGAGCACTTCGACCTGTCGCTGGCGCAGGCCGGCATGGCGGCCGGCAGCTTTGGCCTCCTGGCGCTGTTCGCCCGCGCGCTGGGCGGCTGGCTGTCGGACAAGGCCGCGCTCTCCGGTGACCTGAACCGCCGCGTGACCGTGCTGTTCGTGCTGATGATCGGCGAAGGCCTTGGTTTGCTGTGGTTCGCCCAGGCCGAGGGCGTGGTGTTCGCCGTGGTCGCGATGCTGGTGTTCGGCCTGTTCACCCACATGGCCTGCGGCGCCACCTATGCGCTGGTGCCGTTCATCGCGCCGAAGGCGCTGGGCGGCGTGGCCGGCATCGTCGGCGCCGGCGGCAATGTCGGCGCGGTGGCGGCCGGCTTCCTGATGAAGGGCACGGGCGACATCAAGCAGACGCTCACGATCCTCAGCGGCCTGGTGCTGGTCGCCAGCGTCTGCGCCATCGCAGCCCGATTCACCGCGTCCAGCGCCGACAGCGCGCCGGCAGCCGCAGTAGCTTAATTAGGGAGCAGCAAATGCATATCGTCGTCATCGGCCACGGCATGGTGGGCCACAAATTCCTCGAAACCCTGGCCGCCAGCGGCCGGCAAGACTTGCGCATCACGGTGCTGGGCGAAGAGCCGCGGCCGGCCTACGACCGCGTGCACCTGTCGGAATTCTTTGCCGGTAAAAGTGCGGACGACCTGTCGCTGGTGGCGCCAGGATTCTTCGATCGCGAAGACATGGTGCTGCGCCTGAATGCGAAGGTGGTCGGGATCGATCGCGCGGAGAAGAAGGTGACCCTGGCCGACGGTTCCTCCGTTGCTTACGATCGGCTTGTGCTGGCGACCGGTTCCTATCCCTTCGTCCCGCCAGTGCCGGGCGCCGACCGCAAGGACTGCTTCGTGTATCGCACCATCGAAGACCTGGAAGCGATGCAGGAATGCGGCGCACGCTCGAAGTCGGGCGTCGTGATCGGCGGCGGCCTGCTGGGCCTCGAATGCGCCAAGGCGCTGCGCGACCTGGGCCTGAACGCGCACGTGGTCGAATTCGCGCCGCGCCTGATGGCGGTGCAGGTCGACGATTCCGGCGCGCGCGTGCTGCGCACCCGGATCGAGGAGCTGGGCGTCGGCGTCCACACGGGCAAGAACACGCTGGCCATCGTCGATGGCGAAGACACCACCCACCGCATGCAGTTCGCCGACGGCAGCCACCTGGACACCGACATGATCGTGTTCTCGGCCGGCATCCGCCCGCGCGACGAGCTGGCGCGTGCATCCGGGCTGGAGATCGGCGCGCGTGGCGGCGTCGTGATCGACGACCGCTGCCAGACCTCCGACCCGCACGTCTACGCCATCGGCGAGTGCGCCTTGTGGAATGGCCAGCTGTATGGCCTGGTCGCGCCGGGCTACGATATGGCGCGCACCGCGGCGCGGCATCTAGTAGGCACGGAATGCGGCTTCGCTGGCGCCGACATGAGCACCAAGCTGAAACTGATGGGCGTGGACGTGGCCAGCATCGGCGACGCCCACGGCGCCACGCCGGGCAGCCGCAGCTATCAGTTCCTCGATGAACGTCGTCAAACCTACCGCAAGATCGTCGTGTCCAGCTGCGGCAAATACCTGCTGGGCGGCGTGCTGGTGGGCGAGGCGTCCGCCTATGGCGCGCTGCTGCAGACGATGCTGAACAGGATCGAGCTGCCGGAAGCGCCGGAATACCTGATCCTGCCCGAGGGCGGCGGCGCGGCTCGTCCGGCGATCGGCGTCGACAAGCTGCCGGCCACGGCCCAGGTCTGCTCGTGCAACGACGTCAGCAAGGGCGCGCTGTGCGAGGCGGTGGCCGGCGGCGCCACCACCATCGGCGCCCTCAAGAGCTGCACCTCGGCCGGCACCGCCTGCGGCGGCTGCGTTCCCTTGGTAACCCAAGTTCTCAATGCCGAGCTGAAGAAACTGGGCGTGGCTGTCAATAACCACCTGTGCGAACACTTCCCGTATTCGCGCCAGGAGCTGTACCACCTGGTGCGGGTGGAGGGCATCAAGGATTTCGGCGAGCTGCTGGCGCGCCACGGCAAGGGCCTCGGTTGCGACGTCTGCAAGCCGACCGCCGCCAATATCCTGGCCTCGGTGTGGAACGATTTCGTGTTGAAACCCAAGCACGCCAGCCTGCAGGATTCGAACGACTACTTCCTCGGCAACATCCAGAAGGACGGGACCTACTCCGTGGTGCCGCGCATGCCGGGCGGCGAAGTCACGGCCGACGGCCTGATCGCGGTGGGGATGGTGGCCAAGAAGTACGGCCTGTACACCAAGATCACCGGCGGCCAGCGGGTCGACCTGTTCGGCGCCCGCGTGGACCAGCTTCCCGCGATCTGGGAAGAGCTGATCGCGGCCGGCTTCGAATCGGGCCACGCCTATGGCAAATCGCTGCGCACCGTGAAATCCTGCGTGGGTTCGACCTGGTGCCGCTTCGGCGTCGGCGACAGCGTCGGCTTCGCCATCGCGCTGGAGAACCGTTATAAAGGTTTGCGCGCGCCGCACAAGATCAAGTTCGGCGTCTCGGGCTGCACCCGCGAATGCGCCGAAGCCCAGGGCAAGGACGTCGGCCTGATCGCCACCGACAAGGGCTGGAACCTGTACGTGTGCGGCAATGGCGGCATGAAGCCGCGCCACGCCGAACTGATCGCCTCGAACCTCTCCGAAGAAGAAGTGGTGCGCCTGACCGACCGTTTCCTGATGTTCTACGTGCGCACCGCCGAACGCCTGCAGCGCACCAGCACCTGGCGCGAAAACCTGGAAGGCGGTCTCGATTACCTCAAGGCCGTGGTAATCGACGACAGCCTCGGCATCGCGCAGGAGCTGGAGGCGCAGATGCAGCACGTGGTCGACACCTATGCCTGCGAGTGGAAGGAAGCCGTCCTTGACCCGAACGTGCGGCGCCGCTTCCGCCATTTCGTCAACAGCACCCAGGTCGACGAGAACGTCGTGTTCGTGCCCGAACGCGGCCAGGTGCGTCCGGCCACCTTCGACGAACGCCGCCGCGTCATTCCCATCGCCACCGCAGCTTAGTGCAGCCTTATTAGAGGAGCAGCCATGCACCGTGATCTTCAACTCGAACGCTGGACCGCCATCTGCACCCTGGATGACATCGTGCCCGATACCGGCGTGTGCGCCTTGCTGAACGGCCGCCAGGTGGCCGTGTTCCGCGTCGGCGGCGATGAGCCGAGGGTGTTCGCCATCGATAACTACGATCCGAATTCGCAGGCCGCCGTGCTGTCGCGCGGGCTGGTGGGCAGCATCGGCGAGCGCATCGTGGTCGCTTCGCCGATCTACAAGCAGCATTTCGACCTGCAGAGCGGCGAGTGCCTGGAGGCGCCGGCGCAATCGGTCGCCAGCTATCCGGCGCGGATCGACGGCGGGCAGGTGTGGGTCGCAGTATGAAGCCATCACTGGTCGTGGTCGGCAACGGCATGGCCGGCATGCGCACCGTCGAGGAGCTGCTGGCGCTGGCGCCCGATCTGTACGACATCACCGTGTTCGGCGCCGAGCCGAGGGTGAACTACAACCGCATCATGCTGTCGCCGGTGCTGGCGGGCGAGAAGACGGCGGACGAGATCGTGCTGCATCCGCGCAGCTGGTACGAGGAGCACGGCATCACCCTGCATGCGGGCGATCCGGTGGTGGCGATCGACCGCAAGCGGCGCATCGTGCGCGCGCGGTCGGGCAAGGAGGTCCAGTACGACCGCCTGCTGCTGGCGACCGGTTCGCAACCCTTCATCGTGCCGGTGCCGGGCGCGGAGCTGCCGGGCGTGGTGGGCTTTCGCGACCTGGACGACGTCGACACCATGCTGCAGGCGGCGCGCGACGGCAAGCACGCGGTCGTGATCGGCGGCGGCCTGCTCGGGCTGGAAGCGGCCAATGGCCTGCTTCGGCGCGGCATGGACGTCACCGTGGTGCACCTGACCGGGAGCCTGCTCAACCAGCAGCTCGACGTCGACGCTTCGCTGCTGCTCAAGATCGCGCTGGAGGGCCGCGGCCTGCGCATCCTGCTCGGCGCCGAGACCGACGCCATCCTCGGCAATGGCAAGGTGGAGGGCGTGCGCTTCAAGGACGGCAGCGAGGCGCCGGCCGACCTGGTGGTGATGGCGGCCGGCGTGCGTCCGAATGTGGCGCTGGCGCGCGCCGCGGGCCTGCACGTCGAGCGCGCCATCGTGGTCGACGACACCTTGCAAAGCTTCGACCCGCGCGTGTACGCGGTGGGCGAATGCGTCCAGCACCGCAAGGCGACCTTCGGCCTGGTGGCGCCGATCTGGGACCAGGCCCGGGTGTGCGCCGCCCACCTGGCCGGCCTGGGCCATCGCCGCTACGTGCAGCAGGCCACCGCCACCAAATTGAAGGTCACCGGCATCGACCTGTATTCGGCCGGCGACTTCAATGGCGGACCGGGCACGCAAGACCTGGTGCTGCGCGACCGTCGCGCCGGCATCTATAAGCGCCTGGTGCTCGAGGGGAACCGCATCACGGGCGCCGTGCTGTATGGCGACGTGCTCGACGGCCCCTGGTATTTCGACCTGATCCAGCGTGGAGCCGACGTGTCGGCGCTGCGCGATCGATTGTTGTTCGGGCCTGCGATGTGTGAAGCGCAGGCCGCGTAGAAGAGAGTCACTTATGTCGCACATGCCGATCCCGCTGCAAGAAGTCCGCACTACCTGTCCTTATTGCGGCGTCGGCTGCGGCGTGAAGGCCACGCCGCTGGGCGATGGCGGCGCGCTGATCGAGGGCGACGGCGATCATGTGGCCAGTCGCGGCCGCCTGTGCGTCAAGGGCTCGGCCCTGGGCGAGACGCTGGGCCTGGACGGGCGCCTGCTGTATCCATCCATGCGCCGCGGCGGCGCCATGACGCGCGCCAGCTGGATTGATGCGCTGGATACCGTCGCCGATGGCTTCAAGCGCATCATCGCCGAGCACGGGCCGGATGCGGTGGCGCTCTACGTCTCGGGCCAGATCCTCACCGAGGATTACTACGTCGCCAACAAGTTCATGAAGGGCTACGTCGGCAGCGCCAATATCGACACCAACTCGCGCCTGTGCATGTCGTCCGCCGTGGCCGGCCACAAGCGCGCCTTCGGCGAAGACGTGGTGCCGGGCTGCTACGAGGACTTCGAACTGGCCGACGCGATCGTGCTGGTCGGCTCGAATGCCGCCTGGTGCCATCCGACGCTGTTCCAGCGCATCGTCAAGGCGAAGGAGGCGCGGCCCGAACTGCAGATCGTCGTGCTCGACCCGCGCCGCACGGCGACCTGCGAACTGGCCGACCTGCACCTGCCGCTCAAGCCGGGCAGCGACGTGCGGCTGTTCAACGGGCTGCTGGCCTATCTGGCGCGAGAGGGCGCTGTCGACCATGACTTCGTTGCGGCGCACACGCATGGGCTGGAAGCGGCGCTGGAAGTCGCCGGGGTGGATGGCGAGGTGGATGACGTGGCGCGCGACTGCAGCGTCGATCCGGCCCAGTTGCGCGCTTTCTATGAACTGTTCGCGCGCACCGAAAAAGTGGTGACGGCGTTTTCGATGGGCGTGAACCAGTCCTCGAGCGGGACTGACAAGGTCAACAGCGTCATCAACTGCCACCTGGCCACGGGGCGCATCGGCCGTCCCGGCATGGGCCCGTTCTCGCTGACCGGCCAGCCGAATGCGATGGGCGGACGCGAAGTGGGCGGCCTGGCGAATATGCTGGCGGCCCACCTCGACCTCGACAACGCCGACCACCGCGAGGCCGTGCGTGGTTTCTGGGGTGCGCCGCGCATCGCCGACAAGCCCGGTCTGAAGGCGGTCGACCTGTTCCGCGCGGTGGAGGCGGGCAAGGTCAAGGCGGTCTGGATCATGGCCACCAATCCGGTGGTCAGCATGCCGGATGCCGACCAGGTGCGGCGCGCGCTGGCCGCCTGCGAACTGGTGGTGGTGTCGGACGTGGTGGCGAACACCGACGTCGGTGCGTATGCGCACGTGGCATTGCCGGCGCTGGCCTGGGGCGAGAAGGATGGTACGGTGACCAATTCCGAGCGCTGCATCTCGCGCCAGCGCGCCTTCTTGCCGGCGCCGGGCGAGGCCCGCGCCGACTGGCAGGCGCTGTGCGAGGTAGCCAGACGCATGGGCTTTTCCGGCTTCGATTACGACGGCGCGCACGCGATCTTCGACGAGCACGCGCGCCTGTCGACCTGGAAGAACGGCGAAGAAGGCTATCGCCGTGCTTTCCGGCTCGATCCGCTGGTCGGCATGGAGCGCGCGGCCTACGATGCGCTGGACCCAGTGCAATGGCCGCTGCGTGCGCCGACCGAAGGGACCGCGCGGCTGTTCGGCGACGGCCGTTTCTCTCACCCCGACGGCAAGGCGCGCTTCGTCGCGACCACGCCGCGCGCGCCCGTGCACGCGCCGGGTGGCGAGTATCCGCTGGCGCTCAATACGGGGCGCATGCGCGACCAATGGCACACGATGACGCGCACCGGCAAGTCGCCGCGCCTGGCCGGCCATGCACCGGAACCTTTCGTGGATTTGCATCCGCACGACGCGCTGCTGGCCGGCGTGCGCGAGGGCGAGCTCGCCCGCGTGAGCTCGCAGTGGGGCGCGATGGTGGCGCGCGTGGCGCATGGCGGCGGCATTGCGCGCGGCGCGGTGTTCGTGCCGATCCACTGGAATGGGCAGACCGCCTCTGATGCGCGCGTCGGTGCGCTGGTCAATCCCGAAGTCGATCCGGTGTCGGGTGAACCCGAGTTCAAGCACACGCCGGTGCGGGTGGAGCCGTTCGGCGTGGCCTGGCATGGCTTCATCCTGAGCCGCACGGAACTGAACCTGGAACGGGTGGCGCACTGGACCCGCGTGCGCGGCAGCGGCTTCCTGCGCTATGAGCTGGGCGGCCGCGAGCCGGTATCGCCCGCGGTGGCGCGCGCGCTGCTCGGGGCGGATGAAGACGCCGACTGGATCGAGTACGAGGACAAGTCGGAAGGCATGCTGCGCGCGGCGCTCGTGGTCGATGGACGCCTCGAAGCCTGCCTGTTCGCGTCGCGCCGGCCCGATCTGCCGGCGCGCGCCTGGCTCGGTGGATTGTTCGCACAAGCCGAGCTGAGCGCACGCGAGCGCGCGACCCTGCTGGCCGGCCGCGCGCCGACGCTGGGGCCGGACCCGGGGCCGACCGTCTGCTCCTGCTTCGGCGTCGGCCGCAACACGATCTGCGCGGCGATCGAAAAACAGGACCTGAAGACGCCGGCCGAGGTAACCGCCTGCCTGCGGGCCGGCGGCAACTGCGGGTCGTGCCTGCCCGAGATCAGGTCGCTGTTGCAGGAGGTGCGCTCAGCCGTGGCGTGACCGGATCAAGGTGCTCATCATGAAGCGCCGTCACGGCACTCCGGATGCAAGCCGCGCGAGCGCACCACCGGCGCCTCGTTGCCGAACAGCGGCAGCTCGATATACGGCCGCTCGGTGGCCGATACCGCCAGCACGTAGGCCTGGCGCTCGAGCCGGTGCTGCAGCACGACCTGCGCCACGTAGGCCGGGGCCAGCACGCGCTGGGCCTTGCGCTTGCCCAGGTCGAGATAGCCCAAGCGCATCGTGGCCGACTGCACGGCGTCGCCCGGCAGCCGATCCCTGGACTTGCCCAGCACGCTGGACAGGCGCTCGGCCAGCTGGCGCGCCGCCAGTTCGGCCTCGATGACGGGCGCGGTGTCGAGCACCTCGGCATCGCTGTGCCGGATGTTCAGCGCGAGCGCATCGACCGTGCCGTCGCCGGCCAGGCGCAGCGCCACCGAGGCGGGGCCCAGCACCGGGATCTCGCCCACCGCATGGCGCCAGGCGCCGGTGGCGCGCACCAGCAGCGTGTCCGACAGCTTCTGGTCGCGGTCGCTGCCGCGGGCCTTGGTCTGCCACAGGCGCTCGAAGGCGAGGCTGCCGCGCTCACCGACCCAGGCGGCGATGTCGATGCGCTGCGCGGCTTGCTCCAGCTGGCGCACCAGCACCGGCGTTTCTTCCAGCCGCGGCCAGGGCGCCTGGAACGGCGCCAGGCCGGATACATACTGCAGCGCACCCGAGGCGTGATAGACCACGGCGCGCGCGCCGTCGGGCAGGTGCACCACGCTGCGTTCGCCGCGGTCGGCCAGGTTGGCGCGGTCGTGGCGGCAGATGTCGGCCTCGTGCAGCGCGGTCAGGAAGCGGTTCATATTTGCGCGCGCGTCGTCGCGGGTGAGCGGGGTGAGCGCGATCACATCGGCGGGGCCCGGCACCGCATGCGCGCAGGTCTTCATCAGGGTATCGATCAGGGTTTGCTGGTTCATGGTTCAGCCCTCCGTCCACTTCCACAAGAGACATGCCTGCTGCGCCGGCGCCAGGTCGGGACTCACGCTGCCGTGGCCCCACAGGTGGTCGCGATTCAGGGCAGACAGGTCCCAACGGATGGCGCCGCCATTCCAGGTGGCGGCGTCGCCCACGCAGACGGTCACAGGGTGGTTATCGACCCACCAGTCGGACACGCCGTCGTGCCAGGCGCCCGAGACGGTGTCGCCGTCGACCAGGTTGTCGGCCACGTCCTCGCCGCATTCGTCAGTGGTGATGCCGTCATACATATCGCCCCAGGCGCCGCAATAGATGTGCAGGCGCGCGAAGATGTTCCACAGGCCGGTGACGGCGTCCAGGTTGACCGTGTGGCAGGAATAGGCCATCACCCATTCGCTGTTCCAGTCCTCGCCCAGCTGCCACTGGTCGGACCAGGCGCGCCATTCGCTGTGCGCGGTGTCGTACAGCATGCGCGCCCGGCCATCGGCCTCGGAATTGCCGTGTGTTTCGATCCAGAACAGGTCGACGTCGTCGGCCCAGTTGCGGTCGCTGCCGCCCTGGTCGACGTCGCGGATGTCGGTTTCCCATACGTCGGTATTGGCCCAGTAGAAGGCGCGCGTGTGGCCGGCCGAGCGCAGCTTGCTGTCGAACCCATTGCTTCTGTTAAAGGTGTACGTCAGGTCTCCCGCCGTGCTCACGCCGGCTGCGCGTGCATGGTTGAAATACCGGATTGCTTCGACTCCGAACCTCGCCATGAGATTCTCCTTTCGTGTCAAGAAGCCATGCGCCGCACCCTGATGGGCACGGCGGAGTGGCTCGGGATACAGTAATCGGAGCAGGCGCGGCGGCTCTGCCGAAGATCAGGCTTCGCGAGTGTTGCGTATCCGGGGGGATAGAAGCGCGGTAGGGGCTTGCGTGGCGTCGTGTCGCGGGACGCGAGCGGGGGTATGCCTGCCGGCGTGATGCTGACAGGCAGTGGTGCTTAGGCTCTTAGCGCAGGGTGCGGGCGAAGAATTCGTCGGTGCGGCTGTTGGCCAGCGTCGCATCGTCATGGTCGTAGTGGCTGCCGCCCGGACGGGCGAAGGCGTGGTCGCGGCCCGGATAGACGTGGACTTCGGCATCGGCCTTGCCTTCCAGCGCGGCCTTGATCTGGGCCTGCGCTTCCGGTCCGATGTATTCGTCGGCGCCGGCCAGGTGGTAGAGCAGGGGAGCGCCGATGTGCTTGGCTTCGTGCAGGTACTGGTCGGTGCCGCCGCCGTAATAGACGGCGAAGGCGTCGCCATCGGTGCGGGCCGCGGCCAGGTAGGTCATCAGGCCGCCCAGGCAATAGCCGGTAACGCCGACCTTGCCGGTGCTGCCTTCCATCGTGCGCGCTGCGCTGATGGTGGCGGCAATGTCCTGCACGCCGTGGTCGAAGTCATAGGCCTGGTACATCGAGAAGGCCTTGGCGACGTCGGCTTCATTTGCCTCCGACAGCTGGATGCCTGGGTCGGTTCGCCAGAACAGGTCGGGGGCGACGGCGATATAGCCCTTGGCGGCGTAGTTGTCCGCGATGCTGCGGATGCCGCCGTTCACGCCGAAGATTTCCTGGAGCACGACGATGACGGGGTAGGTACCCACGACATTGGGACGCGCGACGTAGCAGTCGAAGCTGCGGTCGGCGGTGGTGACGGTGAGGGTTTCAGCCATGATTTTCCTTTTGATTGGAGGTTGGGGCGCCAGCCGGTGACGGCAATGACCGGCCTGCGACGCATATCATAAAACGGATGGCGGAATTGGAACAAACGCCGGTCATTCCGGGCGCACCATGGACCGGCCGGGCGGTCGCGCCGGCTGGACTCCCGGGCCGGGACATGATGGATCGACATCGAAGGACGTGCAACCAGCAAAAAAGCCAGATCGTTTTACCGAATCTGGCTTTTCCATGCCGCGAAGGCTAAGAACGAGGACAGTCAGTGCTGATGCCCATAAAGATCCGTGTTTCAGGCATCATCGTTCGGGTTGCCTGGGTTGCTCGCCCGGATCGTCCGACGACACCGTGGCCGAGATTTGGGACGATCCCACCATTTGCGCCCCGTCAGCGGTAATGATCTCCGCACGCCGGTTTTCCTTGCGCCCAATCCTGCTGGCGTTGTTGGACGCCGGTTTCTCTTCGCCGTATGACCGAAGGGCGATACGGCTCGAGTCGATTCCACGGCGAACCAGGGCGACACGTACCGCTTCCGCCCGTTTCATGGCCAAGGCCTGGTTATATCGGGGGGTGCCGACATTGTCCGTATGCCCTTCGATCACGACCTCGCGTCCGGGATTGCTTTTCAAGATGGTGGCCAACTCGTTAATCGCCGGTACAGCGCTGGCCGGGAGCTGCGAAGCTCCAGTGGAAAAACCGATCAAGCCCTTTTGCGCGAGGTCCGGTATTGCGCTCGGTTTGCTGGGTCGTGCTGTAGCCGCAACCGACATTGTCTGGTTCAGCTCCGCCGCCGCAACCTTCACTGTCTCTTGTGCAGCACGCTCGTTGGCAAATTCTTGCGCAGTGGCTGCGCGCTGCTGTGCAAGATAGGCGAGATGCCTGGTGGCCGTCAGGTCGTGCTTGTCATTCCACGCTGTTTTTGCCTTTTGCAGTGAAGCGGTTGCGCGCTCCAGTTCGCTGGGAGCGTATTTGACCACCTGGGGATCGGCTGACGCATGGTCGACAGCCTGCCCGGCATTGTCGATAGCCGCACGTGCGGCAGCTACCTCGGACGCCGGCGGGGATGTCGCGCATCCCGTTGCGATGATACCGGCCACAACCGCGCCGGTGGCTGATCGGAGGATGTTGTTCATCTCTCACCTCTACTCATTCGAGTTTGCGCGGTTGATTGCCTCGCGCAAGGTCTGGTTAGTCTTGGTCAGTTCGGCAGCCGCGATCCTGGTCTGGGTCGATTCGCTCTTGGCGCGCGCCAGATTGGCGTCGACCTGCGCTTGCTGGGCCAGGCGCATCGCGTCGTGCTTGTGATGGCCGGTGGCAGCGGCGTTGGCTCGCGTCAGCTTATCGGCCGCCACACCGAAATCAGCAGGCGCGTTTTCCTCCGCACCCGCCATCTGCGCTTGATCGACCGCCTCCCGACTGGTGGCAAGCTGATGGTTCAACTCTGAACTGGAACACGCGGACAGGGCAAGAAGACAGCATCCCGCCAACACGCGTGAGGGACGGTAAAAAAGTCTAACGTGGATCATGACGCCTCCCGGGATATCTGAATTATTAGAATTTCATCTTAAATGAGCGATGTTTGTTCTTCAATCAGACCAAAGGACAATCATCCAGGGTTCTCAGGCATGAGCGTGCCGTACTTATCTTCGCAACCATACTGGAGAGGAAATTCGTGTCAGGTGTCTGCGTTTCGTGTCGAAACAGGTCAGTGAATCGAAGCCATGCCGCAGGCAGATGAGACGGCGCTCGGCAAGAAACTGCGGGGTCGGGCATCATGGCGCATTATTCACTCACATGGAAGGAATTCTGCATGTCTGATCTCCTGCAAACCTTGCAGTGGCGTTATGCCACCAAAAAAATGGATCCTGCCAAAAAGGTCGCCAAAGAGAAGATCGACCGCATTCTCGAGGCAGTGCGCTTGACGGCCAGTTCCAGTGGCTTGCAGCAGTACGCGTTGTTTGTGGTGACGAACGGTGCTCTGCGTGAACAGATCAGGGCGCATGCCTGGGACCAGGCTCAGGTGACGGAAGCCTCGCATCTACTCGTGTTTGCCGCGTGGGATAACTATACGGCTGAGCGCATCAATGAGATGTTCGATCTGGTGAACGCTGAGCGCGGCTTCAGAAACGAAGGTTGGGAAGCCTATCGCCAGCAACTGCTGTCGACGTATCCGCAACGCGACGCCCAGACCAATTTCGAACACGCCGCGCGCCAGGCTTACATCGGCCTCGGCAGCGCGCTGATTGCCGCGGCCGAACAAAAGGTGGACGCCACGCCAATGGAAGGGTTCGATCCTGCCAAGGTCGATGAGATCCTGAAGCTGCGCGAGCGGGGATTGCGTTCGGTGATCCTCTTGCCTGTTGGCTACCGTGCGGATGAAGGAGACTGGCTGGTCGACCTGAAGAAAGTGCGTCGCCCGTTTTCGCAGTTCGTCACCGAATTGGCGTAGGCAGCCTGACATCCTGGCGAATCCACTGGCGTTCGATGCCCAGCAAGATCGGCAGCGGGGACCAGGCCAGGCATGTAAAAATGAAAAAAGCCAGACTGGCTGATACTTGGTCTGGCTTGAGCTGCGAGCCAGATGTGATGCGATACGGCTCGGTCAAATCAAGGCCGGGTCTGACATCGTGACCAGGGTGCAGCCGCGTCCCTGCGCTTTGGCCCGGTACAGGGCGACGTCGGCACGTTGCAGCAGGATGTCGATGCTGTCGCTGTCATGGATGGGCATGTCGACACCGGCACTGTACGACAGCGCGAATCCCAGCGCCGGCTGCGAGTGCTGCGCCAGCCACTCGCGCAGGCGTGAGTCGTACGCCATGATCGCAGCGCAGTCGGCGCCGTTGAGCAGTACGCAGAACTCTTCTCCGCCGTAACGGCAGCAGGTGTCGCCAGCACGGCTTACGGCGCGCAAGCCTGCCGCGAACAATTGCAGCGCGCGGTCGCCCAAGGCATGGCCGTGCAGATCGTTGATCTGCTTGAAATGGTCGAGGTCAAGAAGCAGCACGCCGATCGGCTGCCGGTAGCGTACGCTGTTGGCCAGGTCGGCGCTGGCCTGTTTCAGCCAGGCCCGGCGGTTCAGGACGCCGGTCAGACCGTCGATCGTGGCCAGCGTTTCGAGGTCGCGGGCAGCCTCGTCGCGATGCGCCAGCAGGATGGCAGCCATCGACAGCACCAGCATCGAGTTCGATGACAGGGCGAATATCTGGTTGACCAGGTAAGGCCCGAAGAAGTTCGGAAACTCGTCGGTGTAGAACGCACCCAGCACGGCGCGGCAGGCCAGTACCGCCATCTGGACCGACAGGCAGATGACCAGCAGCCAGCGCCAGCGTCCGACCGCCAACTGCGGCGGCCGGCACAGTGTGACCACGACCGTGGCGATCTGCAGGGCCAGCAGGCCGTTGGCCCAGCCCACCCGAAACGCGTAGTCGGAAAAGCCGATGCCATAGCCGGCAGTCATCACGACAGCGATGGCGGCGGGCAGGCGCACGTCGGCATCGCGCCCGCACCAGAGCTGGAAGGCCATCGCATTGAACACCATGCCGCTCGACACGCAGGCCATCGCCAGTGTCGACATCAGGTGGTCGGCCCAGCCTCCCTTTGGGTAAGCGCTCGAGGCGATCAGGCTCAACCAGCCAGCGGTCTGCAGGATGATCCCGGCCTGTGCGCAGCGCGCCGCGCGGTTTACCCGGCCCATGAAGTAGGGCAGCGTCACCGACATGATCGCCAGATTGAGTGTCATGGCGATGAACAGGGTGGGGACGTCAATTTTCAGCAATGGCTCTACTCTCGAAGAAAGCCGTGAAGCGCAGCATCGCCGCTCTCGGCCCCGACTGGTCCTCGTGTCGGGGCAGGTAGGGCGCGGTGCGGGAACGGATGGGATGCCGGTGCGGCCGATCGTCACATGGCCAATGCCGCCAATGTGAGGTCTGAAAACAAAAACAGCGGAATCATGTCC
>Ga0265780_10006899_pt1 | contig 14021 bp, 12 predicted proteins | sample P1T30metagenome_FD_192432 | JGI IMG/M metagenome (GOLD analysis project Ga0265780, IMG submission 192432) | Plant litter microbial communities from East Loma Ridge, Irvine, California - P1 T30 | ecosystem: Environmental > Terrestrial > Plant litter > Unclassified | place: USA: California... | reverse complement strand
GGCGCAGCTATCGACGCCACGCCGCTGTATCACGCGGGGAAGTGGTGGCTGTTCTATGCGCCGTCCGCCGACAAAGCCGCACGCCGCAGCCATCTGCATGTCGCATGGTCGGACACGCTCACCGGGCCGTGGCAGCTTCACCCGCAGAACCCGGTCCGGGTCGATCTGGCGAGCGCGCGCCCCGGCGGCGTGCCGATCGTGCGCGACGGGGTGATCGTGCTGCCGGTGCAGGATTGTCGCCAAACCTACGGCGGGGCGATCCGGCTGCTGACGATCACGCACCTGAGCGAGACCCGGTTCGAGGCGAGCGACTCGCCCGGTCTGATCGCGCCGGAATGGATGGCGCCTTCCACCGGCGGATTTCATACGCTCGCCCCGGCCGGCCCGGTGACGCTGATCGACGTGAAGCGCACGACGAACTCGCTTCACGCGAACGCCGTCCGCATTCGCGGTATCGTTCGCCGGACGCTCAGGGAGACGGGGGTTCTGCGGTAGCGGCGCGAGCGGTAAACACTCGCAACAGCGCCACCGCGACGAACGCGTCCGCCAGCATCGCGAACGCGGCGCCGAGCACGCCGATGCGCGGCAGCAGCAGCGCGAGCGAGACGGCAAGACAGAGCAGCGCCACCATCCGGACCAGCAACAAAGTGCCCGTCCGCCCGAGCGCCATCAGCGCCGGTTCGTAGCTGACGCCGACGAGTTGGACCGCAGCCGCCGCGCCGAGAATGACGAGCGCGGGATACGCCGGAAGATACGCCGCCCCGCCGATCAGGTAGAGCGCCGGCTTGCCGAGAAGCGCGACGACACAGAACACGGCGACGCCGCCAAACAGCGCGGCCTTGTTCGTCCGGTCGAGCAACGTCGTCATCGCCGCCTGGCTCCGGCTCGCGCTGACCCGCGCCATCTCGGCATAGAGCGACCGGCTCAGCATTTCGGCGAGGATGAGCAACGCTTGCCCGAGCTGGTGCGCGAGACGGAAATAGCCGGCCGATACCGCGCCGACGGCGTAGCCGACCGCGAGCAGCGCAACCTGCTGGCTAGCCGACGCCAGCGTGGAGTTGAGGTTCGTGAACAAACCGAAGCGCCAGAAGCCGCCGTACGCGCGCGGAACGCCGGCGATGTCGGCGAGCGTCAATCCCGTCGTGGCGGGCCGGACCCTGTACCAGACCAGCCCCCAATACGCGGCGGCGGTCGCGATCTCGGCCACGCCCCATGCCCACAGGAAACCATCGACGCTGGCGCCCGCGAACACCGCGACGAGCGCGCCAATCATGCGGAACACCGGGGTGGCGGTGTCCGCCAGCGCGCCATCGCGAAACCGGTCGTGGAGCCGTAGCGCACCGACGGCGGTCGACCGCACGGTAAGCAGCAATACGAACGCGAACAGGATCGCGTGATCGGCGGTGCTGCGCGACCAGCCGAAATGCGGCGCGAGATAGCGGACGAGCAGGACGGTGATGGCGCACCCGGCGACTGCGGCGACCAGATCGAGGATTGCGCAGAACCAGAGCAGCGCGGTGACCTGCGCGGTCTTGCCCGCGAGCATCGGCTCGGTGCCCCAGCGCAGCACGATCCGCCAGCTCTGGAACCCGACCAGCGCGGCCATGCTCTGTGCGAGCCCAAGGATCAGCGCGAATTCGCCGAAACCGGCGGCGTGCAGCCCGCGCGCCGCCATCGCGAGGTAGAGCAGGCTCAGCACCGCGCCGAGCAGCTTCGAGATCAGCAGCCAGCCGGTGTTCCGAAAGGTGCGGAGCAGCGGCGTCTGACCGCTCAACCGATCGCGAAGCCGGACCAGAGATGGCGGCATTACGACGTCATAGCCGTTGACGCGATGACGATGGCCGCCTTACGGCGTTCGAAAATGGACATCGCGTTTCTTTTTATCGCCGAACCATATCAATGCTACCACGGGCTTGCGGTCGCTTTCGAACTGCGCCGCTTACCCGGTGTCCGCGTCGCGATCTATTACAACGATCCCGAATCCGTCTATCACCTCGAACGTATCCGCCGCGCCTATGACGAGGCGCCGTTCGACTATATCCGCATGAAGCGGTCCCTGTTCGCCAAGGCCGTGGAGCGAATCAAGATCTTCGGGTTCGCCAAGCAATCGGTCTATCGGTCGAACGAGCCAGACTGGCTGGCATATGACGCGATCTTCACCGTCGAAGACACCGCGTTTCGGCTGTTCGAGACTCGCGACGAAACTGCGCGACCGAAGATGATCTACATGCCGCACGGCGCGGGCGACGGGACGGTGGGGTTCTCGCCGCGGCTCCGGCGCTTCGATTACGTTTTGCTGGCGGGGCCGAAATCGGCGGAGCGCATGCTCGCGCTGGGGCATATCCGGCCGGACAATCACCGCGAAGTCGGGCTGGTGAAGCTGGAAACGGCCGAGCGACTGTCGCGGGCGTCCGGGCCGCTGTTCGAAACCGCGCGTCCGACCGTCCTGTACAATTCGCACAAGACACGCGGGCTGCAATCGTGGAGCACCTTCATCGAACCGATGCTGGCGGACTTTGCCGCCAGCGACGCCTATAATTTGATCGTGGCGCCGCATGTGAAGCTCTTCCGCCGCCGTAGCGCGAAAACCAGAGCCGCCTGGCGCGCACGATCGACTGGCAATGTGCTGATCGATGTCGGATCGGATCGCTCAGTCGATATGAGCTATACGCGCGCGGCCGATATCTATGTCGGCGACATCAGCAGCCAGGTCTACGAGTTTCTCGCGCAGCCGCGCCCGTGCGTCTTCCTCAATCCGCACAATGTCGACTGGCAGGACGACCCCGATTTCGCGCACTGGCATCTCGGCGACGTCATCACCCGGCCGGAGGATCTGATGGCGGCGATCGAGGCCGCACCCGCGCGCCACCACCTCTACCGCGACCGGCAGGAGGCGCGCGCGGTGGCGTCGCTCGGCGACCGCAGCCCCGGAGCTGCCGCCCGCGCCGCCGAGGCGGTGATCGCCTTTCTCCAGCGATGAGGATCGGGTTTCTCTTCAACCACGATGCCACGCATCAGATCCCGCATACGATCGCGATCGCGGCGGCGCTGGCGGCGCGTGGCGTCGATGTCGAGATCCTGACGTCGAGCAGCGAGCAGCGTGCGGTAGCGAGCGCCATCCTGCCCCCGAGCGCCAGCGTTCGCTACACGATGCTCGAAATCGGGTGGGCGAGCCGGGTCGCCGATCGGCTGTTCCGTCACGTCGCACCGTTCCGGCGCATCGCGATCCTGCGCGAGAATGTACCGGCGTTCGCGAAGCTGGATGCGCTGGTGGTGCCCGAGACCACCTCGACGCTGCTCAAGACTCGGTTCGGGCTGACATCGCTGTCGCTGATCTATCTGCCCCACGGCGCGGGCGACGGCGCAGCCGGTTTCCAGCCCGCCACCCGGCATTTCGATCTGGTACTGCTGTCGGGCGAGAAGGTTCGGGATCGGATGCTGTCGCTCGGGCTGATTACGGAGCGCGGGCACGCGATCGTCGGCTATCCCAAGTTCGACGCGGTCGACCGCGGCGCCAAGCCCCGGTTCTTCGCGAACGACAAGCCGACCGTCTTATACAATCCGCACTTCAACCCGCTCCTGTCGTCCTGGTACGCACATGGCGCACAGGTGCTCGAGTGGTTCGCGTCGCAGAACGATCTCAACCTCATCGTCGCGCCGCATGTCATGCTGTTCAAACGGCGGCTGCACACCTCGCTCATCCACCGCAGAGCGCGGTTTCGGCCAGACGTGCCGGCGCGCTTCCGCGACCATCCCGGCATCCTCATCGATACCGGGAGCCAGCGTTCGATCGACATGAGTTATGTCCAGTCGGCGGACATCTATCTGGGCGACGTGTCGAGCCAGATTTACGAATGGATTCAGCGGCCACGACCGGCGATCTTCTTCAACACGCATATGTCCGATTGGCGCAATGCAGCGGAGTATCGCCACTGGGCGCTCGGCGAGGTGATCGAGACCATCGACCAGATGCCCGCCGCGATCGCGCGCGCGCTGGCGGACCCGCACGCCTATGATGAGGTCCAGCGGATCGCGGATGCGGCGACCTTCTCGCGAACCGATCGCCCCGCCAGCGTCAGGGCCGCCGAAGCGGTGCTCGACTATCTGCGGAATGGTGGCGCGCCCCCCGCCCGCGTGCGGCCGCGCTCGCGACCGGACGGGGCGTAGCCTTGCCGTCGCTCGAAACCGCCATTGCGGTGTTCGTCCGCCTAGAAACCGGGTGACGGGCGTATCGCCACGGAGCGGCGCGCCGGCGCACGATCAGCACCGTCGCCGCCGCGACGCCGCGACATCGCTGCATTGTACCGTCCGCTAGGCGGCCAGCACCGTGCCGAGCACGCGCAGGAGCTGCGCATTGTCGACGGGTTTGGTGCAAAGTGGAACGTTGCGGTAAGGCTGGGGAAAGACCCTGCTGTCGTAGCCGCTCAGGAAAACGAACGGCACGCCTGCGGCTTGCAGCGCGTCCGCAACGGGGAACACCCGCTCGGAACCCAAGTTGATGTCGAGCACGGCCACGTCGGGCAGCGCATCTTCATCGAGAAGCGCAAGCGCATCGGCGACCGATGCGACCGGCCCCAGGACGTCAGCCCCTTGGCTTTCCAGCCAGCCGGCAAGATCGAAGGCGAGCGCATATTCATCCTCAACCACCAGGAGGCGGCGCCCGGCGACGGTCGTCATGTCGTTACTCTCCAACGTTCGGCTCCGTCACGGGCACTGCGATCGCGCAGCGAACCCCGTCGGCTTCAAAGCTTAGCTCGGTTTTTGCCTTCAACTGGTACGGCAAGGCCCGGGTAATCAGCTCGGTCCCATACCCTTTGCGACCGGTCTCCGCAGTCTCGGACATCGTAACGCCGCTTTCCCGCCAGAGGATCGTCGCCACGCGGTGCTGGCCTTCCTTCGACACGGACCATGTGACGGTCAGCTTACCCTCCTCGCGTGCCAAGGCACCATATTTTATCGCATTGGTCGCCAGCTCGTGAACGCCGAGCGCGAGTGCCTGAGCTGCCGTCGCCGCGAGGTTCACGTCGGGCCCGCCGATCTCGATCTTGCCCGATCCCAGGGCACCATCGCCGTGCGCGGTAAGCTCGGCTTCGATGATGGTGCGAAGCGAAACGTCGCCAAAGTCGAGTTCGGCCAATATGCTCTGGACACGGCTGAGCGCTCTTAGACGTTCTTCGTAAGCTTCTCCGAACGCATCGAGCGACTGACTCTTCTTCATGGTCTGGCGCGCGATTGCCTGCACCACGCCGAGCAGGTTCCGAGTGCGGTGTTGAAGCTCGGCCAGCAAGACGCCCTGGCGGTCTTTCAGCGTCCGGAGATCATGGATGTCGGTCATCGTACCAATCCATTCGGCTGAGTTGGTCGAGCCGGGAAGCGGTCGTGCCCGCGTCTGGTGCCACCGGTACTCGCCGCTCGCGGCGGACCAGACGCGATGCTCGACGTAATATTTCTCTCGGGCGAGCGCCTCGTGCCACGCCGTACGCGTCGCTTCCCGATCATCGGGATGGATCGCGGCGAGCCAGCCCTGACCGAGACTTTCATCGAAGCTGATCCCGGTATATTCGATCCATTGTGGGCTCGGCCAGGTTCGGCCCCCATCTGGCAATGTCGTGAACACCAGTTGCGGAACGCTCGTCGCCAGAAGCCGGAACCGCGCCTCTTCCGCGCGGACTCGCTGCTCGGCTTCGTACTGCTCGGTGCGGTCGCGGACGATCTTGACGTAGCCCGTGCCGTCACGCAGCGGCATCAACAGCCCTGAAGCCCAGAAGCGACTGCCGTCCCTGCGCTGATGCCAACGCTCGTCGAGCGCCCGGCCGTCTTGGCTGGCGCGGCTTCGCTCGCGCGCCGGTATGCCTGCGGCCCGATCCTCCGAGGTGAAGACCACGTCCGCATCGTGGCCCACCATCTCGGCTTCGGCGAAACCGAAGAGGCGTTCCGCGCCCACGTTCCAACTGCTCGCCGTTCCGGTCTGGTCCGTCGTGTAGATGGCGAAGTCGGCCGAGCTGTCGACGATCAGCTCCAGGAGTTCCTCGTTCCTGGTCGAGGGCGTTCGAGGCCCGGTCCCGTCATCCAAGTCGTCTCTCCCGCGCATCCCCGCGTCGCGCGAGTACCGTGCAGGACGGGGCCGGGCATTAGAGTATGTTAGAAAGCGGAATCCTTTCTGCTCTTCGAACCCGGTGATTCCTGCGCCGAGCTGGCCGATGGCCATGTACGGACGGCGTGTCGCTGAAAACGGTTCGACATCTCACGACGCGGACGGACACGACAGCCAGCCGTACGGCGGAGTACCGCCAATATCCGCTTGAAATTGTTTCCTTTCACCATAGATTTCCTGCTGCGATCCCTTGCATCCGAGGAGTTAGATGAGCGGGCAGATAGATGCGTTCGGAGCGATGATCCGAAAACTGGAGCGGTTGGCGAACCTCGATGAAATCGATCGCGCCGCCATCGAAGCACTCTCCTTCCAGGTGAGCACCGTCGCGCCGGGCGAGACTATCGTTCGTGAGGGGCAGCGGGTTTCGCAATGTTGCGTGCTGCTCGACGGCTTTGCCTTCCGGCACAAAGTCGCGGCGAACGGCAATCGGCAAATCCTGTCGTTTCACCTGCCGGGCGATATTCTCGACCTTCAGCATCTCTTCCTGCCGCGGGCGGATCACAACGTCCAGACGATCACGGCCGCACAGGTGGCATGGATTCCGATCGACGCGCTCAGGAGCCTGATCCGGGAGCGCCCGGCGGTTGGCGAAGCGCTGTGGCAGGACTCGCTGATCGACGCCTCGATCTTCCGCGAGTGGGTGCTGAACGTCGGGCAGCGCGATGCGAAATCGCGGATCGCGCACATGCTTTGCGAATTCGCCATCCGCAGGGCGGCTGCGGGATTGGGCAGCCCCGAGCAGTTCGAGCTGCCGATGACTCAGGAGCAGATCGCCGACGCGACCGGGCTCACATCGGTTCACGTCAACCGCATGCTTCAGTCCTTTGGAGCCGAGGGTGTGATCCGGCGTGACAAGCGGAACATCAGCGTCGCCAATTGGGACCGGATGCGCCGGGTCGCGGATTTCGATCCCGCTTATCTCCACGCGGCCGCCTGATGACGCTGACGTTCAGCCCGATCACCCTCGACAATGGCGACGATGACAGCGACGCCGTGCTCGCGCTGCGGGACGGCCGGCTTGCGGCGGTGCTCACCCGGCTCGGCAGCCTTCACGACGAACTGGCCAACCGCTGGTTCGTGGAGAGCACGTTCAACAGCGGCGTTCCCGCGCCTCGCCAGACATTCGAAAGTCTAGATGCGTTCGCGGACTGGCTTCTGGACGCTCACAGCCGGTCCCCGATCCGGAGCGCCGCTCGCGCTGAGTGACCGCGGCCCGGCGCCGTTCCTGCCGGGCATCGCGAACTCGACCATCACCACAGCCCGGGGTGCTGCGCCCCAAAGATCCGTGAGTCAGAATCCGCTTGGGGTGGCTAGACGCCTTACAAGATCCGGCAAGACAAGTTGGCTTCGGGAATACCCTCGACCGAGCTGAATCATTCCCACTCGATCGTGCCGGGCGGCTTGCTCGTATAGTCATAGGTCACGCGGTTGACGCCGCGGACTTCGTTGACGATGCGGGTCTAGACGCGCGCGAGGAAGTCGCCGGGGAATTCGAACGCCTGCGCGGTCATGCCGTCGGTGGACGTGACGGCGCGCAACGCCAGTACGTTGTCGTAGGTGCGGCCGTCGCCCATCACGCCGACGCTGCGCACCGGCAGCAGCACGGCGAACGCCTGCCAGATCGCATCGTACAATCCGGCGGTGCGAATTTCGTCGAGGTAGATCGCGTCGGCCTTGCGCAGGATGTCGCAGCGCTCCTTCGTGACCTCGCCGGGGATGCGGATCGCGAGGCCCGGCCCTGGGAACGGGTGCCGCCCGACGAACGCCTCGGGAAGCCCGAGTTCGCGGCCAAGCACGCGGACCTCGTCCTTGAACAGCTCGCGTAGCGGCTCGACCAGTTGCATGTTCATGCGCTCGGGCAGGCCGCCGACATTGTGGTGGCTCTTGATCGTCACCGAGGGGCCGCCGGTGAAGCTGACGCTCTCGATCACGTCGGGATAGAGCGTGCCCTGCGCGAGGAAATCCGCGCCGCCGACCTTCTTCGCCTCCGCCTCGAACAGATCGATGAACGCCGCGCCGATGAACTTGCGCTTCTTTTCCGGGTCGGTGACGCCGGCGAGACCTGCGAGGAACGTCTCCTCGGCATTCACATGGACGAGCGGGATGTTGTACGAATTGCGGAACAGGCTGACGACCTGATCGGCCTCGCCGCTGCGCATCAGCCCGTGGTCGACGAACACGCAGGTGAGCTGCTCGCCGATCGCCTCGTGGATCAACACCGCCGCCACCGCCGAATCGACGCCGCCCGACAAGCCGCAGATCACCCGACCCTTGCCGACCTGCTTGCGGATATCGGCGATCTTGGCGGCGCGGAACTCGGCCATCGTCCATTCGCCGGCGAGGCCGCAGACGTGGCAAACGAAATTGGCGAGGAACTTGGCGCCGTCCGGCGTGTGGACCACCTCGGGGTGGAATTGCGTCGCGTAATAGCGCCGCGCGTCGTCGGCCACGACCGCATAGGGTGAGCCGGGGCTGACCGCGACCGGGCGGAAGCCGGGGGCGAGTTCGATCACCTTGTCGCCGTGGCTCATCCAGACCTGATGGCGCTCTTGCGGAGCCCAGAGCCCGTCGAACAGCACGCAATCATCCTGGATTTCGATGAACGCCTGCCCGAATTCACCCGATTCGCCGAGCACGACCTCACCGCCGAGCTGCTGCATCATCACTTGCTGGCCGTAACAGATGCCGAGCACCGGCACGCCGCTTTCGAACACCACCGGCGGTACGCGCGGGGAGCCTTCGTCGAGGACCGAAGCCGGGCTGCCCGAGAGGATCACGCCGCGCGGTTGCAGCCGGGCGAACGCCTCGGCGGCGGTCGTGAACGGCGCGATCTCGCTATAGACGCCCGCCTCGCGAACGCGCCGGGCGATGAGCTGAGTCACCTGGCTGCCAAAGTCGACGATAAGGATCGAATCGGTAGGATGTGTCATGGCGAGCCGATACCGGCTCGCGCCCCTCTGCGCCAGCCTGCGCGGCGCGCGGGCGGACTGTAACAAAAAACCATTTCACATATCTGACGCATATGTGTCATCATTCTGTAACATCGCAAAAACGCGGTGATATGGAAGGATGATCTCATGGCTAAGATGATTGCTCTCGCATTGCTTGTCGCCGCGCCGCTGTCGGCGACTCCGGCAGTGGCCGCCCCTGCCCAGTCCAGCGTTTCGACGTTGGAAGCTGTTACCCTCGTGAACCCGAACGATGGCGGCACCGCGATCGAACTCGCGCAGGCCTATCTGCGCGCCGACCGCCCCGGCGAGGCGATGAACCACTATCGTCGCGCGCTCGCGCTCGACAACGTCATGCTGGAAACGCGCTTCGGTGACGCGATCTGGTCGCATACGGTCGCGCGGCAAGCGCTCAAGACCGTGGCGCTCTCGTCGCGTTGACCTGTCGGCAGGGGCGCTGCGGCGCCCCTGCTCTTCTCTTACTCGACCGGCTTGATCGCCAGCCCGGTCCATCGCGCCGCGAACGCCCAAGCATCCGCAGTCTCCGCGATCACCTTGTCGGTCGGCTTGCCGCTGCCGTGACCGGCGCGGGTTTCGATGCGGATCAGATGCGGCTTGGGTCCGATATCCGCCGCCTGCAACGCTGCCGCATATTTGAAGCTGTGCCCCGGCACGACTCGGTCGTCAGTGTCGGCGGTCTCCGCGAGGATCGCGGGATAGTCGCGACCGCCCTTGATGTTGTGGTACGGCGAATAGGCATAGAGCGTGCGGAAATCGGCTTCCCTTGAAGGGTAGCCGTAATCATCGACCCAGTAGCGCCCGGCGGTGAACCGGTCGAAACGCAGCATGTCCATCACGCCGACCGCCGGCAGCGCCGCCGCGAACAGATCCGGCCGCTGGTTGGTTACCGCGCCGACCAGCAGACCGCCGTTCGATCCGCCCTGGATGGCAAGGCCGTCCTTCGACGTGATCCCCTGCGCCTTGAGATATTCGCCAGCCGCGATGAAATCGTCGAACACGTTCTGCTTGTTGGCGAGCCGGCCACCGTCGTGCCACGCCTTGCCATATTCGCCGCCGCCGCGAATGTTGGCGACGGCGAGCACCCCGCCCTGCTCCAGCCACGCGATCCGCGTCGCCGAGAACGCCGGCGTCACCGAGATGTTGAACCCGCCATAGGCGTAGAGCAACGTCGGCGCCGGCGCGGTCACGTCCTTGCGGCGAACCACGAACATCGGCACCTTGGTGCCGTCCTTCGACGCATAGAAGCGCTGCTCGACCGCGTAGGCGGCGGGATCGAACGCGACCTTGGGCTGCGCCCAGACCGTCGAGGTGTCGGACTTCACGTCGTAGCGGTAGATCGTCGTCGGCGTGGCGAAGCTGGTGAAGGCGTAGAAGGTTTCGCTGTCATCCTGCGTGCCGCTGCCGCCCACCACCGCGCCGATGCCCGGCAGCGCGACCTTGCCTTCGGGCGTGCCGTCGAGACCGTAGCGGCGCACCTCGGATTTCACATCGACCAGATAATCGGCGACGATCTTGCCGCCGAGGATCGAGGCACTTTCCAGCACCGCGCCGTGCTTGTCCTCGGGCACGATCTCCTGAACCGGCACCTCTGCCGAACGCGCGAACAGGTTGGTCGAGACGATGCGCAGGCGCGGCGCATCCTTGTTGGTCGCCCAATAGAGGTTCGCACCCTGGTTGCCGACCAGAGTCCATTCGTTCTCCAGCCCCTTGAAGATCGTGCGCGGGGTCGGTTTTGGCGCGGTCAGATCGATGACGGTGATCTCGTAGCGGTTGTCGGTGCCCTCGGTGGTGGTGATGACCAGCCACTTGCCGTCCTCGGTCAGTTGCGCGCCGTGGCCCCGCTTCGGGTGATCGGGCGTCTCGTAGATCAGCCGGTCGCGCGCCTGCGGGGTGCCAAGCGCGTGGAAATAGACCTTCTGATTCTCGTTGAGCGCCTGGAATTTCTCGCCCGAGGGCGGCGCCGGGAAGCGCGAGTAATAGAAGCCGGAGCCGTCCTTCGCCCAGGCGAGACCGGAGAACTTCACCCATTCGACCGTGTCGCTCAGCACCGCGCCGCTGCGGACATCGAGAATCTTGAGCGTGCGCCAGTCGGTGCCACCGTCCTGCACGCCGTACAGCAACTTGCTGCCGTCCTCTGAGGGCACCCACTCCGACAACGCCGTCGCGCCGTCCTTCGACCATGTGTTCGGATCGATCAGCACGCGGCCCGTGCCGCTCAGGCTATCGCGGACGAACAGCACCGCCTGGTTCTGCAAGCCGGCGTTGTGCGTGTAGAAATACCGTCCGCCCTTCTTCACCGGAATGCCGAACCGCTCGTAATCGAGCAGGGTCTTCAATCGCGCCGCGAGGATATCTCGGCCGGGCAATGTCGCGAGATAGGCGCTGGTCGTCGCGGTCTGCGCGTCGACCCATGCTTTCACCTTGGCGTCGGTGCGGACATCGTTCTCGAGCCAACGATATGGATCGGCGACCTTGACGCCGAACTGCTCGTCGACCTGATCGACGCGGGGGGTGGCGGGATAGATCATGGTCGGGGCCTTCGTCTGGGCGAGAACGGGAGTGGCGAGGACAAGCGCGATCAGCGGCAGAGCGCGGCGCATTGGGATCTCCGGAAACGAAAAAGGAGCCGCACCCTAACAGGTGCGACTCCTTTCTCAATCTGATCTCAAACCGTTCGTGTCGAGCGCAGTCGAGACACAAGGCACAACGCCTGCCCCTCGACTTCGCTCGGGGCGAACGGAGATTTACGCGGCCTCGTAATCCTCGTCCGACATCACCGGACCCGAATCCTGACCCTTGGCCGAGACGTCACGGTCGACGAATTCGATGATCGCCATCGGCGACGCATCCGAGGCGCGGATGCCGGCCTTGACGATGCGGGTGTAGCCGCCGTTGCGCGAGGCGTAGCGATCGGCCAGCACGTCGAACAGCTTCACCAATTGCGCGTCGTCGAGCAGACGCGCATGCGCGAGACGACGGTTCGAAAGGCCGCCCTTCTTGGCAAGCGTGATGAGCTTCTCGACGTAGGGGCGCAGTTCCTTCGCCTTAGCGACGGTGGTGGTGATCTGCTCGTGCTTGATGAGCGCTGCCGACATGTTGCGGAACAGCGCAATGCGGTGGGCCGAGGTCCGCTGAAGTTTACGACCGCCTACACGATGGCGCATGGTTCAATCCTTTTCGTTCGTTAAGGGGCCGTTTCACGGAACCCCAGACCTGGCCGGGACGGTGCGCCGGCCAATATCCGTCGCCCCGGCGCCAAGAACTCTTGGGGCCGGGGCCGCTGTGTTACTGAGCGAGGCCCGACGCGGCAAAGCCGCGTCGTCGGACGGTGCCTTTCGGCACCGCCGGCCGGGCTGGTTTCGTCTCCGGCGCAGCTTGCGCTGCGCCGGTGCGAAATCAGCCCATAATTTCCTGCTCGAGCTTCTTTGCCATCTCTTCGATGTTCTCGGGCGGCCAGCCGGGGATTTCCATGCCGAGACGGAGACCCATCGACGAAAGCACTTCCTTGATCTCGTTGAGCGACTTGCGGCCGAAGTTCGGCGTGCGCAGCATCTCGGCTTCGGTCTTCTGGACCAGATCGCCGATGTAGATGATGTTGTCGTTCTTGAGGCAGTTGGCCGAACGCACCGACAGTTCGAGTTCGTCGACCTTCTTGAGCAGGTAACGGTTGATCTGCTGGGTATCGCCCGAAACCTCGCTGGTCGCGGCAGGCGCCGCAACGCCGGTCGGCGCAGACCGCGTCATCGCCGAATCGTCGAAGTGGACGAACAGCGCCAACTGGTCCTGAAGGATGCGTCCGGCGTAGCCGACCGCGTCCTCGGGGGTGACGGTGCCGTCGGTCTCGATCGTCAGCGTGAGCTTGTCGTAATCGAGCTCCTGCCCGACGCGGGTGTTCTCGACCTTGTACGACACCTGACGTACCGGCGAATACAGCGCATCGACCGGGATCAGGCCGATCGGCGCATCCGCAGGACGGTTGGCGACCGCCGCGACATAGCCCTTACCGACATCGGCGGTGAGTTCCATGTTGAGCGTCGCGCCGTCATCGAGATGGCACAGCACGAGCTTGGGGTTCATCACTTCGATGTCGCCCGAAACCGCGATGTCGCCCGCCGTGACGGTAGCCGGGCCGGTCGCCGAGAGCTGGAGGCGCTTCGGCCCCTCGCCCTGCATACGCAGCGCGATCTGCTTCACGTTGAGCACGATGTCGGTCACGTCCTCGCGCACACCGGCGAGCGAGGAGAATTCGTGCAGCACGTTCTCGATCTTGATCGAGGTGACGGCGGCACCCTGCAGCGACGACAGCAGCACGCGACGCAGCGCGTTGCCGAGCGTGAGGCCGAAGCCGCGCTCGAGCGGCTCGGCGACGAAGGTCGCCTTGCGCTTGGCATCGCCGCCCGGCTTCACTTCGAGGCCGTTCGGCTTCTTCAATTCCTGCCAGTTCTTAGCATTGACGGACACGGGCTTCCCCTTGGTTTTGGGCGGGAGCAGGAGGGCAACTCCGGCCTAGAGCGAATCGTCCGCGCGGCGTGATCAATCGCGCGCGGCCGAGACGAATTCAGACGCGGCGGCGCTTCGAGGGGCGAACGCCGTTGTGCGGGATCGAGGTAACGTCCCGGATCGAGGTGATCTGGAAGCCGACCGCCTGAAGCGCGCGCAATGCCGATTCGCGACCCGAGCCGGGGCCTTTGACCTCGACTTCGAGCGTGCGGACGCCGTGTTCGGCGGCCTTCTTGCCGGCGTCCTCGGCAGCGACCTGCGCCGCATACGGGGTCGACTTGCGGCTGCCCTTGAAGCCCATCATGCCAGCCGACGACCACGAGATCGCGTTGCCCTGGGCATCGGTGATCGTGATCATGGTGTTGTTGAAGCTGGCGTTCACATGGGCCACGCCCGAC
>Ga0265780_10006898_pt1 | contig 14021 bp, 8 predicted proteins | sample P1T30metagenome_FD_192432 | JGI IMG/M metagenome (GOLD analysis project Ga0265780, IMG submission 192432) | Plant litter microbial communities from East Loma Ridge, Irvine, California - P1 T30 | ecosystem: Environmental > Terrestrial > Plant litter > Unclassified | place: USA: California... | reverse complement strand
CGCTTCCGCGGCTGGGCGGACCTTCACGTGGGCGAGCATTTGCGTGGTTTCTTCGAGCTCAAGAGCGGTCTGCAGCAGGATTATTCGGTTCCGCAGACGGTTTCGGATCGCAAGGACATCGATATCGGCCAGGCGTTCGTCGAACTGCGCAATCCGATTGGCGGCGATGGCACGATCGCGCTGCGGGTCGGGCGGCAGGAAATCGGGATCGGCGCTTTCCGGCTGTTCGACATGCGTGATGGACTGAACGTGCGCCGTTCGCTGGACGCAGCGCGCCTGATGATCACCAAAGGCGCGTGGAACGGCGAAGTGCTGGGCGGCTATGCACAGAACGAGACGCTGACCGCGTTCGACAACAGCACGAACGAGAATTTCAGCTTCTACGGGGCGCGGCTTGCCCGCAAGACTCAGCTGGGACCGATGGCCAGCACGATCGAAGGGCTGTGGATCCATAGCGACCGCAAGGGCGCGGTCTACGCCGCCGGCAGCGCGTCGGAACGGCGTGATACCTATTCCTTGCGGGTGAACGGGCACGGCGGGAAGGTCGACTATGACATCGAGGGAACCGTGCAGGACGGACGTTGGGGTGATCAGCAGGTGCGCGCAGATTATGTCAGTGCGAACGCAAGCTACTTGCTCGACGGGTCCTGGAAACCCAAGCTCGGAGTCCGTTTCGAGCGCGCCTCGGGCGATCGCGATGCCGCCGACGGCAAGATGAGCACCTATTTCAGCCTGTTCGCACGACCGCTTACCCTCAACGGCGAACTCAACCGTTCCAATTTGACGATCTTCGGCCCCTCGCTGACGGTGACGCCGACGGGGAAATTGACGCTGGATGCAACCGTCAACGATTTGCTGCGGACTACCACCGGCGACGGCATCTATCTCGGATCGGGCGTTCTGCTCCGTGGCGCGACGGAGGGCACGTCCCGGCAGGTCGGTGTGAGAACGACGCTCGGCGCGCGATATCTCCTGTCGCCGTTCGTCACGGTCGGCGCATATTACAATCACGTCGACGCTGGACGGTTCTTGAAACAGACCGGCGACGGAAGTGATTTGAACTATGCGACGGTGTTCGCAACCTTTCGTCTCTGACAAATGACGGACCTATGGTCACTAGGAAGCGGCAGCAAAAGGGGGGCATACCGACGCAGTGCAAGACACAAGCGGGGCTGAGTCGCTTCACCCCGCCGATGATGCTGCGCCCCTACACCAACATCGCGCCACCCACGGCAGCACAGCACGCCACCTGCAGCTACAGATACTTCTAGTCCGCGCGGACGCCAAAAAGGAGATCGAGCCTGACCACGTGATTTCCACTCAGGGTCGACCGTTCGACAGTGACGGTGCGCCGCAATTGAATCGTGCTTTCGACTGGCTGACTTGGGCTACGTCAGCACCGCCTCCGTGCCGACATTGATCGCTGCATCGCGCATTTGCCGACGCGACAGAGGTAGTTCGACAAGGGCATATAGCATTGAAACCGTTTGCGTGTTGCGCGTTAAGGAAGTTCACAAGGAGCAACCGATGTCGTTTTCCCGTCCCTACGTCGCTTCCCCGCAAAGGTATGAAAGCGGCATGCCCTATCGCCGCACCGGCCGTAGCGGGCTGAGGCTGCCAGCAATCAGCCTGGGGCTGTGGCAGAACTTCGGCGGAAACGATGTGTTCGAAACGGGGCGAGCCATTCTGCGTCGGGCGTTCGATCGCGGTGTGACCCACTTCGATCTCGCCAACAATTACGGCCCACCATATGGTTCGGCGGAGGAGAATTTCGGGCGCGTCCTCGCCTCTGATTTCGCCGCGCACCGCGACGAACTCATCATCTCGACCAAAGCAGGCTGGGACATGTGGCCCGGACCATATGGCGATGTCGGTTCATCAAAAAAATATCTGATTGCGAGCTGCGACCAGAGTCTTCGGCGGATGGGCCTCGATTATGTCGATATCTTCTATTCGCACCGGGTGGATGCCGCGACCCCGCTCGAGGAAACGATGGGCGCACTGGTGCAACTCCATCGACAGGGTAAAGCACTGTATGTGGGCATCTCCTCCTACGAGCCGGGGCTGGCCCGCCGTGCGGCCGAGATTCTGACCGCGGAAAGAGTGCCGCTGTTCATCCATCAGCCCAGCTATTCGATCCTGAATCGGTGGATCGAGCGGGACCTACTGATGACGCTGGATGACTTGGGTGTCGGCTGCATCGCCTTCTCACCGTTGGCTCAGGGCATGCTGACGAACAAGTACCTTCACGGCGTCCCGCAGGATGCGCGCGCTACACACAATGGGTCGCTATCACAGGATTTGTTAACAGATCAGAATCTTGCCGCCATTCGCACTTTGAACGGTATTGCAGGTAATCGCGGACAAACGCTCGCGCAGATGGCGATTGCCTGGGTCTTGCGGGATCCGCGGGTCACCTCGGCGCTGATCGGTGCCCGTACGGTCGAACAGCTCGACGACTCTTTAGACGCCATTAAGATGCTCGACTTCTCTGCCGACGAACTTGCTGCAATCGACAAGGCGGCCGAAGACGGTGGCGTCAATATCTGGTCGGGATCGTCTGACATTACCGCTCTCCCAGCAGCCCAGGGAGTACCTGTCTGAACCAAGGCGGTCACCGACCCACATTCGGCATTTCGTGCAACCGATCCCCCTCCACCAATCCGGTCATTCGTTAATTTGAATGTTTCGAAGCATGGGCTCCCGTCTGGGGCAACCCGCCCCCGCCTCCGGAGTTACCGAGTGCCAGACCCAAGGAGATACGCGATGGTTTCGCCCCCCACCAAGACTGACGAGAGCAGCGCTGCCAAAATCGCGCGTGGTCTTGTGGCAGGGGTGATCGCGGGTGCCGTTGCATCCTTTGCGATGGACCGGTTCCAGGCGGCGGCCTCTCCGCTACTGCCGGGCGGGGGCAATTCGGAACCGGCAACCGAAAAGGCAGCCGACGCCATCACGACGCGCATCACAGGCCAGGCGATCCCTGATGCGGACAAACCTCTTGCTGGGCAGGCGGTTCATTATGCGGTCGGGATCGCTTTAGGGGCTGCTTATGGTATCGCCGCGGAGTTCCGACCTTCGGTTACCTTGGCCTTTGGCACGGCGTTCGGGCTCGCCACCGCGACGATATTGGACGAAGCCGCGGTCCCCGCGACGGGGCTTGGCAGCCCTCCGTGGGAAGCGGGAATCGCGAGCAACCTCTATTCCTATGCCTCTCATCTCGTCTTTGGCGGCGTGAGCGAAATCGTGCGCCAGCAGGTCGCGGGCACGCTGACGCCGCAGCAAGTCGGCTAAGCCGTTACAACGAGGGGCATCGACGACCCACAAATGGACATTTGAGCCCCCTTACCCGTATCCCGACTTCGGCCATTCGTTCATCTGGCTGAACGGCAGATTGTCGGCGAATAAATCCGCCGCCTGTACGACCTGAAATTGTGGCTAGCGTTCTACCTTTTGGTCGCGTCATCGTCAGATGCGCCGTTCGCCAAATGCCGTAACCGTGAAAATTCTGAAAAGGGTGCATGCATGGCAGCTGCTTATGGCGCAGTCTCGCGCGACGACGTTGCCGCGACGCTGGCAGCCATCATCGAACAGTCCAGCCCGTGCCGCATCATCAGCGAATTTGGCACGGGTAGTCAGCCGGTCGCCGACGCTCGATCGTGCGACCAAGCGCTAATCCTTCTGCCCTAACCCCAGAAAGTCTTGCGATCCACGAGATCGTCGTACGCCTCGGCTGCGGCTTCGATAATCTTCGATTTCTTTTGATGTGCGACTAGATGCTTGGCACCGGGGTCGTCCCGCAGGCCCAGCCGATCCAGAATCATTGGCGCAGTCGCCATGTCGTTCAGCACGCCGAGCTGATGCTGCAGCTTCGCCAGCGATCTCATGAACTTGCCGTAGCGACGCGCACGCTTTTTGCCCGGGAACAGAGAACCGAGAAAGTCGGCACCATAACGGAGCCGTTTGGCAGTCTTGCGGACATCGTGCCGTTCCTCGTCAGCCTGTGTGGCAAGCGACCGACCACGCTTGCTGACACGCCGACGCAGATCGTGCAGCGTCTGTTTCGCGAATTGCCTTGCCGGCGCGTCCCGAGCATCGCGCATCGACGGCGCGGTGCGCCATGCCCCGCAGATCAGCCACTCCGTCAGATCGAGCATCAGCGCTCGGACCCGCCCTGAGGCCAGCGCGGTGTCGACCCCGGCATAGGCAGCATCGCGCGCCCCGCTGAGTTCCTCGAACAACGACGCGCCGGGCTTCGTCTTCGCCAGCAACACGTCGAGATCGCGCGCTTCGCCGAGCACCGAGCCGAGCCATCGCAGCTCGCTCTGGAAATGCGGCATTTGGTCACCGTCGAGCAAGGACTTGAAGCTCGAAAAGGCGGACCGCAGCCGACGCAACGACACGCGCGCCTGATGCAGTGCCTCGGCGTCGGCCCGGTCGAGCAGGGTAATTTCGTTCAGGCGGTACTGGCGTATGCTTGAGCCGGCGACTGCCCCAAAAGCGTCCGCTGTGGATGCGGTCCGGCTCAGCGCTACCCGTTCCGCCTTGAACGCGTTGGATACGGGGCGAAGCAGATCGTAGCCGCGCTCGGACTTGGTCACGACGCCAAGCCGGACCGGAAAACGCGCAGCAATCGTCTTGGCCAGTGCGAACAAGGCGGCGGGCTCTCCCCGTTTCAACTCCAGCTCGAGCTCGCAGACCGGCGACTGGCGGTCCCCCGCGGAGACGTATCCGCGATCCAACACCAGTTCGATCGACGCCTCGCCGCTGTCGACGATCCACGTCAACCGCTCGACCGCGACGGTGAAGATCGGGGCGACGGTGCCGACGCCATCGCCGAGCAGCGTCGGAATGGGGGTCCGGTCGTCGACGACCGGAACCATGTCGGGCACCTCCATTTCCCATTCGGACCGCGCGAAGAGTCCCGCCGCCTTCGCATCCGCGGCCTTGATTGTCTGCGTCCGGGCGTCGCCCGACTGGCGGATGCGCAACGATACGCCCCCTTGCGAAAGCGCCAGATCGGGCGTGTCGAAATAGACCGCGAGCATTTGCCGCGTACTCGCCGGGCCGTCGAGCAAGTCGGACCCCACGAAGGCATCGGCCGCCGCAGCGTCCAATACCAGCTTCAGTTCGACTTCCTGTGCCACCGGATACCTTCCCGCAAAATCGCGACGCCCTCCACAGAGCAACATGCGATAGGTTCGCTTGTTCCCGAATAGTCGCAAGCGCTGTCTCCGCGCAAACGTGACGCTACAAGGTCAAGACCATTCTCGGCCATTCCAGAAACGCATGCCGCAATAGTTGACCTTGGTCGACCTGCCAGCGTGATCACGCTCATGATGAACTGCGTAAGAAGTGCTTCGTGACCGTGTCCCGCCCGGTATATTTGCCGCCGCAGCGTCGGCATGTTGGCCGCAGTGCCGCTCTTCGATCGCGAGATCCAACCTCGCGCTATGCCCACTGCAACGATAGCCATGCCTCGGACGCGGCAGAGCAGATTGGCGTCGCTGTCGAGCGAATGCTCGCGTGATTCTAATCCTGACCGTTGAGCACTGCATGCCGCGGCATCGGCTATTCGGCGGCGCGGCATCGGCGCACCGGCAGCTTCAGCACGGTTTCTGACAGAAGCGGACATTCTGCAATCGCCCCCGTTGCGGACAGTGGCTCGCTCAGCTACGCGATGCCTCCGACCGGCTGAGGCTGGTTCCCGAGAATTTGCCCCGTGGGCGGGTGCGCTTGCTTGAATTGCGGGCGGCCGTCGGAAGGTTGCTGTGGGAGTGACTGCCTGATGGAGATTGGTTGGCGTCCGGGCATCGGAGACCCCACTGTCTGGGGCTGGGTCACCGTAGCCGCTTACTTTGCTGCGTCGCTACTCTCGATGCGGGCGGCGCGCTGTTCACAGATCTCCGGAAGGCGGTGGCAGAGAGAGGGTGTGTTCTGGGCTTGCGTAGGGGCATTGACGCTCGCTTTGGGGATCAACAAACAACTCGACCTGCAGTCCCTTCTTACAGACATTGCGCGTTCTATGGCGAAAAATGGCCATTGGTACGAGAGTCGGCGAGGCTTGCAGGAAACCGCGATTGGCCTGTTCGCTGCGCTTGGCCTGACAGTGATGCTCACTATTGTCTTGTCCCTTCGGAACTCACTGGCTGAAGTTAAAGGGGCGGCAACCGGTCTTTGTGTCGTCACCACTTTCGTCATGATCAGAGCAGCTTCGTTTCACCACGTAGACGCGCTTCTCTCGAAAGCCGTGATCGGCATGAACTGGAATGTTCTCCTTGAACTGCCTGGGATAATCATGATCGCTGTTGCGGCACTGTTTTATTCACGCCGCATTGATCCTCGCCGCAGGGCGCGCAGATTATGTGGGGATAGCAATGATCGCTGACGATGCAGACCGCTTGCATCGCTACTCGAGGCCACCCGCCGCCCTCACGGCCAAGCGTCCGCCCGTCAACCTTCGCACCCACGCCTTTGAGCCCAGTTGCATCGGACCAATGCCGAGAATGTGACGGATGAAAGACTTCCAGCGCAACCCGTCGTGAAATCCGATAACCGCAGCGGGATCGGTCGGAGCATCCGCCACGCGCTCTCGCATGTGGGAAAAAGCAAGAAAGTCCGACACGAGGAGTAACCGATGATCAGCCACATTTAGGCTGGCCGTTATTGCTTCATACGCGCTCACCGCCAAGCTAGGCTTGACGACGAAATTTGCGGTGTCGACTTGACCGGGAGTGAGATTTGCAACCTTGACGTTGGGGGGTGGCAGGACTTTGCCGCCGTATCCCATCCCAACAAGGAGCAGATCGGGTCGGTTATGACTTTCAGCGGTTCTCGCAATGACGCTCGGCGCATCTTGGCAGAAGAAGTTGTCATCATATCAGAACACTATGTAGTCAGGCGATGTTACGGTGTCCAAGAGAATTCGGACCCCCTCGAGGCGGGGAGTGTTGCCGCAGTTGTTAAAGCGGCGGTCTGTATTGGCGAAGATCAGTCTTGGTCGGCCTTTATAGGTATCTCGGCAAATATCAAAGTCGACGCTCGGTCCATCATGCACCATGACAGCAGTCCAGTTTTTGAAATTTTGGTTCTCAAGTCGTCGGACAAAGCGTCTTAGCAAGACGGTCCAATTATACGTTGGGTCACGACACCAATGAAAGGAAAGGCCGCAGTATTCTTCATTATGCGACTCTCCGGTCTGTCCAGATTCTCTTTCATATGTCTGTGAATAGTTATGCCGTAATCACTCAGCCTATAACTCGTTGATCAGATACAGAAGATGATAGTAGCAGCAAGCATGATTGTGCAGAACAAAACCGTCAGGCATTGATCATAGCGGGTCGCAACGCGGCGCCAGTCCTTCAGGTGGACAAACATGATATCGATGCTGCTTCGGTAGCGGCGCTTGTCGTATTTGATGGACACGTTACGAGAGGGTTTTGTGCAGCCCGTACTCCTTGGGCGCATCGCACCAGCGTAGCCCATTGCGGTTTACGAAGACGAAGCCGCTCAAAACCCGCCGATCATCGACCTGGGGCTTGCCGTGGCTGTGGAGAAAATACGGCTCAAGCCGTGCATCTGCTCCTTCGTCAGCCAAGACAGCCGGCTCATAGCCGGTCTCCTCGCAACGCCTGAATCAGATCGCGCCTGTCACATCCATGTGTCCTGACCCTGACGCACCGTTCGCCGACATCTGTTCGGCTTAGACCGACCAACGTCTACCAGCAGCTTCTTCGCGACGGCTGCCGGTTGGCTCTTCTAGTCTACGCTGTGGGTGCACGAGCGGGGCGAGGCGCTCAAATCCGTGCGGGGGACCCGTCACGCTTGCGATGACCGCCTCGATCTCCGTCGGCATCGGTCACCTTCCACCTGCCTGGCGTGGACGAGACCGCCACCGCGTCGAAGCGCGTACTAGAGCACCCAGCCGGTCGGGTCGGATGCCGCAACGGGGGAACGTCCTTTGATCGCCCCCACAGCCGCTGTGGTACAACCCGGCCTGCCCGCTTTGTCAGCCCATCCCCGCTGCCGTCAATGTTCGCGGAACGCCCCCCAGAACGCGCCAACCAATGGCTCCAACGCATAGCTGAGCGCAGTCCGCTTCCGGAGCGGCACGAGCACCTGGACCGGCATCCCCGCGCGCAGTTCGAAGTTCTTTCCCCTTACGCCGCGCAGCAGCGCAAGCTGTCGACGCGGCACCGTAACCTCGCCCGTAAAATAGGTCGCACCGGTCTTCTCATCGGTTAGCACATCCGCGGAAAGCCGGGTCAGCGTCCCTTCCAGATCGGGCAAAGTCCGTTCATGCAACCCCGGGAACTTGACCAGGGTGCGCTGCCCAACGACCAGATCGTCCGCGTCGTCGGGCGCTACACGCGCCTGGATTTTGAGCGGGGTCCGCTCCGGAACGATGTCCATCAGCTTCTGTCCAGGCGATACGACGCCGCCGGGGGTAACGACGCTCAGCGCAATCACCGCGCCGGTCGCAGGCGCGCGGATGTCGGTGCGGCGCAGTTGGTCGCGCGCTGAAGCGAGCTTGGGGAGGACGTCCCCCAGCCGGATCTCGACATCGCGCAGATCCGCGGCGGTACGTTCCCGAAACGTGCGTTCGGCCTCGATCGCGGTGATCTGGCTTTCCCGCGCCGCGCCCTCCGTCTGCGCGACGCTTGCCGAATATTGCCCGCGTTGTCCGACCAGTTCGGCGCGCATTCGCTCCAGTTCGCGCAGCCGGGTCTGCGAAACGAACCCCTTTTCCGCCAGCGGCGCTAACGCTTTCAGCTGTTCGTCGATGATTCGCAGCTGTTCCTGCGCGGACACCACTTGCGTGTCATAACCGCGCCCCTGCGCGGTCGACTGCGCCGCCCGCTGCCCGAGCGCGCCGCGCTGCGCCGCGAGCGTCGCGCGCCGGGCCAGCAGCTCGCGCTGTTGCAGCTTGAGCGCGAGCGCCGCATCGTCGCGGTCCTCGGGCGGGAGCGTTGCATATTCGGGCGGCGTGACAAGCCCCCCCGTCCCCAGTTCCTCCGCCTCGAGCCGAGAACGCTGCGCAAGCAGCCGGATCGCCTGCGCGCTCATCGCGCGTTCCTGCGCGAGAACTTCCGAGGCGGCTAGCCGGATGAGCAACTGTCCACGCTCGACCCGCTGCCCCTCGCGGACGTAGATAGCCCCGACGACGCCACCATCGCGGTGCTGGACCGTCTGCCGCTGGCCGGAGACTTCGAGCACCCCCGGGGCGTAGGCCGCCGCGTCGAGCCGCGCGAATGCCGCCCAGCCGAGGAACAGGACGAAAAAGACGATTGCGATCGCCGCCCCATTGCGAATGTCACGCCCCGGATCGGCAAGGCGGTGCTCATAGTCCGCGGGTGTATCGGCCGCGCGCAGCACGCTGACAGAACCGCTCATGCCGCTCCCCCCTGTGTTGCGGGCAGATCCGACACGGGCGGCACCATCCGGCGCACATTGGGCGGCGCGATCTTGGCGAGGACCTCGTCACGCGGGCCGAACAGTTCGGCACGCCCGTCGCGAAGCACCAGCATCTTGTCGACCACCGGGAGCACGCCGAGCTTATGCGACACCACGATGATCGTCCGCCCCTCCGCCTTCAACCGCGCGATCACCATGTTGAGCGCGGCATCGCCCTCCGAATCCAGATGTGCGTTGGGTTCATCGAGCACGTACAGCGCGGGGTTGCCGTACACCGCCCGCGCCAGCGCGATGCGTTGCGCCTGCCCCGCCGACACACCGCGCCCGCCGAGTTGCAGCTTGTGATCGAACCCGCCGTTCAGCCGCAGGATCAACGGCAGCGCGCCGACCTTTTCCGCCGCTGCCACCGCTTCCGCGTCGACGGCAGCGGGGTCGGCACCGGTTTCGGCCGCGAACCGGCTGATGTTGTCCTTTACCGTTCCCTCGAACAATGCGGCATCCTGCGGGAGATAGCCGATGTGCCGTGCCAGCAGTTCGGGATCCCAGTCCAGCAGGCTCGCCTCATCGAGCCGCACCGTCCCGCGATCGAGCGGGAGCGCACCGACGATTGCGCGGACCAGCGTCGACTTCCCCGACCCCGACGGCCCGACGATCGCGAGCACTTCGCCGGGCTCGAGCGCGAAGGACACTGCATTGAGCACCGCCGCGTCGCGCGTCGGGGTCAACACCGTGACCCCCTCGAGCTTGAGCGTCCCGGTCGGCGCGGGCAACCGCGTCGGCGCGGCATGGAACGGATCGGCGGCGAGCAACGCATCGATATTGCGATAGCCGTCGCGCGCCTGCATCAGCGGCTTCCAGCTGCCGATCAGCAACTCGATCGGCGCGAGCGCGCGTGCGATGAGGAAGGAAGCGGCGAAGATCGCACCCCCCGAGATGCGATTATCGACCGCCAGCATCGCGCCGAGGCCAAGCGCGAGCGATTGCAGCGCGAGCCGGACGAACTTGGTCGCGGTCAGATATCCGCTCGCCTGGAACCCGGCCTCGGTCTGGAACGCGAGCATCGAAAGCCGCTGCCGCAACTGCCGCGCGACGAACGCCCGCCGCATCCCAAGCGCCTTGATCCCATCCGCGCCATTGAGCGCGGCGTCCTGCGCGGCATAGGTCCGTGCGGCGACATCCTGCGCGCGCACCATCCCGTCGCGCGTCGCGCGCTCGTTGCGCCACGCGATGAACGGGAGGACCAGGCCGCCGAGCAGCGCAACCACGCCGATCCACGGATGCACCAGAAAACAGACGAAGATGTAGATCGGCGTCCACGGCGCGTCGAACAGCGCGAGGATCCCCGGCCCGGTCAGCGTCCCGCGGATGACGTCGAGTTCGCGCAACGCCTGCCGCGCGACGGGGGATTCCGGCCGCCCGAGCGTGGCATCGAGCAGCGCGGGGGCGACCACTGCGTCCAGCAGCACGCCAGCCCGTACCAGAAGGCGGCTGCGGATCCGGTCGAGCAACGCAAGGCATCCTAGCGCGAATAACAGCGCAGCGGTCAGGAACCCGAGCGTCTGCAACCCTTTCGTCGGCACGACCCGGTCATACACCTGCAGCATGTACAACGTCGGGGCGATATACAGCAGGTTGACGAGCGCACTGAACGCTGCAGCGGCGATCAGGTGGCGGCGGCAAAGCTGCAACGCGTCGCGCATTCGCCCATGAAACGATGCGCCGGCCGGGGGCACCGGAAACGATGCCCCGGATGGCAGAGCCTGCGTGGATGGCGTCGAAGTGTCGGTCATCGATTATACGCTGCTCCCCCGATCCCTTGCAGGATCGGGGGAGCATTTATCACACCAGATGAATGTGATCGACGGACGTCAGGGCGTACAGGTGGTGGTCGTAACCAAAGCTGTCGACTTGCGGATCCGCGGTGCTGCCGGCGCCGTCCTGCGTGACCGCAGCCACAGCGTCGGGTTCCCAGGCGAACATATCATCCGCCGTTGCAGCGACCGGTGCGGTACCGAAATCGAAACCCTGGTGCATGCCGCTGTCCTGCTCGACCGACGCCACAGTCGTCCGTGCGATGACATTGCCGAAGTCGAACACGGCGAGCTGAGGATCATGATCGGTCGGGCGATCCCCGCCAAACTGCGCGTTGATGTGGACCGCATCATATTGCGCGTTGGCGGCCAGCGAGTCGGTCACCAGAATATGGTCGAGCTGCTGTGCGTTGCCCTCGAACATATAGCTGTAACGTTCCTCGACCGACAGCAAGGTGGCCAGGTCGGTCATGGCGCCGCCCTTCGCGGGATCGGTCAGCTGGGTCTGCGCTTCTTCCCAGGCGAACCCGTTCCAGTCACCCAGCACCGCGATGTTGAGGTCGGGGTCGTCCGCGAGATGCGCGTTGATATACGCTTTCACCCCGGCGGCCTGCGCGGTGCGCGCGGCATCGCCCGCATCGGCGGGCGGCTGGGTCGCGCCCCACAAGGGATCGCTGCCGCCGCGCGACGTCAGATGGACGTTGATCGCGGTGACGGTCTCGCCGTGGAACAGGAAGTCCGCGACGAGCGGCTTGCGCGTATTGTTGTACGCCGGGCCGTCGATCAACTCGGCGCTGCCCTCGACATAGGTCACGCGGTCGAGATTGTAGAGATAGCCGCCGCGGATGTTGCCATTGGGTTCGCCGCCCGTGGTGTTGTTAGCGGTCGGCGCGACTTCGACATAGCCATAGCGGCCGCCGTCGATCGCCGCGATCGCGTCGATCAGGCCCTGCGCGGTCTTGATGCCCGAATAGTCGGTGCCGTTGCCCGCGCCGTCCGCATCCTGGATTTCCTGGAGCGCGAGGATATCCGGGGCGCGCAGGTTGTAGACGATGTTCGACGCCAGCACGTCGAACTTGCCGTCCGACGGATCGAGGTTCTCGACGTTGTAGGTCGCCATCGACAGATGCGTCGCGTCGCCGGTCAGCGTTGTGACTTCCCTGGCGAGCGATACGTCCTTGGTCACGGTGACCGCCTCGGTCACCAGCACTTCGTAGCGCGCGGCGGCATAGTTGACGATGCCGGTCACGCTGCTGAGCTGGTCCCCGACCGAATAGCCCGCGGTGAAGCCGGCAAAGATCGTCCGGTCGCCCTGGAGCTGGATCTTCTCCGGGTTGAAGTCGCCGTCCGAGATGGTGATCCCGCCGCGATCGTTGATCCCCGTTGCGCCCTTGCCAAGCGACGCCACGACGTCGGTTTCGGCAAAGGTGTCGCTGGTGGTGTTCGACACGACGAGCGGCGCGTCGATCGTGACGCGCATCCCCTCGAGCGATTCCCAAAAATCGATCCCGTCGGTGGTGGGGTCGTAGCTGGTGAGGCCATCGTTATCGATCACCCGGCTCGGCGGGGTGAGCCCACCCTCGCCGATCAACACCGCGTCGGGGAGCTGATAGTCGGACGCGACGAAGTTGACGATCGGCGCGCTGATCTGGGTGACGGTCAGGCCGCCCGTCCCCGCGCGGAACTCGTTCACGACGCCCTGCACCGAGACGAGGTCGCCGAGGAAGACGTCCTGCGGCGCGGCACCGGTGAAGACGAACACCGCGTCGGACGTGCGGCTGTTCCCGTCGCCCCTGTCCTGAATGTAGAAGCCGTTGCTGTCGACCGCGGTGATGATCCCCTCGGTCACGATCGTCTGGCCCTCGAACGTGGAGCGTTGGCTCTCGCCCTGGATCTGGCCGATCTGGAGCGGGAGGATGTCGTCGTTGAGGATCGTGCCGGTCGCGGTCGCGCGGTCGATCGTCGCGCCGCCGGTCGCGTTCGACAGGGTGATGCTGAACGTCTCGTTCGGCTCGGGCGCGCGGTCGCCCAGCACCGGGAGCGAGATCGTCGCGGTCGACTGGCCGTCGGCGAACGAGACGACACCGGTGAAGGCGGTCGTGCCGAAGTCGCTGGCGTCCGCGCTACCATTGCCGCCGGGCAGCAGGACGGAATAGGTCGCCTCGACCGCGCCGCTCGCGCCGCCAACGCGCGAGACGGTGAAGTCGATCATCTGGCTCCCCGCGTCGCCCTCGGTCGTGCTGGCGTCGCTGATGCTCAGCACGCCGGGGACGACCCCGACGCTGCCGTTGCTGGTGACCTTGATGTCGTCGATCCCGACCCATTCGTCATTGCCGACTGCGTTGGTCGTGATCACGCGGACCTGCAGCGTCGCGGCATTGTTGGCGTCGGACGGCAGCGTTACCGAAACGGGGATATCCGCGCCGAAGCTGTTGGGGCCGGACGTCGCATCGGCGACATAGCCGCCCGGGACGTTCGACCACGCACCGGTGTCGCCGAGGCGATATTGCACCGCGACTTGCTGGACCGCATTGTCGACGCCATTTTCGAGATCGCGCAGCGTGAACGACAGCGTGACGCCCTGCCGCCCGGTCGCATCAAGATACAGCGCAAGATAGGGTGCGGCTGCGGTGCCCGATCCCGTGAGGCCGATCGTCGGATTGGCGATCTGAAACTCGGCGACGCCGCCGGTCGTGAAGGTGTTGGGGTTGGCCTGATTGGCGCTGACGCTGACCACCGTGCTGGTACCGGTGACGGTGCGCGGATCGACGCCCGTGCCCGATAGCAGGCCGTCGCCCC